>Ga0209979_1001841_pt1 | contig 21796 bp, 24 predicted proteins | sample AnhtaG_FD_183114 | JGI IMG/M metagenome (GOLD analysis project Ga0209979, IMG submission 183114) | Deep subsurface microbial communities from Anholt, Denmark to uncover new lineages of life (NeLLi) - Anholt_01485 metaG (SPAdes) (version 2) | ecosystem: Environmental > Aquatic > Marine > Oceanic...
GCCCTCGGGGTGGCTCGATCCAGGGCCTGTTTTTCTTCGCTGGAAGCCATGCTCGACCATCGTCAGGTAGGCGCAAAGGCAAATCGAAGCCTACGGTGCCCCGAGAGGCCCGTCAAGCCCTGGCAGGTGAAATAAGGGTCGAGGGGGCGGCCGCGCCCCGTTCCCATGCTACGGCCCTCGACGCTATACTGGCCGTGCGTCTCCAGCTAGCTCGATTCGCCGCCGGAGGACTCGATGCCCCCTGCCTTGCATGGCGTGCGCGTGCTGGACCTCTCCCAGGGCATCGCTGGGCCCTACGCAGCCATGCTCCTGGCCGAGCAGGGGGCCGACGTCATCAAGGTGGAGCCACCCTCCGGCGACCAGGGGCGCTGCCTCCCCGGCTTTCACGTCTGGAATCGCAGCAAGCGGGGCATCGTGGCCGACCTCGAAGACGAGGCCGGCCGCCAGGTGGTGCAGCGGCTGATCAGCACCTGCGACGTGCTGGTGGTCGACTTCCTGCCCGGCGAGGCCGAGCAGCTAGGCCTGGACTACGACACGCTCTCCGCCGCTCATCCCGGCCTGATCTACTGCTGGCTGCCCCCGTACGGCAGCGCCGGGCCGGAGGCCCAGCGCCTGCCCTCCAGCGACCTGGCAGCCGCTCTGGGCGGCCTCATGGCGGGCCAGCCCGGCGATCACCAGGGCCCGGTCTACATCACCCTTCCCCTTGCCAGCTATGGCGCGGCCTTCCTGGCAGCGGGGGCGGTGGCCACCGCCCTGTTCGTACGGGAGAAGAGCGGCCGGGGCCAGCAGATCGAGGTGTCCCTGCTGGCGGGAGCCCTGGCCATGGAAACGGGCACCGCCGTCCTGCCCCACCACTTCTCCTCGGTACGTGCTGACCTCGTCCATAACTCCCTGGGGCCTCTGCCCGCGTACCGCCTCTACCGGGCTTCCGATGGCTGGCTGTTCATCGCCTGCGGCCATCACATGTTCTTCAACCGCTTCTGCCTGGCCCTGGGCCGGCCGGAGCTAGTGTCCGACCCCCGCTTCGAGAACGCCCCCTGGTTCATCGTCCCTCAGGAGAACCGCGACGCCTTCGTGGAGATCGTGAGCCCTATCATCGCCTCCCGTCCCCGGGACGAATGGTTGCGCCTCCTGCAGGAGCACGACGTGCCCTGCGCGCCCGTGGAGGAGCGGGCCGACTACATCGACTCGGACCTGGTGCGGGTCAACGACATGCGCCTGGAGCTGGAGGACCCCGAGCTGGGCCCCACTGTCCAGATGGGCCTGCCCCTAGAGCTGGAGGGCACTCCGGGTCTGGTGAAGGGCCCCGCCCCTCTGCTGGGCCAGCACACCGAGGAGGTGCTGGCGGAGCTCCCCCAGGCGGTCCCAAAGGACCGGCCAGCGCGGGGGCCGCTGCCTCTTCACGCCCTGGAGGGCGTCCGCGTGGTGGACTTCACCGCCTACATCGCTGGGTCTGTCTGCCCCATGATCCTGGCCGACTACGGGGCCGACGTGATCAAGGTAGAGCCGCCGGAGGGGGAGGCGTTTCGTGTCACCGCCTTCGCTTTCCTGGGCTGGAACCGGGGGAAGCGCAGCGTCGCCCTGGACCTGGCGCGGCCGGAGGGCCGGGAGGTCATTTACGACCTCCTCCGGGGCGCCGACGTGCTCATGGAGAACTTCCGCCCCGGGGTCGCCGAGCGCCTTGGCCTCGACTATGAGGCGGTGCGCCGCATCAACCCCCGCCTCATCTACTCCAGCAGCGGCGGCTGGGGCCGCTACGAGCCTCTGCGCGACCTGGCCGCCTTCGACCCCCTCTTGCAGGCGCGCTCCGGCGCCATGGTGGCTCAGGGAGGGCGCGGATATCCTCCCGTGTACTTCTTCAGCATCGCCATCACCGACTACGCCGCCGCCATGCTCTCGGTGTATGGTATCTGCGCCGCTCTCTATGCCCGCGAGCGCACAGGCCAGGGCCAGAAGGTCTCCATCGCCCTGATGCGCTCGATCATGGCCGTCCAGAGCGGGGAGTTCCTGTTCTACGAGGGCATGGATGACCGCGACCTCGGTGGTCCCGACCTGCCCGGCCTCTCCGCCACCTACCGCCTGTTTCGCTGCGCCGATGACTGGCTGTTCGTGGCAGCGTCCCGCGAGGAGCACTGGCCAGCCCTGGCGGCGGCGGTGGACCTGCCGGACTCGCTGGCCTCCCTCTCGGCTGAAGAGGCCTTGAGCTCGTCCCCTCACGGGCCCCTGGCGCGCCAGCTAGCGACTCGCTTCGCTGAGGCTGAGGTGAGCACCTGGCGGGAGCGCCTGGATGTCGCGGGCGTCCCTTGCGCGCCCGTGCCGGTGCCGCTGGCCATGCTCAGCTCGCCCCAGGTGGAGGCCAATGACCTCGCTGCCCAGCATGAGCATCCGGTGTGGGGGCCGGTCACCCAGACCGGCCTGCTGGTCAAGTTCTCGGCTACACCGGGGAATCTCCAGCGGCCCGCGCCGCTCATCGGCGAGCACACGCGAGAGGTGCTGGGCGAGCTGGCCTACGGCGAGGGGCGCATCGAGGCGCTGCTGTCCAGCGGCACCGCCGTCCAGGCGCCACCCCCGGAGCCGCTGGTGCCCCCGAACTGAGGTCGCGTCCTGCTTGCTGGAGGGAGAATCATGAGCTCTAAGGTGCTGTACCAGCGGGAAGAGCATGTTGTCACCATCACCATCAACCGCCCCGAGGTGATGAACGCCATCGACGGGGAGACCGCGGCGGCCCTGGTGGAAGCCTGGCAGGCCTTCCGCGACGATGATGAAGCCTTCGTGGCGATCATCACCGGCGCCGGCGATAGGGCCTTCAGCGCCGGGGCCGACCTCAAGTGGGTGGCCAGCCTGGGCGGGCTGCGAGTGGATATCGACCGCCAGCGGGTGTCGCTGCGCAACTCGCCCGGCGCGGTGGGCTACACCCGCGGAGTGGACATCTTCAAGCCCACCATCGCCGCGGTCAACGGCTACTGCTTCGCCGGCGGCTTCGAGACGGCCCTCTGGTGCGACATCCGCATCGCCGCCGAGCACGCCGAGTTCGGTATGCTCAACCGCCGCTGGAACGTCCCCTCGATCGATGGCTGCACCGTGCGGCTGCCGCGCATCGTGGGCCTGGGCCGCGCCCTGGACCTGCTGATCACGGGGCGCCGGATAAGCGCCCGGGAGGCCCTGGACATGGGCCTGGTGAGCGAGGTGGTGCCCCTGGAGCGGCTCATGTCCCGCTGCCGCGAGCTGGCCGCAACCATCTGCTCCTTCCCTCAGGGCGCCCTCCGCAGCGACAAGGAGGCCCTGCTCCTGGGCCTCGGTCGGCCCCTGGAGGAGGGCTACCGCATCGAGGCGGAGCTGGGCGCTACCCTCCAGTACCGCAGCGTTACCCCCTCGGAGGGCGCCCGCGCCTTCGCCGAGCACAAGCGCATGCCCGAGCAGTGGAAGGACCACGGCCTCTAGGAGGGTGTTGGAAAACGCTCTTGCGCCAGCCTCGTCACCCTTCGCTTGGCTCAGGGTGAGCGGACAGAACGGTTTGTCAACAGCCTCCTAGGGTGCGCGGCAGCGAGGCCTGGCGTACACTGGGTGGGCCTGTGAATTGCCCTATCTAAAGACAGAAAGGGAGCGCGCATCATGGACTTTCAGCTCAGCGAGGAGCACAGACTTATCCAGGAGACGGCCCGTCGCATCGCCAAGGAGCGCATCGCCCCCCGGGCCGCGGAGATCGACGAGAAGGCGGAGTACCCCGATGACATCTTCGAGGCCTTCCGCGAGGTGGGGTTCCTGGGCCTGACCATCCCCGAGAAGTACGGGGGTAGCGGGGTAGGCGTCCTGGCTATGGCCCTGGCCGTGGAGGAGGCCTCTAAGTACTGTTGCTCCTCCGGCCTCATGATCCTCCTGGCCGGCCTGGGCACGCAGCCCATCATGATCGGGGGCACCGAGGAGCAGAAGCGCGAGTACGGCGGCCCGGTGGCCCGCGGCGAGTGGAAGTGCGCCTATTGCCTGACCGAGCCTAACCACGGCTCCGATCCCGCCGCCCTGGAGACCCGCGCCGTCCGCGACGGCGATGAGTACCTGTTGAATGGGGAGAAGGCCTTCATCTCCGGGGGCAGTCTGGCCGACTACGTGGTGGTGTTCGCTCGCACCGATCAAACCCCCGGTCCCCGGGGCATCTCCTGCTTCCTGGTGCCCAAGGACGCGCCAGGTTTCTCGGTCATCCGCACCGACCGCAAGATGGGCGTGCGGGGCGTACCGACGGCCTCTCTGGGCTTCGACAACTGTCGCATCCCCCGGCGGAACCTGCTGGGCGAGAGCGAGGGCCAGGGCTTCCGCCATGCCATGCTTACCCTCAACACCATGCGGCCGGTGGTAGGGGCCCGCGGGCTGGGCCTGGCCGAGGGCGTTCTGACGTATGCTCTGGATTTCGCGCGCGAGAGGCAGGCCTTCGGCGGCCCCATCGCCGACCTCCAGGCCATTCAGTTCAAGTTCGCCGAGATGGCCATCGAGATCGAGGCGGCCCGCCTGCTCATCCATCAGGCGGCCTGGATGGTGGACCAGGGGCGCTACCAGCGGGAGGACGCGGTCTACTCCGCTATCGCCAAGGTGTACGCCACGGAGATGGCAGTGCGGGCCTCCTCGGAGGCGCTACAGGTGCTGGGGGCGCAGGGGTACATGATGGACCACCCGCTGGAGCGCCACTACCGTGACGCCCGCCAGCTCATGATCGTGGAGGGGACCAGCGAGATCCAGCGATTGGTGGTCGCCCGGGCGCTCCTAGAGCGGGACCTGGTCTACCCCTAGCAGGGCGCGAAAGAAGCCTGTCCCTGGCTCAGGCAGGTCGCACGCCGCCTCCGGCGGTGGTCCCTAGCCTCCTGCGTGGGAGCCCTCGGGCTCGGCTAGGGGACGGCGGGCTGCCTGCGCCCACAGGAACCAGGAGGGTTTCTTGGTACCGTCGGGCCGTATCAGGCCGATGTGCTGGAAGAGGTCGAGGGGCGGGTCCGTGGCGAAGGCGGGGTCCCAGCCGGCGAACCACACCACGAAGGGCATGTCCATGGCCTCGGCCCGAAGCAAGATCTGCATGAGGAAGTCCTTCTGCTCGCGCTCGGTGCCGTCGTTGATGCCCTGGCGGCATGGCCCGGAGGAGTAGCCCATCTCGGCGATGACGATGGGGCGGTCGGTGTAGCTGCGGAGTTGTTCGTAGTAGTCGGCGGGTATGTCCTCAGGCGTCTCGAAGGCGAAGCTGGGGTAGGTGCTGATGGCCAGCAGGTCCAGCTTGGGCTCGAAGCGGCGGAACAGGTGCCACTGGGGCGGATGGATCTCGCCGGCGGGCAGGAGGCTCTGCAGCTCCTCCATCTGGAAGGTGGAGAAGACCAGGGTGTCCTGGGAGACCTCCTTGACGGCGTCATAGGCCTCGAAGTAGAGGCTGACGAAGCTGTCGAAGTCCTCCGGTTCGTGCTGGTAGTACATGTTCATCTCGACGCCCAGGGCCAGGTAGTCGGGTTGGTAGTTCAGGGCCACGTACTTGGTGTAGGAGAGGAAGGCGGCGCGCACGTCGGCGTCCTCGAAGCCGCTGCCGCTCAGCTCGTCGGGCAGGGCAGCGAGGCGGCTGCGGCCCACCGCCCCGTCGGTAGGGTCGATGGCCAGGAAGAGCGCCAGGCCATTCTTCTCCGCCAGGGACCGCTCCATCTCGGTGGTGCGGATGGTATCGTCGGAGATAGTGCCGTCGGGTAGAAACTCCTCCCAGGGGGGTGTACGGTGGATGAGGATAAGGTCACCGAACTCCCCGGCGAGGGTGAAGACCTCCTCGTACCGCTCCTCGGTGAGCTCTGGCGGCAGGGAGCTGATGCCCATACGGAAATCGCGGATCGGGCCCGCCGACAGCGGCTTGTCGGCGTCCCTCTCAGCACCGCCGCCCCCGCACGCCGCCAGTGCCAGCGACAGCAAGAGCCATGCGGCCAGGATTTTCCCAGGAAGAGCGAATACTTTCATGTTGGCCGAGCCGACCCTGGGGATTGTAGCGCATGAACGCTTAGGGTCAAACGCGGGGATCGGGGTTTGGGTGGGCGGTGTGTAGGGCCTTTCCCGATGTGCTTCCCCAGATGTAGGGCCTACCCTGGTAGCGAAGGGCCTAGGGAAGGCCCCGTGGACTGCGTAAGCGTATTCTTAGTGAGCTGCCATGGAGCAGGCAGTGATACGACAGCAGATGCTGGAGGCGACAGAGCGCCTTACCTCCCCCGCCGAGGCGCCTCGCCTCCTGCGTCGTGCCATGCACATCGCCCGGGTGCGCAGGCTGCGTTCCAGCGACTTTGAGGAGCTGCTGCGCATCTGCGAGGTGCTGGCCGCCGAGGGGGGTCTGGTTCAAGAGATGGCCGAGGAGATCGCCGTGGGTCTGGCCCAGGAGTAGGGCCGCGTCTATGCCTCCTTCTCAAACATCGCCCTCGCCACCTCGCCCCAGCTAAACAGTGCCACCGCGAAGCGGACCTGGCCTCCCTCGGCATTAAGAGCCCCAGGGTCTAGACACTGCACGAAGTGGAAGATGCTATCGCGGGTGCCGCCCTCCCGGTAGAAGTCAGTGGGCTGGAAGAGGCCGAAAGAGGCGCTAGCTAGGGGGGCATCGCCGGGACGGGCGCAGGCAATGGCCGCGGCCAGGTGGTCGATGCCGTAGGGACGTCGCGTCTGGGCGATGGTCTCGGCGCACCAGGCGGCGATCTCCTCGCCCAGGGTTCTCAGGGTCGCCCTGCTGATGGGACATGCCGTCAGCAGCCACTCCCGCCGGTGCAGACCGACGCCGGCCCTGAGATTCTGCTCAACCTCTTGCTTTAGTCTGCGGTGCCTCCATGCTCCTGTAATCCATTTCAGCATCCGTCGTGTGCCACGTCTTAAAGAGGCCAGAGAGGGCGCGCCGCGCCCAAGAACATGGGGCGCACCTAGGTATTATCGGCCGCGGAGCTGAAACACTTACCGCTGGCGGCCACTGTCAGCGCCCAAATCCCGAGAGGCCCTCGCCTTGAAGCGATTCGGAGGTGGATGCTACAATCCAAGAAAGGCCCCGCTGGCTCTAGGTGTTGCCATGTGATGGATAACGACTACCACCTGAACTACGATGAGATCATCGACACCCTGCGCACCGCCGAGGTGATCACCTTCCGCTTCCTCGTGGTGAGCGAGCGCCTCCTCATCGACAACCGCTTCACTGAGCTGGACCCGCCGCTGGTGAAGCTGGTCCCCAGGGTGCGCAGCGCCGAGGAGCGGTTCCGCAGCCTTAAGCAGCTCCGCCCGCGCTTTCACCTGCCCGAGAAGATCAGTGCCATCTGGTGGCCGAAACACATCCATAGCCTGGTGGAGCACGGCATATGGCCAGCGATTGCGGAGCGCATTGTAGATACGGGGTTCCCCCAGGTCGTCCGGCAGTGCGAGGAGGTGCTTCAGGAGCTGCTGGAGCTGGAACGGCAGGAGACCCGCAAGGCTATCCTGGGCGAGGGATATCAGCCCCTGTGGGAGCGCAGCCGCTCTTGACCCCGAGGGGCGTGTTCGTCTCCCTGCGCTGATGCAGCGCCATCGCTTCTTGCGGCTGGTCCGCGAGGCCCTGGAAGGGCTCCCTCCCCCCTTTCGCGACCGGCTCGCCAATGTGGACGTGGTGGTCAAGCGACGCCCCGGCCCAGCCGACCTGCGCACCGCCGGCCTGGGCCCCGGCGAATCCCTGTACGGCCTCTACCATGGTGTGCCTCTGACGGAGCGCGCTGGTGACTACAGCATGGTCCTCCCCGATATGATCACCATCTTCCAGGAGCCCCTGGAGCGGGACTTCCGCGATGACCAGGATCTGGTGGAGGAGGTGCGCCGCACTGTCCTGCATGAGCTGGCCCATCACTTCGGTATCTCCGATGAGGCCCTGGAGGAGTACGGCCTGGACTAGGAGCAGCGAGGCGCCCCTTGAGGGGTGTGGTAGAATGATTCGGAGGTCTGTTCACCCGCGATGAGCTCAGAGCAACCGCCGCCGCCTCAGGAGGAGCAGCCGCCCGAGCCGCCTATGGTGTCGGTGATCAGCGCTGCGGGGGCGCTTCGCGTGCTTCTGGTGCTGCTGGCGGTGTGGACGGCCTTCTCCGGGCTCTCCCTGGCGGTCTTTCAGGGAGTCAACGCGGCCACCCTGGCGGGGGGCCTGGACGATGAGGCGGCTCAGCGCCTCCTGGGGGTCCACCTGCTGGCCCTGGTGCCCGTCTACCTGGTGCTGGCCTGGCGGCCCCGCCAGCACCGCTTCCTGCTGTGGCTCCCCTACGCTGTCCAGGCGGGCGTGATCGCGGCCACCGCCTACGACGTCACTGCGGGCAAGCGGGATCTGGAGGATGGGGCGCTCCCTCTGGTGGTGGCGGGGATCTTCCTGGCGCTGCTGCTATACGTCTGGGCGATGCAACGGCAGGCCCCGGCGCCCTCCAAGGCGAAGGAGCCCGTCGGCGAGCCGGAGAAGCCGCCCGAAGGGAAGAGCTAGGCTCCGCAGGCGCACACTCCGTCAACGCCCCAGTTGTTCTCCCACCCGCACAAGCCGGCCGAGCTGCTCGGCGGCGGCCGCCACCAGGTCGGCGGCGCGAGCCTGGGCCTCCTCCAGGGACATGGGCCCCGGGGTGATAGCGAGCACGGCATGGAAGGGGCTGGCAGACACCTCGTAGCCCTCCGCCAGGCCGCCCACCAGGGCGACGACGGGCACGCCCGCCTCTCGGGCCAGGGCGGCTACGCCCGCGGTGGCCTTGCCGAAGCCGGTCTGGAGGTCCAGCCGGCCCTCGCCGGTGAGGGCCAGGTCGGCCTCGCGCAGCCGCTCCCTTAGGCCCACCGCTTCGGCCACCAGCTCGAAGCCCGAGCGGACCTCCGCCCCGGCGAAGGCGACCAGCCCAGCGGCCAGGCCACCCGCGGCCCCCGCGCCGGGCCGCTCGGCCACTTCTACGCCGAGGTCGCGCTGAAGGACCCGGGCGTAGTGGGCCAGGGCTGCGTCGAGCTGGCGAGCCAGATCGGGGTCGGCCCCCTTCTGAGGCCCGTAGACCATGGATGCGCCCTCCGGGCCACACAGCGTATTGGTCACGTCCGTGGCTACCAGCACCTGACAGCCCGCCAGCCGCTGGTCGAGGCCGGAGGCATCGATGCGGGCCAGGCGGGCGAGGCCGGCGCCCCCGGCGGGTAGCTCCTTGCCGCGGGCGTCTAGGAAGCGTGCCCCCAGGGCCTGGGCGGCGCCGGCGCCCCCGTCGTTGGTGGCGCTGCCCCCTACGCCCACGATGATGCGCTGGCAACCTGCATCCAGGGCTGCCCGGATGAGCTGGCCGGTACCGTAGGTGGAGGCCCGGCGAGGGTCCCGCTCACCTGCTGTCAGCAGGGAGAGGCCGGAGGCCGCCGCCATCTCGATGACGGCGGTGCCGTCGGGCAGGAGGCCCCAGGCGGCCTGCAGCGGTCGGCCCAGGGGGTCCTGCGCGGTGATCTCGTTGAGGTCGCCGGAGGCCGCCTCGACGAGGGCCTCCACCGTGCCCGGGCCGCCGTCGGCGACGGGCAGGAGGTCGAGGAGGGCGTCGGGCAGGGCGCGACGGAGCCCCTGGGCCATGGCCCGGGCTGCCGCTCGCGCAGAGAGGCTGCCCTTGAACTCCTGCGGGGCGATGAGGACGCGCAAGATCATGGGCCTCCTGAGGCCGGGTGCCAGCTCATCATAGGGCAGCGCCGCTGCTCCAACAAGGAAGGATACCCGAGGCAGTGGGGGTCTTCCGAAGGCTCGGGCAGGTTGACAAAAGGGGGCAGCGTGCTATCCTACCTTTGCTGCTTTCTCGAACGGGGGTTGGAGAAATGGCGGAACTAGGTCTGGCCGTCCTCATCGTAGGGATCCTCCTCTTCACCGACCGCGACCGGCTGGAGTGGCTGGTGGGCAAGCTCCGCAAATTCATTGACTGGCTGACGACGGAGTAGGCACGCCCCCGCATCGTCCCTCAAGCACTCATTAATTTCCTGCCGCGAGGGCTTGACAAGGAACACATGTTCTGGTATGTTGAGCCGTGATGCTAGAACATATGTACTTGAGGACACTCCGGATGAGGCGCATCATGCCCAAGGGCCCCCGCTGCCCGGACTGCGGCGGCCCCCTGGTCCACGGCGAGGGCTGCGTCTGCTGCCCCGTGTGCGGCTTCACCCACTGCTCCTGGCGGCGGCGCCCCTGACTTTGTCCACCATCCAGCGCTTCCTCCCTCTGCTTTGACACCTCGGAGGGATACGGTATGATTCCCTGAGAGCCGCGCCGCTGGCAAAGGCTCCGGGTTGATTATGACTGGCGCTATCTCTTCCTCCGGCATCCGCACCGTTGCTCTGCTGACCCTGGGCTGCAAGCTCAACCAGGCCGACTCCGAGATCCTGGCCCGTGAGCTGGCAGCGGCCGGCTGCCGCGTGGTGGACAGGCCTTCGACCGCCGATGCCTTCGTCATCAACACCTGCTCGGTGACTCACGTGGCCGATCGCAAGTCCCGCCACCTGGTAAGGCTGGCCCGGCGCCTGGCTCCCCAGGCGCCGGTCGTGGTTACGGGCTGCTGCGTGGAGACGGGGCGCTCCGGCCTGGCCGAGGCGGTGGGAGCGGACCTGGCCCTGGGCAATGAAGCCAAGGCGACGCTGGTACGGACCCTCCTGGGCCGGGGGAACGGCCACGCTCTCGCGGGCGGGGGCCAATGCCCTGCTGCGGCGGGGATGGGCCTCCGGACCCGCGCCTTCGTGAAGGTGCAGGAGGGCTGCAACGACGTGTGCGCCTTCTGTATCGTGCCCCGTACGCGAGGGCGCGAGCGCAGCGTACCCATCGACGAGGTGGTGGCGGCGGTGCGCCAGCGGGAGGCCGAGGGCGTCCGGGAGGTGGTGCTGACGGGCACCCAGCTCGGCGCGTACGGTCGGGACCTTGGCGACGGTGTGGGCCCTGGAGACCTCATCAGCGCGCTGCTGGCGCGGACCTCGCTGCCGCGTCTCCGCTTCTCTTCCCTCCAGCCCCAGGACATCAGCCCTGAGCTGCTGGCGCTGTGGAAGGACTCCCGCCTCTGCCGCCACTTCCATCTGGCCCTCCAGAGCGGCAGCGACCCCGTACTGAGCCGGATGCGGCGGCGCTACTCGGTCGAAGAGTTCCGGCGCGCGGCAGCCCGGGTGCGCGAGGCGGTCCGGGACGTGGCCATCACCACCGATGTCATCGTGGGCTTCCCCGGCGAGACCGAGGCCGAGTTCGAGGAGAGCTCTGCCTTCTGCCGGGAGATGGGCTTCGCCCGCGTGCACGTCTTTCCCTATTCCAGGCGCTCGGGGACAGCGGCGGTCCGCATGGCCCACCAGGTGCCCGAGCGGGTCAAGCGCGGGCGGGTCGACCGGATGCTGACGCTGGCGCGGGAGCTGGAGAAAGCTTGGCTGGCGCGGTTCATCGGCCGGGCCATGCTTGTGCTGTGGGAGCGGCCGCGGGAGGCCGACGACGGCGGCCCGCCGCTGTGGGAGGGTCTGACCGACAACTACGTACGGGTGTACGCTCGGTCCGCTGGGGACCTGCGGAATGAGCTGCTGCCGGTGCGGCTCAGGCACGCGCGCAACGGCGGCTTTGAGGGGGAGCTGCTGGCCTGAGGCCAGCGGCCCCGGGAGGGAAGGATGGACGTTACCAACCGGGTCATCATCGTTGCCGGAGCTTTCGTCTGGATCTTTCTTGTACTGGTGGTGATCCTGCTGGCCTGGGGCGCGCCGGAGAACAGCATCGACCGCCTGGGAGACTTCGTAGGGTATCTGGACGATCACACCGACGACCTCTCCCGGGTCATCCTTACCCTGGGCGGCGCCATCCTTATCCTGGTAGCCGTCGTCCTCACCATTGCCGAGGTCACGCCGCCTGCCACCGCCTCGGTGAAGGTGCAGCAGGTGAAAGCGGGCAGCGCGGTCATCAGCACCCAGGAGATCGAGCAGCGGGTCGAGCAGGAAGTGGCATCGGTGCCTCACGTGAGCCAGGCAGCGGTGAAGGTCCTGGGGCGAGGACGGGGCGTGGAGCTGGAGCTGGACCTCCACGTGGACCCTCAGGCCAACCTTTCGGAGACGGCTGAGGAGGCCTGCCGGCGGGCGCGAGAGCTGGCCGAGGGGAAGATGGGCATCGCCCTGCTTCAGCTACCACGGGCTCACCTCCACTACAAGGAACTCCATCTCGCAGCGGCGGCTGAGGCTCCCTCGACCGAGGCGGGCCGCGAGCCGTCCGGCGAGGCCGCTGAACCGTCCGCTGAGACGATCCATGAAGATGAAGCGCAGGAGACAGAAGAGGATCCCCCCGCCACCGGCTGAGCGGCTCGCCGCCATGCTGGAGAGCCTCCTCTTCGTGGCCGATGAGCCGCTGGAGCTGGGCGTGCTGGCGCGCAGCCTGGGCGTCTCCCGGGCCCACACGGAAGAGGCGGTGGAAGGCCTGACCAAGCAGTGCAGCGATCGGGGAGTCCGCATCCAGCGAAATGGTGACCTGGTGCAACTGGTGACCGCGCCGGAGGCCGCACCCTATGTGGAGCGCTTCCTGGGTATGGACCACCAGCGCCTGTCGAGGGCGGCCCTGGAGTCGCTGGCCGTGATCGCCTACCGGCAGCCGGTCACCCGCTCGGCCATCGACGCCATCCGCGGGGTCGACTCGGACCGGGCGGTGGCCACGCTGATGGCGCGGGGGCTGGTGCAGGAGGTGGGACGGGCCAGCACGGTGGGCCGGCCGCTGCTGCTCGGCACCACCGTTCGCTTCTTGGAGTACTTTGGCCTGGAGAGGCCGGACGATCTGCCGCCCCTGAGCGAGCCGGAGGAAGAAGCCCAGGGCGGCGAGGGGGTACCATGATGAACGTCGGTGCTTGCCGTATCACCTTGCGCCTGCCAGAAAACGATTCCCTGAAGGGCAAGCGCCAGGTAATCAAGTCGCTCGTCACGCGGCTGCACGGCCGGTATAACGTCTCAGTAGCCGAGGTGGGCGACAACGAGAGCTGGCAGATCGCTTCTCTAGGCGTGACCTGTGTGTCCAACAGCAGCCGTCACGCCAATGAGGTCGTCTCCAAGGTGGTGGCCTTCATCGAGCGCAGCCGCCTGAACGCGGAGGTGCTAGATTACGAGGTGGAGTTGCTGCAGGCCTTCTGAGAGATTGGCAGGGCTACTACATAGCGACGCAGCCAGGCTCGGGGAGCCCGGCTGCGTCGGAGGCGAGGCGCAGGCTTCTAGAGGTACCGCATGCACTGGGCGAGCATGGCCGAGAAATCGCGTCGGGCCTCCTGGGCGGTGGGTGTACCTTGCTTGCCCCGCGACACCAGGCGGCTGTAGTAGGTGCTGAACGACATCGCTAAGTCCCTTCCTCCAGGCGTCCCTAACGGACGGGAATTGGCCCCCGTGCCCCTCCTGCCTTAGCTCTTAGCCCAGCAGGAGTTAGAGCGCTTTTCGTGGTTATTATAAAGGAAAGCTCCTTGCACGTCAACCTGTTGAGGGCCTTGGGGTGGATTTTTTTGTGTGGCGCGAGTGAGGGGCGGCGGGGGCAGGCTAGGCGTCGGCCGCGACGCCCACGAGGTCGTAGGGGAGGGCCTGGGTAACGCGCACGCGGCGCCAGGTGCCCGGCTCCGCCCGGCCCGAGCAAAGCACCAGTCCGTCCACCTCCGGGCCGTCGCGGAAGGAGCGACCAACGAAGAGGGCTTCATCCCCTGGCAGGCGCCCCCGAGGCGGCTTCGATTCCACCAGCACCTGCAGCTCGCGGCCCACCCACTCCCGGTTGCGCTGGAGTGAGATCTCCTGGGCCGTCTCCATCAGCCGCCGGTAGCGCCGGCGTTTCACCCGCTCCGTCACCTGGTCGCGCTGGCGGGCGGCGGGTGTCCCCGCCTGCGCTGAGAAGGTGAAGGCGCCCACGTGGTCGAAGCGCAGCTCCCGCACCAGCGCCAGCAGCTCCTCGAACTCCTCCTCAGTCTCCCCGGGGTAGCCCACGATGAAGGTGGTGCGCAGGGCGATGTCGGGCATCGCCTCGCGCAGGGTTTCGAACATTTCCCGCACCCGGCGAAGGCTGCTGGGGCGGCGCATCCTGCGCAGGACCGAGGGGCTGCCGTGCTGAAGAGGGATGTCCAGGTAGTGGCATACCTGCGGCAGCGAGGCCATGATGCGGGTCAGCCTCTTGCTCACGTGGCCGGGATAGGCATACATGACCCGGAGCCAGGGCACCTCGGGTACGGCCTGGGCCAGGCGCTCGAGCAGTTGGGGCAGGCCGTCGCCCTGGCCCAGGTCGCGGCCGTAGGCGGTACTGTCCTGAGCCACGAGTACCAGTTCCTGGACCCCCTGGGCGGCCAGAAGGCGCGCCTCCGCTACCAGTTGGTCAGGGGGAGCGCTGTGCGCTGGCCCCTTGATAGCGGGGATGATGCAGAAGGTGCAGGGGGCATCGCAGCCGTCGGCGATCTTCAGGTAGGCGCTGGGCCGCGGCGCGGAGGGCGATGTCTCCGGGATGTCGAGGGCGGCCGCGGCGGCTTCCCCGTCCAGAGCCGCCGCGTAGGCGGCGATCTCCTCCCAGCGCTCCACGCCGAAGACCGCGTCCACCTCGGGCAGGTCGCGCAACAGCTCATCGGCGTGGAGCTGGCTCAGGCAACCCGTCACCAGCAGCCGCTGGCCCCGCTGCTTACGGGAGGCTAGCCGGAGGATGGCAGCGAGGGATTCCTCCGTGGCGGCATCGATGAAGCCGCAGGTGTTGACGATGAGCAGGTCGGCCTGGGAGGGCCGGGCCACGGCCCGATGACGGGCCTCGCCCAGGACGCGCTCGATGCGCTCCGAGTCCACTACGTTCTTGGGGCAGCCCAGGGTGACGATGTGGTATCGCACAGACCCTCCTGGCACACAGACTACAAGCCAGTTTAGCGAAAACCGGGGGAAGGGGTCGAGAGAAGCCTGTTGCGTCGACGGACACCGATATTGTCCAATAGTCGAAACACTCTTACGCCGCAAGGAGGTGTCTCATGGTTCACACCATCGTTCACTTCGAAATTCCCGCCGACGACATGGAGCGGGCCAAGAAGTTCTATCAGCAGCTCTTCGGCTGGGAGTTCCAGGCTCCTCAGGAGGACTATCATCTCATCGAGACCGGCGAGGGCGGCATCGGCGGCGGCATGATGAAGCGCGCGGTGCCGGAACAGCGCATCACTATCTACATCGGCGTCGAGTCCGTCGACGAGTACGTAGCGAAAGTGCAGTCCCTGGGCGGGACCATCATCATGCCGAAGACGGCGGTGCCCACCATGGGCTACTTCGCCCAGCTCCTTGATACTGAGGGCAACGCCCTGGCCATCTGGGAGGAGAATCCCGGAGCGAAGTAGCGCCGCTCTAGCCTCCGCGGCTGACCACGAGGGTGACGGGGGTGCGCGGATCGGCCTTACTGCCGGGGGCAGGACTCTGCTGGAACACGAGGCCCCTGGGGACGTCGTCATTCTTGACCTCAATGACCACGTAGCTGATGTCGGCCTCCTGTAGGGCGGCCAGCGCGCTCTCGACATCCACCGACTGGAGGTCGGGCACGCGGCCTGGGATCACCGGCCCCACCGGGCGGGCGATGGCCGGCAAGGGGGTGGGCTCGACAACGGCGGGCGCTGCCTCCTCGCTGGCACCCTCCACCTCGCTCGCTGCGGGGACGCTGGTGGCGGCCTCCTCACCGCCCGAGTTGGAGCGATACAGCAGCAAGCCGGCCCCTAAGAGGAGGACCACCACTACGCCGGCCACTAGCCAATTGATGGAGAAGGCGGGGGCAGCGGGCTTGCCGAGCTCCGGCAACGGCCGCAGTTCGGGCTCCAGCGGCTGCTGGGGGAACAGGCGGAGCAGCTCGTGGGCGTCCAGCCCCAGGTACTGGGCATAGGTGCGGAAGAAAGCGCGACTATAGACCGTGGCGGGAAAGACGCCGAAGTCTTCCGCTTCCAGCGCCTCGAGATAGCGGCCGGAGATGCGGGTGTCCCGCTCTGCGTCTTGGAGGCTGAGGCCGCGGGCCACCCGCGCCTGTATCAGGGCATTGCCCAGCTCACCCATTGCTATCGCCACCAGTGAAAAGTCACCCTGACTATATCGGGGGTCGGCGCTGTGATCAACCCCGATCCACGCGCGGCATCTGCCGGCTTGCTTGACACACTGGGGGGGCCAAAGATAAGCTCAGCCTCGGTGTCTGAGCAGATTTCGCCAGGCTATCGCAGAGCAAGGTCTTCGGATAGATTGAGGCAACGGCTGCTGGTGGGTGCGGCCGTCGTCGTCTTGGCTGCCGTTGCCTCCTATCTGGCCTTGATCATCGTCACCCGAGTGGACGCCCTCTTCCTGCCTGGCAACGAGATCCAGCTAGGCGGCCTGGGTGGGCTTCCCGGCGTCGATTCGGGCGGGGCAGGCGAAGGTGACCTCCGCGAGGGCCGCATCAACATCCTGGTGATGGGCCTGGACCGGAGGCCCCGCGAGGGAGAAGCGCCCGCCCGCACCGACACGCTCTTCGTCCTCACCATCGACCCCCACAGGAAGACCGCGGGCATCCTGGGCATCCCCCGCGACCTGTGGGTGGAGATCCCCGGAAAGGACGGCGGTACTTTTGAAGAGCGCATCAACTCTGCCTACGTCATTGGCAGCGTCAATAACTACGACGGCGGCGGCCCCGGCCTAGCCATGGAGGTGGTGGAGGACACTCTGGACATCCCCATCCACCACTATGTGGTCGTCGACTTCGAGGGATTCGTGGAGGTCATCGACGGCCTGGGTGGGATCGACGTGGAGGTGGCCGAGGAGATCGACGACCCCTACTACTCCTGGACGGAGCTGCCCGGCGACTACGACCCGCAGTACTTCGAGCCGGGCGTCCAGCACATGGACGGCCTTACCGCCCTGGCCTACGCCCGCATTCGCCGCAGCTCCGATGACCTGGATCGCATCCAGCGCCAGCAGCGCGTCATGTTCGCGGTCATGGACAAGGCCCTCAGCCTGAACGTGCTGGCCAACGCCGTGGACCTCTGGGGGGAGTACAAGGGCGCCGTTGATACCGACTTCAACGACCTCCAGATCCCCGGCCTGGCCGCCCTGGCCGCACAGATCCCCCCTGACCGCGTCTCCGCCCTCTCTCTGGGCCCGGCCACCGTGGCCTACATTACGCCCGAGGGCGCCGCCGTCCTCCTGACCGATGACGAGGGGGTCCAGCGCCTCGTCCAGGCCCTCTTCTCCGACCAGCAGCTTCTGGAGGAGGAGGCCCTGGTGGAGGTGCAGAACGGAACGGGAACGGAGGGGCTGGCCTCTGAGGCGGTGAGCTACTTCGTAGAGATGGGGTTCCCGGCCAGCGGCCTGGTGGTCGCCGACGCCGACGACGGCCTCTACCACACCACCACGGAGATCGTGGACTTCACCGGCAAGACCTACACCGCGCAGCGCCTGGCCGATTGGCTGGGACTCCCCTCCGAACGTATCCGAGCCGCCCGGGCAGAGGACAGCGACCTTACCACCATCAGCGCCGACATCGTGGTCATCCTGGGTGATGACGCCAACATCGAGGCCATCAGGTCCAGCTCCGAGGAACGCTAGCGTCGGCTCCTCTCACCCTTCGAATACCACTACCGACTTCAGCCCCTGGCCCGCCAGGCGCGTTTCGTAGGCTTTGGTGGCCTCCTGAATGGCGAAGCGATGAGTGATCAGCCCGTCCATCTCCGGCGTGAGGGTCAGGAGATGGAGGGCACGGCGGTACTGCTCCGGAGTAGCGTTCTGAGTGCCGGTGAGGTGCAGTTCGTCGTAGTGGATCAGGTTGGGGTCCAGGAGTACGCTGCTGTCGGGTGGGAAACCGCCGAAGAGCACCACGTAGCCCTGGCGGCGCACCAGGCGGATAGTCTCGGGCACAAGGTCGGCGGCGCCGATGGTGAGAATGGCCGCGTCCAGGCCCAGGCCGTCGCTGAGTTCCAGGGCGGCCCGGCGCAGGTCCTCGCTGGCGGGATCGACCACCCGGCTGGCGCCCCGGCGGCGGGCGTACTCGCGCCGCTCCGCTACCGGCTCGCTCACCAGGATACGGCTGACACCCATGGTTCGGGCCAGCAGCAGGTGTGTGAGTCCCATGGGCCCGGCGCCGATGATGGCCAGGGAGCCGCCGGGCCCCACCCGGCACGTCTCCAGCGAGTTGAGGGCGCAGGCCGTCGGCTCCGTCAGGCAGGCGCGCTCCAGCGGCAGGCCCTCGGGCACAGGGAGAAGGTGGCCCAGCTCCACGAGCCGTCGGGGCAGCAGCATGAGCTCGGCGAGCCCGCCGTCCTCCTCGTAGCCCAGGGTGCGACGGGCCAGACAGCGGTTGCGCTTGCCCTGGAGACAGTAGTAGCACTTGCCACAGGCCAGGATGGGACATACCACCAGGCGCTGACCCTCCCTGAAGGCCTCCACACCGGGCCCCACGGCGGCTACCACCCCGGCGATCTCGTGGCCGGGGATGACCCCGGGACGGGCCTTCTTCAGCCCCTTGTACACGCGGATGTCCGAGTAGCAGATCGATGCCGCGCCTACCTTCAGCAGCACCTCGCCCGGTCCGGGCCGGGGGTCGGGGACCTCCTCCACGCTGATGCGGCCAGGTTCATGGAATATGCAGGCCTTCATGGGGACCTCCAGAAGAACACCGGTTAGGGTCGCGGTCAATTGTAGCACCGGGCCGAGTGCAAAGACCCCAAGGTGATCGAGGCGGGCGGCTTTCTGGACCTAGGAGGGGCGGAGCTATCCGCTCTTGCGGCTGCGGGTAGTGCCTTTGGTGGTGCGGGTGGTGCCCTTGGTCGTGCGAGTAGTGCCCTTGGTGGTGCGGGTGGTCTTTCGGGCCTTCGTTGCCTTCGTAGCCTTCGCAGCCTTCGCAGGCGCCCGCCGGCGCCGCTTCGGGGCTTCCTCCTTCTTCTCCTCGGCTGGCGCGGGAGCAAGAAAGGCGTGATACTTCTTCATCAGGCGGGACTTGCGGCGAGCGGCATTGTTGGGGTGGATGACGCCCTTCTGAGCCGCCTTGTCGAGGGCGCGCACGGCCTGGCGCAGGGCGGCTGCCGCCTCCTCCTGGGGGCTGCCCTGAGCGATGAGAGCGGTGGCCTTGCTGACGTAGGTACGGGCGGTGCTGCGGATGGGCCGGTTGCGCTCGCCACGCCGGATGGAGGCGCGCCATCGCTTCGCCGCCGAAAGAGAGTGAGCCAAGTCAATCCTCCACGCAAAGTGGATGCATAGTCTAAGGTATGGTAGCGGACGGCGTCCCCACTGTCCAGAGCGACCCCGAAGCCGTGCTATAATGGCCGCACTTTCCCAAGGGCAGGCTGAGCCTTGCAGGAAAAGGAATCCGGCACTCTAGGCCCCAGCTTGGCGGGGGCGGCTGCCATCGTGGCTGTGGGCTTCCTGGGCAGCCGCGTCCTGGGCCTGTTACGCAGCGTGGTCATCGCCGATGCCTTCGGCACCAGCCCGGAGCTCGGCGCCTACTGGGTGGCCTTCCGCCTGCCCGACCTCATCTTCCAGCTCCTGGCCGGGGCTACCCTGGGTGCGGCCTTCATCCCGGTGTTCGCCCGTCACTTCGGCCAGCGCGGCCCCGCCGAGGCCTGGCGGCTGGCCAGCTCCGTCCTGAACCTGGTGGCCCTGGCCACCATCGGCTTCGCGGTGCTGGGACTCATCCTGGCCCCCTGGCTGGTGCCAGCCATGGCCCCCGGCCTGGATGAGCGCTCCCTGGCGGTGGAGTTGACCCGCATCATGATGGTCTCGCCCATCCTCTTCGCCGTGAGCGGCATGTTGATGGGCATCCTCAACGCGCGCCACCACTTCCTCTTCCCGGCCATCGCCCCCTGGTTCTACAACATATCCATTATCGTGGCTGCCCTGGTCACCGATGACGTGCACGGGCTGGCCGTGGGCGTGGTGGTGGGTGCGCTGCTGCACCTGGCGGTGCAACTCCCCGCCCTGCGCCTGGTGGGGATGAGCTATAGCCTGGTGATGAGGTGGCGCGAGGCCCCTGTCCGAGAGGTGGGCCGGCTCATGGCCCCTCGGGTACTGGGGCTGGCTGCCTTCCAGCTTAACTTCCTGGTCACCATCTTCTTCGCCTCCCGCGTCAGCGATGAGGCCATCTCCGCCGTCAACTACGGCTGGCTCATCATGATGACGCCCCTGGGCCTCTTCGGCATGGCCATCTCCACGGCGGTCTTTCCCACCCTGGCCGAGCAGGCCAGCCGCGATCGGGAGGCGCTGCGCCGCACCCTGGCCCAGAGCCTGCGGCTCATCCTCTTCCTTAGCATTCCCGCCAGCGTGGGGCTGATGATCCTCTCGGAGCCCCTCATCGCCTTCCTGTTCGAACGGGGGGCCTTCAGCGCAGCCTCCACCGACATCACCGAGGCGGTCGTCCTCTTCTATGCCATCGGCGTGTTCGCCCACAGCGGCATCGAGATCCTGAGCAGGGGCTTCTACTCCCTGGGCGATACCCGCACACCCGTGCTGTTCGCGGTAGTATCGCTGGTGACCAACCTCGTCCTGTGTCTCATCTTCGTGGGACCTTTCGGGGTGCGCGGGCTGGCCCTGGCCATGTCTCTGGCTACCATCCTGGAGTTCGTGCTGCTGTTGCGGGCGCTGGACAGGCGCCTGGAGGGCCTGCACCTGGACCACCTGGTCTACTCGCTCACACGCACGGTGGGAGCGACCATCCTCATGGCCGAGGTGATGGGGGTGCTGATGGTCCTGCTGAGCGCCGCCGGGCGCCTGAACACGGGCGATCTGGTGGACTCCTTCCTGGCCCTGGCTGGCGGCACCATCGTAGGCAGCGCCGCCTTCTTCCTCGCGGCCTACCTGCTGCGTAGCGAGGAGGCGGGCGCGCTCCTCCGCCGTATACCCCTGCTGCGCCCAGCTTAAGAGTTCGATGGCCCCGGGGGCGGGCAGCCCGCTTGCGCCTGGAGCCTATGCGCCCGTATAATAAAGTTGCTGGCAGTTGGTCGGGATGCAAGCGGCCTGACCGGGCCGCTCGTTTATGCCCGGAACGGGAAGAGGTATACTATCGTGAGCTTCGTGGACAAGACCCTGATATGCCGCGACTGCAGCAGCAGTTTCACCTTTACTGGCGGCGAGCAGGAATTCTACGCGAGCAAGGGCCTTCAGAACGAGCCCGTGCGCTGCCCTACCTGCCGCTCGGCCCGCAAGTCTAGCCGCGGCCTCGAGCCTGAGGAGGGCTACGTTCGTTACGGCGTATTTGCCAGCTTCGGAGGCCGTACCCCTCGCCAGATGCATCCCGCCACCTGCGCCGAGTGCGGCATGATGACTGAGGTGCCCTTCCTGCCCCGCGGCGACCGCCCCGTCTATTGCAGCGCCTGCTACAATAAGATCCGCGCGCAGGCCGCCTCCGAAGACCAGAGCCAGACAGGATAATGCGAGGGGCCGCCTCACCGGGGCGGCACAGAATTTGACAGTCGGTCGGTGATTGGCTAAACTTGCAGGTTGACGCACCGGCGTCCGGAAGCCAGATCACGCTAGGTCGAAAGACCCGAAAGTGACTACGGCCGGCACATAGTGGGGCGGCCGGGAAACAGGACTCAACGGTAGCCCCACGCCGGACTGGCTCAGTAATGCGGCTTTCGGCCTTTTGCTGTGTCTGAATAGGGCTAAGAGGAGCGGGTTCGTTGCCGACGATCAGTCAGTTGGTTCGTAAAGGGCGGAAGAAGCGGGTCAAGAAGACCAAGGCTCCGGCGCTTCGCTTTTCCTACAACGCGCTGAAGAATCGCCTCTCCCGAGGGAAGGGGGCACCCCAGAAGCGCGGCGTGTGCACGCAGGTGCGCACCATGACCCCCAAGAAGCCGAACTCCGCCCTGCGCAAGGTCGCCCGGGTGCGGCTGACCAA
>Ga0209979_1001842_pt1 | contig 21782 bp, 25 predicted proteins | sample AnhtaG_FD_183114 | JGI IMG/M metagenome (GOLD analysis project Ga0209979, IMG submission 183114) | Deep subsurface microbial communities from Anholt, Denmark to uncover new lineages of life (NeLLi) - Anholt_01485 metaG (SPAdes) (version 2) | ecosystem: Environmental > Aquatic > Marine > Oceanic...
GCACATCACCCGCCCGGTGCACCCCCGCTGCAATGCTCGCCGACACCACCGCTGCGGCAGCACCCAGGAGCACGCGATCGAGCGGCTCACCCCGAGCCAGCAGCGCCACGCCGGCGCCAATTCCCACGGATACCAGTGCGTTGATCACCCGCGGCTCAACCGGCTTCACCGGAAACAGCAGCTTGTACAGCTCCGTCGCCGCCCAGCTCCCCAACGCAACCAGCACGACCACGACCTGCTCCTGCGGCATCTGCTCATCTCCTCTGTATGATCCGCTTTGCCTTCGCCTTCATCCTCTCCCCTTTTCCCTTGACCCTTTTCCCTGCCTCTATTGTCCCCCGCCGGCCTTTGCCGTCATCCTCGCCTTCTGTAGGCGAGCACCCGTGGCTCGCCGCCTTTGCCGCTGCATCTGCTACTCTGCGACTCGTGCTACGTAGCGAAGTGTCTTCGCTACTTCGCAGAGTAGCAAGCGGCCTGCTACGAAGCACGAGTGCCCCGCCGGCCTTTGTCGTCATCCTCGGCTTCTGTAGGCGAGTACCCGTGGCTCGCCTGCCTTTCCCCACGTCAGAACGACAGGCTCAGCACATTGACCTTGAATCCCGGATTCACATACACCCCGTCATCGAACCGCACCACCAACACGATACCGACCAGTCCCTCCGCCTCGGCCTCCACGAACCCACCCACAAGCCGTTGCGCAGTGTCCGCCGCCACTGAGAGACCGCCGATGAACCCGTACCGACAGCGTAGCTTGCGATCGCCGATTGGCACACTGGCGAACCGCTGCTTGTACGTCACCGCTGCGGCCGCGCCCGCATTGCGCCCCCAGAGCGCGTACCCTTCCAGGCCGATGATCCGGCTCGGCAGCGGCCCTTCGGCTCCCCGCTGTTCGGCTGCGAGCCCCGGACCTTTGCCCGCGAGCGTCGGCCCAAGACCAAACACGTCGGCATGCGCGCCCGCCTGTCTCACACACAGAACTGCCGGCAGCGCCAGAAGTCCGAGGGCCATTGTCATACCGAAGATCCGAATCCGCATTCTTCCCTTCTCCCTCATGCGACTGACCCATACACTGCCTGGTGGGCCTCGGCCCACCGCCGCCACGTCATCCCCAGCACGCTCCCGCGCACCGCCTCGCGCTGCTGCTCGATGGCCGTTCGATCCTCCAGCAGCGCCTCGAGCTGCCCGATCGCCGCTTCGTGCCCGTTGACCGGATACAGGTCCCCGTTGAGCCCGGGGGAGATGAGGTCGCCGCACATCCCCACCGGAGTGCACAGTGGCCACACGCCGCAGGCCATCGCCTCTGGAAGCGACGCCGGACCCCCTTCGGCCCGGCTCGTCACGAGGTACACGTCCATCCGGCGATACGCCTCGGCGAACCCCTCCGGATAGCCTATGCGCTCACGCTCCACGAACTCGACCTCGTAGCCGAGACGTCGCCCGAACCTCTCTTCCTGCTCCCATCCGCCTCCCAGCAGCAGCCATTTGATCCCCCCGGCCCGATGCTGAAGCCCCAGCATGATCTGGTGCAGCGTCGCACGCCCCTTGCATTCGCAGCCGGTGTGCGGATCATCGGCTTCTCCGTATGGCCTCCCGACCCGCCCGATAACCAGCTTCGCGTTGGGCACGTGAGCTGAGCGCAGGCCAAACACATCGGCATCCACCGCGTGTGGGATCCGATGAATGCGCTCATCCGACACGCCCGCTCTCACCAGCGTCCTCAAGTCTCCTGCATTAAGCACGATCACCGCTGCAGCCCGACGAAAGGCATCAACCACATCCGGACCGTAGATCGGCCGCCCTTCGCCCCAGTAGCCAAACCCGTGGCACGTGAGCACCGCGCGGGACAGATCGCCGCCCCCCACGGCCGCCTGAGGCCGCCAGAAATGAAAAACGTCCGCGTGCCGCAGCGGACGTTCTGTAACGATGATGTCTGCTTTGACGAGCCGTCTGAGCCGGTCAATCAGGTCCCCGAATACCCAACTCACCGCCCCACCCGTCACCACATTGACGCGCATCCGTGCCCCGACGGCGTGCTCCGTTTCGTCCTCTTCACGCCTCAATCAACCTCGCCGCATCGAAGTTGTCGATATCCAGAAAGAACCCGTTCCCGCCATTCCCCTCCCACAACATCATGGGCAGGAACCGGCGGAACAGGCGTTGCTGCTCTTCCGTAACCCGTCGGGGCCCAGCACCGGGCCGCAGAACTTCCCCTAGCGTCCGTGCCTCCTGAACGTCCACGGTGAATCCTTTGCCGGTGAAACACGAACTGCCAAGCGTTATGGCGGGTTTGTTGCAGCAGAGCGCCTCCAAGAGCACCGTGCTGTTGATGCCGCACACGGCATCGCAGCCCTTCAGCAGGTCATGGATACTCACGTCGGCGAGCACTCGCACATGCTCGTGCCTGGTTGTGCCGCCTGTCTGTCTTATTTCCGTCCACATTGGCCGCCGCGTACAGGATGCGCCGCGCCTGTTGCTCATTGCACCCCCAGCCGACGCCGCAATTTGCCCAGCAACCCCTCGACCTCCGACGCCGCGAAGCAATACTCGAAGATGACGTAATACAAGAACGACCGCAGGAAGCGATTGCCCAGTGCCGGCGCCTTGATCCATCGCATCCGCTCCAGCATCCGCTTTAGCGTGCCTACATCACGCGCATCGAAGGTGAAGCCGAGCCGCCCATACGGAGCATCGGCCAGGCAAATCACCGGCCGCTCGTACAGCAGCGCCTCGAGCCCCCCGTTGCTGTTCGCCGTGATCACGCAATCTGCCACCGCGAAGCAGTCGTGAATGTTGACGTCTCGGACCCACAGCTCACCATCGGCGGGCTGCACCCGACGCATCGCCCCGGGGTGCTCTTTCACTAGTGCCAGCCAACCGTCCCCGGCGGCTCTCCGGATGAGGCGCATCACCTCCGCCTGACCCGTTGTGCCGCCCTCGGAGAAGAAGGCCGCGGCATCCCAGTCTGCCTGCAAGAGCACCAGGAGCACCGAAAGGCCGCGATGCTTTCGTGCGGCGACTTGTGGTGGGAGCGGCTCACCTTGCTGCGTGTGCTTACTGCTCCTCGTGCGCTTCCACCAGGCGATGTACTCATCTAGCTTTGTGTCCTGCTCCATGGTGAGCCGCTCATCCCACCACTCCAGCGACAACTCCGTCGGCCCGTCGTTCAGCCCGACGCAATCGAATAGCAGCGTCCGCCCCGGTGCTGACGGATGGCGGAACCACCCAAGCTCGCTGAAGACCACCGGCACTCCCACCTGCCGACAGACCGCCGCCGCCGCTCTCTGCCCGTAGCTGGCGTTGCCCCAGACCACCGCAATGTCTGCTCTCTGCTGCCTCAGGCACGCCTCAACGTGCCCGGCCACGCTCCGCGCCCGTTCCCGGTGCACCCGCTCGCATCCCGGCTCGCGCCAGTCCGAGTAGGCGCAGATCTCACGGTAGTCGTAATCCCTCGCCGGATCGCCACCCGTTGCCTCCGGAGAGACCACTGTTGCGTCGTGACCCAATGCACGCAGTCGCTCTGCGAAGGGCACGAAATGCGCCCGCGCGCCGCTGCCTGCAAAGAACGTGACCCGCATTTTCCAGTCGCCTCTGGCGATCCGCGATGCATCTCCAAGCTACGCCGGGCCCCCGGAGGTGGTGGGGCGCATCGATAAACCCCCGAAAGCCCGGCAAATCCCGTTGCTGCTGCCTTTAATGACTGGCATGGTTGTAGGGCGGGCGTGCCCAGGCCCGCCGGCCTTTGGCCGGCGCTGTTGTAGGGCGGGGGCTCTGTCCCCCGCCAGCCTTTGCCCGGCCACAAAGAAGGCGCAGCCATTAGTGACTGCGCCGCACATGCGCAAAGCCCATGCAATCGACTACACGCCGGCTATCCCTCTGATGGTCGCCGTGGCCGCGTAATCCGCCTCGGAGGCCCCCTCATTCGTTACGTCTATCTGAAACTGAGTCGGCTCGTAGCTATGCGTCTTCACCGAGAAGCCCGGCGATGCTGCAAGTTCCACCGTGTACCCACCGTACAGCGTCGCCCCCAGCGGTATCGTCTCAGTCACCGTCTGCCCGGCGCCTACGCCGGTGCGGCTGATAGACAGCGTCAGCACCACCCACTGGTAATTGTACGCGTACCGCTTCCGCGCATGGCTGATGCTGTCGGCCACAAGGGCCCCGCTGCTATCGAGCGTGCACGAGGCGATGGGGACCGCGCCTACTGGCACGGTCGCGGAAGTCGTCGCCACGAAGTTGACTCCGAAGCTGACGTTCCCCGAGGCCGGATCGACCGAGACATTCGGATGGGCGTTCACGTAGTTCACCACCCCATTAGTCCAGCCCGTCACCGCCTGCGCCGCCGTCGTCTCGTGCCAGAAATGGTCCAGGCACCCACTGCCCAGGCTCACCGTCTTGTCGCTCTGCAGATCCCAGCCGCTCTCAACGCCGTGCCCCGCAAAGCGCTCGAACCACTCCACGGCGCGGTCGAGATAGTCCACGGGACTGTTATACGTCGCCCGCGTCGTCACGTCGCTATCGGCGTAGTCGTTCTTGAGATTCAGGTTCGATGTCCCCATGCTATCTATCTCCGCGCTCGCCCAAACAGTAGGGGAGCCCCTCCGCGGGCTCCCCAATCGTCGTCATCCAGTGTGGCGCAGGCTGCCAGCCTGCGGTCCTTCTCGCACAACTCGTGTGGCGCAGGCTGCCAGCCTGCGGTCCTTCTCGCACAACTCGTGTGGCGCAGGCTGCCAGCCTGCGGTCCTTCTCGCACAACTCGCGTGGCGCAGGCTGCCAGCCTGCGGTCCTTCTCGCACAACTCGTGTGGCGCAGGCTGCCAGCCTGCGGTCCTTCTCGCACAACTCGTGTGGCGCAGGCTGCCAGCCTGCGGTCCTTCCCGCACAACTCGCGTGGCGCAGGCTGCCAGCCTGCGGTCCTTCTCGCACAACTCGTGTGGCGCAGGCTGCCAGCCTGCGGTTCTTCCCGCACAACTCGTCTGGCGCGGGCTGCCAGCCTGCGGTCCTTCTCGCACAACTCGTGTGGCGCAGGCTGCCAGCCTGCGGTCCTTCCCGCACAACTCGTCTGGCGCAGGCTGCCAGCCTGCGGTCCTTCTCGCACAACTCGTGTGGCGCAGGCTGCCAGCCTGCGGTTCTTCCCGCACAACTCGCGTGGCGCAGGCTGCCAGCCTGCGGTCCTTCTCGCACAACTCGTGTGGCGCAGGCTGCCAGCCTGCGGTCCTTCCCGCACAACTCGTGTGGCGCGGGCTGCCAGCCTGCGGTCCTTCCCGCACAACTCGCGTGGCGCGGGCTGCCGCCTTCGCGACTCGCCGGCGGCCCCGCACTGAAACGCAGCAACCCCGCTCCGATGGAGCGAGGTCACATCCGCGACGCAAGCGCCTAACGCCCAAGGCGTGGCGCCCCGATCACGGGTGAGGCCCAACATACATGATGGTGACGGCCTGTCTCACATCATCAACGCGATAGTGAATCCTCCGGTTGCCCGGAAGCCGCCGATACTCGCGCCAGCAGTGGCGCCGCCCCTTGAGATGGTCGATCGCGCGCTTTCGCCAACTCGTGTAGGGGTTTTCCGCTATCTCCCGCACGGCCCTCTCTATCGCCTCGACTACATCGGGAGGCTGACGTCGACAGTATCTCCGTATCCGGCCCTGCGGATCATGTACCTGATGGTGTTGCTGGTCGGCGTCGTCTGAGCCCTCCACTGAGAAGGTCTCACCTCGATCTCTTCCATGGCCTCGTCGAGCGCCGCGGCCAAACGCGGGTTAGACGCTACCTCGGCCGTCGCCAGCCACCCGCCAACCATATCCTCCAGCGGCTCCATATCCTCCCGTGCATACGCCTCGAGCGCTGCGAAGAATATGTGCTGGACCGCGCTCCGGAACTCATCAAGCGAGAGGCGGCGCAGAAGCCCCACCATGCTCAGCACGTGCTCCCGGAAATCTGCGATATCAGCAGACCGATGCGGATCCCTGGACGCCTCATAGTCGCGCCATCGCAAAACCAGCCGCCGCTCCATCACTCCCGGCTGCACCGGGAGGAGCCACGTGCGCCCGGAGCTCGCCGCCGTCGAAGGGCTGACGCTCATCAGTGTCGCTGCCTCATCAGCCATTGTCCTCGCTCTCCTCGTCAGCCTGTGCCAACAGGCCGCGGCTCTGAGCCAATTCCCGGAACCAACTCTCAAATGCGTCTCCGGGCACAACAACTTGGGCGGCAACGCAGGCCTCCGCCGTGACAGGCTGCGACGGCGCGGCGCCCCCCGGGGTTACGGCATCGAACAATTCGTCCAGCACAGGCACATAGTAGAACGTCATCTGGACCATCCCGTGCGGTCCGCTGCGCGTGGATATGTGGTCAGCATAGTAGACCCGGAACGGCAGCGCCCGCGCCTTTCCCATCCGGACCCCGATAGCCACCGCCTCCGGCTCTTCTTGCTTCTTGTCGTCCGTGCTCACGGCAGCGCCCGACCTCCTCCCACATCATGCGGCCCAATGCTCAACTCATCTCCAGTATACCCCCGGCGTATAGCAAGGTCAACGCCGTGCCCTCCCGCGGGCGGGCATCCGCAGGCAGTGCCCCAGTGGACAGGGGGACCGCCAACTGACACTAAGCGGCCCTTGACGCATTCCCCGCCATCATCCCCACCGGCCCTCCTACGTAGCCAAACACGACCTCCTCGCCCGCCTCATCGTCCCAGCCGTACAGCAGCACCGGCGCCGCGTCCTCGCGGACGACTCGCGACGCTGCCGCGCCCGACGCCATTGCCCCGGTCGGCGCATACGGCCGCGCCACCCGCCGCATCACCTCAAGTTCCCAGGCTGTCTCGTCGGTCATAGTCATGCTGTTCGCCACTCTAGCCCCACCAACTCAACGCGATGCGTTACTCAATCCGCCTCCCAACCACCACCGTCGTCCCGAACCGCTCCGCTCGGCGGTTCCGCCGGGAGATCATCGTCCCTATGCCTAACTTCGCGTCCAGCGCTACCCCCGAGGGCCGCCGCTGCAGATCGTACATCACGCCCGTCACGCGAAACTTCGCCTCGTCCAGATCGGCATCTTCGGCGCCCTTGATCCGGAACACGTGGCCCTTGCGGATGCCGTCGTCCAGCGGCGTCCGAATCCTGACATAATCAGGCCGATGCGACAGCTCCCACAGCTTCCAGCGCGCGATCCGCGCCGCCTCCGCCTCCGTCACGATATGATCGACGTTCATCGGGCTGGCATGGATATGCCACCCGCCCGTGAAGCGCGGATCGTTCGGATCCCGCACGGCCTTTTCGCAATTCGCCACAACCGTCACCGGCCGCCCCCGCACGTCCTTACCGCTTACCTCGACCCACGTCGCGAACTGATGCCCGGTCAGCTCCTCCCACCGACGGTCGAGCTCCACGATCTCCCCGTAGGCGCCCTCCGGCTCGCCGGCCGCCGCGCCGCGCGTGTAGTACTCGCGGAACACACCGTCCGACCCCCGGGTCGCATCAACCGCCTGGCAACCGACGTCATTCCAGTGCCGGTGCTTCTGCACATGGCTGTCCAGCGCCGAATCGCTATTGGTGCGTTTGCTCCGGCAGTAGCGGCAGCCCTTGACCACGGTGCCGCTATCGTCGAACCACAGGCCCGCGTTGAAATCGTACTGGCACAGGTCAGCGACAACATCCAGCCACAGTCGCCCCTTCTCCGGCTTCCACAGATGCTCGCGCGCCTTGACCGGCAGCACGGTACCCAGATCCTCGAGATCCATCTTCTCGTCGGGAATGCCACATCGCCCGAGAATCCAGCGCATGGCGCCCCACACTGTCCAGCCGTCGAACGCCGGCACGCGGCCGTCCACCTTCATCTCCGCCAGCCGGAGCATGTCGTTGCTGAGCGGCACTTCCATGTACGTCCCTGCCGCGCTCCAGACACCCATGACCGGCTCCAGGCTGTAGCCGCTGAACACCTGCGATAAGCTGCCCTGCTCCTGCTCATCGACCAGCACCCGCCAGCCCACCGACAGCTCCAGAAGCCTTCGCGAGCCCAGGGCCTTTTGCGCCCCGAGGGCGTTGTCCACTCCGAGGCCGAACCGCCCAGCCTCGCTCCCGTCGCCATGCTCGCCACGCAGCGAAGCCACCGCGTCCTCCGTCAGCGAGTCGTCCGCCTCGAGAGAGGCAGCCGCGCACTTCGCCCGCTGCCCGTGCACGACTTGGGACACCTGCGGCGACAGCCAGTGATAAAGCTGCCGCGCCAGTCCATTACGATCGGTGAAAACGGACGTGAACCGTCGCGGCCGCACGTTCAGGTCCCACTGCCGCGTCCAGGTGCTATCCGACTCCGGGGCCACGTCCTCGACGCTCACCAGAGCATTACCGTTCTCGTCTTCGTCTAGCACGTCCCCCTGCTCATTGTAGAGCCGCCACTGCGCCGCGCTGGGCAGCTCAAGCTCGCCGATCTCACCGGTCGCGAGCTGCGTCGCATACCCTGCCGGCATCTCCGCGCTGATGATGCGCGCCCCGAACATCCGGCACGGGAAGTAGCTGAACTGGAACTCGCACCCGCGCCCCTCGATGCGCAGCCCGCCCTCGTGCACCCACACACTCTCGCCGCTCTCTGGGCCCCACACGTTAACGTCCGTGTTGAACCCGTCGCACGACGTGACCAGCTTGCCCCCGATCACACCGATCCAGACGAATGCCCGCTCCCCCCGCGCATACCCCTCCGCCGAGGGCAGCCGGATGCTCTGCTCGCTCTCTGGCAGCTTCAGCCACAAGTCGTTCGTAACGGTGACCGGATATGTCCCGCGCTCATCCTCGTAGTACTCGATTTGCCTCTCCGTGTGGTACTTCGCCAGGTACGCTGGCTCCCGAAATGGCAGCACCAGCGCATAGCCTGTCGTCGCCGTGCAGCCGAACTCAATGGCGACGTACGCGTCCTCCTCGTGATCCCTGTTCGGCTCCCCCCGCGAGAGCGCCACGCAGAAGATCGGATTGCGCGGCAGCTTGAAACGGCTCTCTGCGCGCATCGGCGGGCCGTTGGGGGCCGCGATCCTCATGGAAACGGCATACTTGGTCACCGGCTCGCCGCTGTAGAGCACATCCCGGCCAATCGGCGCCTCGGCTTCCTCCCAGGCCACCTGCTCATCAACCGTCCACGGCGACAGATCGAAGTCCGTCCACCGCACGGTCTGCCACACGTCCAGGAACGGTCGGCACACAAAGGCGCCCTCGGCGTCCTTCACGCTGAGCCCGGTGGAAACGAACCGCTGCGTCCCGCTCTTCACCCGCAGCCAGCGCTGCTTCGCCCACTCGCCCTTCTCCAGCAGCTCATCCACGAACTGGCTCTTCCCGAACCCGTCGCAGTAGCTGTGCAGCTTCCCGCCGGGGCGCTCCTCCTCCAGCCGCTCGTACACATACCGCGCCCCGCGCTCCTTCAGCCCTACGTCCGAATATGGATAAAGCCTCTTCGTTGCCATGAGTGAACCGCTGAGTACCCGTGTCGTCCGTCTATGCCACCAAGCAAAAAGCCCCATCGCCACTTGCGACAGGGCTCGTAGTACGTTCGCTGGCTGGCGCGCGCCGGCAGCACAAGCACTGCCTAGCTAGCGGAACTCCGACAGATCCTTGCCCCCACGGTCCGCGATTCGTCTCACCTCGCCTGGCGGCACAGCGGCGCCGCCACCGTGAAACGACAGAGTAATCCTTTCCCTACCCGGCTTGTGATAGATCCTGTGGCTGCCCTTTGCCATCCGCTCGGAGTATCCATTCCGCAGCAAGACACGGCGTATCTTCGCCGCCTTCACCGCGGGTGGCTTCTCCATCGCTGATGCCTACCCGATCGGAGTCCCGGCCTCCGGCGGCGCTCCGTCGTCATCTATCGCTACATCCACGTACAACTCAAGGGCCTCTCGGATGTTCCGCCTGGCCTCCTCCAACGTCCTCCCGTAGCTTCCGCACCCCGGCAGGCCGATGATCCGCGCGTTGTAGTAGCCCTCAAAGCCCGGCGCTGTCTCGGCCTCGTACACGGCGTGGTACAGGCGCCCGGCCACGACTAGCCCCTCCGCATGCACGGGGCGACTGGCCGCTGAGCCCCCGACGCTAAGCAGGCTCCCGGCTTCGTGCGCCGATGCAGCCCGGTCAAGCACGACCACGTACTCGATTCCCAGAGCAAGCGCCGCGGCCCGAACCTCTTCAGCAGTTGGTGTGGATGCCCCATCGACGAGGCCATAGCACTGCAAATAGCCCATCTCCCCAGCAGCGACCGAGGGTGCCTCGGTCCCCCCCTCCAGAGCTGCCAGCTCCTCAGCCTTGAGCAAGGCCACTCACCCCCTCTAGCCGGTGCCACACCGGCCGGGCGCGCCACGTCTTCCGCTGCACCCAATCAAACCGGCCCGGCGTGATGACGGCCACGTCTATTTGCCCCCCGCAGACCGGAGCACCGAGTACGAAACGGAACCTCCCGATCACGACACCTATTAGATAGACGGCAAAATCGATGGCGTCCTGAAGCGGCATCCCGTCAAAGGCCACCGGATACTCAAGCCCACCCAGGACCTTCTCCACCTGCTCCTTCCCCAGACCTGCCTCCAGCAGTTTGTCGGGCAGGCTCGGATCGAATCCCTTATAGAGCCGCAGTATCGCGTCGGTGAGCCCGTACCAGTTCGCCCCAAACTCCGGCTGCTCCGATCTCCTCGCAGGCTTAAGCTCTCCGTCGATGGGCAGCAGAGCGACGTACTGCTCCGGGAAGAACTCACCCGTCCCGTAGCCGGCAGCCAGGAGCCCAAGGGCCGGCCGGTCTTCCCGACCCTTCGGCGCGCCCTCGAAGGCCTCCCCGTACTTCTCCTTGACGAACCCGAAGACCTGCGCCGCCAACTGCTTCGCCGTGTAGCCTTTCGCCTCCTTGTCCTTCACCGAAGGTGCGCTATTCGAGAACTCGGCCACCAAGCTGGCCACCGTCCGGGCCCCAACGCTGCCTATCCCCCAAGACGCCACCGCCATGGGGTAGTCTTTGACTTGGCAGATCTTCGTTGCGTGCTCATACGTGTTGAGCACGCCGGGAGCGCCCTCGCCGACCGCCCCCCCAATCGCCGAGACGCTGTCGGCCGCCAGCACCAGCCCCTCACCCACCTTGACGCTCACGCAGATGGACATTCGCGGGCATCTCCTCCCGTCCCGCGGACTGCCGGGGACCCCAGGCTACGCAGGGGGTTGGGCACTCCCAACCCCCTGGAGGTGATTCCACCCGCGGTTGTCCTCGCAACCGCGGGCTGATAATTGATCCATCGTTGAGCTCGCAACGACGGGATGGTCATTTTGTGCTGTCGCTACGTTGCCCGCCCCCCGCGCGCCTCCTACATCCTGTAGTCGCCGTGACGCTCCTTCTTTCGCCCCCCAAAGAAGAAGACCACCGTAGCGTTGTCGGTCTCCGAACAGAACTCGCACGCGTTCACTGCCGTCCGTTTCGTCTGTCTGCACTCGGCGCAAGCGAGGAAGACTATCCGGTACCCTCTCCCGACACGCACCTTACGCTTGCCGCGAAACTCGCCTCCGGTTGCCCAGCCATCGCTCCTGAACGGGTACACCAAGACCTTGTCCACGCCGCCTTTGAGAGCCTTGACCAGCTCCCGGTCCCTCTTCTTCCAGCTCTCAATGATCCTTTCAAATTGCTTGGTGAAGCGAGGATGAAACTGCCCATCTACTCCGTACTCGCTCTTCATGCATTGCTCATCAGCCGTGCCCCGTCAATTGCTCCGGAAGACCTGACTGCTTACATGCCAGCGAATAGCTCCTCATAGCTCTTCTGCGACGCCCTGCGCATCCCGCCGGGCTCATAGTCGGGCGACAGCATCATCTCCAAGGTCTCAAACCAATCCTCCGTCACCGAGAAGCACACTGGCGCCTCATCCAGATCAGCTAGCGTGATCAAATCCGTGCCCTTCGCCAGCTCTCCGATCGCAACCAGGTCGCCCGCACGACTGCAGTCCGGTACCTGCATTCTGTGCGACTCGTCCCGTGCCTCGATCGGGTCCATCGGCCCCACATGCTCCGCCGCAGCGATCACGTCGCGGACGATTTCCGCGTTTGCACCCTCGGCAAGGAGCTCCTGACATCCTTGCAGCACCTGCGAGCCTTTCGTGCTGATGGCGTACGCGGGCGCGCGCCAGCGGCCACTAAAGAGCGACCGCGAGAGTACGATCCGTTTCTTCGCTAGCCCCGCCTCCACCAGCGAGTCGAGAACGCGATACAGATCCTTGCTCAGCGGGCCATGTCGCCAAGTATAGAACGCTAGACTAAGCCCCTTCATTCCCCGGCGGCACAGCCTCCACCCCGCGTGGAAGGCTGCTTTCATCACCTTCATAACTTCGTGCCAGGGCCCGCTTCTGCCCATTGCCTCGAGCAGCGCGAGCACCAGCAACTCGTCCACCAAATGCTCCTCATGCGTACGTGCCCGATCCACGGCAGACCCCCCGGACAACTCCACATTGTCCCCCGACAAGTTTAGTTTACCACACTCCGAGGCGCACACGCAATCCCCAGCACGAGATTCATCTCCGCCGGTACCCATGCAGGCCTGATCTCGGCCGCCCTGCCGCCGCCAGCGCATCCAGCCCGTGGCAACCTACCCCGCCACCTCCGCCCCCTCCCCATCCGCCGTACTCACATAGATGTCAATCGTCTCCCCGTCCGACACCGCAAACACGACGGCCCGATTCCCAACGTCCTTGTCAACCGGCACCGGATCCGTCGCGGGGCCAATGTCCTTCCAGGTGCTGCCATCGGGCCACGTGTCGAGCTGCGTATAGTCGCCCACCGGCGTCCGCGCCACCTGCCCGACGCCGCCGGCGATGCGCGTCAGATACAGCCGCCCATTGAACAAGCACCCACGCGGCTTCTCTCCGGTCGCTATGCTCACGTCATCGCTCCAGCTCTGGCAGTTGTCCGTGCTCGTGCGCACGCAGACACTATTGCCGCCGCACTCGCGCACCAGCACGACCTGGCCGTCTTCACTCTTGTCCGCCCAGGGCCAGTCGCTCTCCCCGTCCGCCGTCACCTGCCCGTGCGCGGCCGCCGTCTCCTCGCTGCGCAGCTCCTCCCACGTCCAGCCATAGCGGAAGAAGACGTCGCCGCCGTCCACGTAGAACAGGAACTTCCGCATGAACTGATCGTGAAAGATGTGCGGCCTCCCGAACCGCCCAAAGAGCGTGTGCGTCAGATACAGCGTCCAGGCCGCTGCCCTCGTGTGCACCTCGGGCCAGCGATAGCTCGGGTTATCGTTGACGATCCCTACCCGCCCGGTCGCCAGCCAGGATGCCGTCTCATGCCACTCGCCATCCGGGCCGCGCGCATGCACCGCCGTGACATCGTCAATGACGTCCCCGCTCTCGTGTGGCCATGCTTCGCCATCGCCCGTGTAGATGCGCGCCAGCGGCCGCCTGCGGCTCTCCTCCCACCCCGTGTCCGGCAGCACCTCGCTAAACCGCACGATGTCCCCCTCTTTGTGCGCCGGATACGGAAGCACGCTCCCGTAGAAGTACATCTCGCTCCCGTCCGTACGCAGTGCCATCACCCGGAGCTCCTGCGCCGCACTGAACTCCTCGAGGACCTCCATCTTCGGCTGCGCCGGACCGATGACTCGCCCCTCCGGGCCCTCGCTCTGGGCCTGCCCGCTCATGCTCTGCAGGTCCGTAAAGCCCGTGAGCTTGTCCCACCGTCCGAGCTGCACGTGGTGCGCCCACCAGCGCCAGGCCAGAGGCTGTGTCTCGGACCGCGTCTCCGCGTGCCCGTCGTCCTCCCAGTAGCACTCCGGCCTATAGTGCGCGATGCGCTGGCAATACGCGGGCGCCAGCCGGTCAGAGGCGAACTGCTGCAGATGAAACGCAAACGAGCTGACCTCGCCGGCCTTCGCCTGCGTCGTGGCCGCCAGAGGGCCCGTCTCGAAGTACCCCTCGGCCCGGCTCAATATCTCGTACTGCAGGCAATTCGGACAGCAATAACGGTACGCCTGGTCGGCCGGGTCTCGAAGCGTCGGCGCGCCGCAGTACGCACACGCCAAGCCCACCGGCCCGGGGCATGTAGGCACACTGTACCCCTCACTCACGCCCTGCGGAACTGCGATGGCCCGCAGCCCAGCGCCAGGCGCCTCGCCGAATTCCGCTCCCAGCCGCTTCGGCTCCGGCACACTCGTCCATGTCGTCTCCGCGTCGCTCCAGGCGAGAACGCCTCCCTTGATGCGAGCGCCAATAGTTTCCTGAAGCACCTGACCGGCAACTACGAAGTGCTGCGTGGGTGCAACCTCGAATTCCTTGAGCACTGTGTCGTCATCCGCCATGAGCTGCCAGGTGATGACGTGATTCGCGTACTCCCAGTACGGCCACCGCTGCGTCATCTCCCACCTGGGCAGTGGGATCTCGCTCACTGCCTTCCCGCTCCCCTCTTCTTTCACCACTCGCACGTGCTCGTAGACCGGCGCCACGCCTTGCCCCGGTTTGGCGCGGATGTATGCCCCCGCTTTCGGCGCCGGCAGATTCCAGTAGGCATCCTCATGCCCGCAGAACACGGCGCATACGGCATTCGGCTCCGCTTCCGGATTGGTGACAACGACTCGTTGTGAGACCGCGATGATGGGGAAGATCGGCTCCCCCACGAAGCGCGCCCAGCAGCCGCATCCGTTTTCCTCGTCCCAGAAGCACTCCTCCCACTGGACCAGCCCTTCCTCATCGGCGGTGTCCTTGTAGAACCACGTCCAAACGCCCTCCCACGACTCATACCACCACGTCTCAATCCCCACGCCCGCATCACCACCGCGCACCGCTAACACCGTTATGTTGCCGGGATCCCAGGATGTAACCAGGGGCTTCAGCGTGACCTCCTCGTTGTCGCCCCAGTCCAGATCGATCTTCACCAGCCCGCCGGTCACGTAGTCATAGTGCATCAGCACGCCATCGTAGACGTATCCGGCGAAGCTGTACTCGCCGGCATCCACCAGTACGTCAACGTACCCCTGCTGAGGGATGAGCCAGTCGGATTCGGTCCACGCCGTCGGCGACACCGCATACGGTCGCCCTTTGTGGTAATAGCAGACCCGGGTACCCCACTCGCCGTGAATCCGCAGGCTCGCCGGTTTGTAGTCGATCACCGCCACTGAGCCATCCAGCGGCACCGGGACCTCCATGCCCTTGTAACAGGCCCTGACCTCCGCGAGCCACCAGTGCAGACCCGCCTCTGCCGTCTCCTCGCTCTCGTCCCGGTGATCCGACTCCCTCTGGCATAGCGCCCCATGCCCATTGGGTGCGATGATATAGTCCCGTGGCACCGGCAGGCGCTCGCACGCCCAGCCGTCACCCTGACCCGTCACCGACCGCGTTTCGATGGCGAACTCCCGGCCCCACGGCACATAAGCTTCTTTGCTTCCGTTCCATATCAACCCCGCGTGCTCCGCCCCGGGCCAGAGCATCTCCCACGCCTGTTGCTCACCGTTGGCATCCACCAGACCTCCGAGCAGCTTGAGCGTAACCCCCTCGCCGTTCGTCCACACCCCATTCACCTTCAGCCGGATGCGCAGCGCGTAGCCCATCGTCAGATCCTGCACGAATGGCGGCGCCTGCGGCGGATACGGTGCGACGCGCACGCCCCAGAAATCCGGATCGTCCACCATGACCGCATAGTCCGTGGGCGCTCCGTTGTCCTGAAGCAGACGAACGGTCACGCGTGGCAGCGGCGCCCCGTCGCACGCGTAGACGGTTCCGCTGATCTGGCCCTCGGGCGTGCTGAAGGCATATTGCCCCGACCAGTCCGCCGTCGTCGCGTCCACTTCGCTTACGCTTCGATTGCCAAGGTGCATGGGACTCAGTAGCTGAGCCAACGAAAAGCCCGCCGCCCAACAGGCAGCGGGCCATGTCCCGACGCGAGCGTGCCGCCGGTTTCGTTTAGCGGCTCACCTCCGGGGGACCGCAGCCGCTGACCGACGGCCAACTAGGCTCATACGTCCACCCCTCGCCCCCGTCCGGGGGCGTGTGCAGCCGCTCGGGAACAAAGGGGTCGATGGTCCGTTGCAGCCGCTCCAGCTCGCGGGCTGCTCCCCGGAAACCCGGCCTCCTTTGAAGGCGCTCCTGCAACTCGTCAACGGTTGGCTTCCGTCTCGGCACTGCGACGACCTCCCCTCGCGTAGTGTAGCACCTCAGGCGCCCTGCGCTGGCGCCGGTACGGTGAACGAGTGATCGCGACTCTCCACAAGCTTCATGAACTTCGTCGATACCACGTACGCGGCCCGCTCGTGAAGCTCAAGTACTTTGCTCCACAGGTCCCCGCGAATATCCATCCGCGCGACGCACAGCCCCGCCTTCTGCGCCATATCCGGGCCGATGCGCCTGCGGTGTGCAAGCCTCACCCTCGGGTCGAGAAACGGACGTATTCTTCGCCTTATTGCTTTCTCTGTGCTCCCCTTCATCATCCCCGTCCGCAGTGCCTCGAGCGCGATGCTCTCTGCCAGCGCCTGCTCCCTCTCATAGGCCTCGATATCCGCAGCGTTGTAGGCGGCAAGCTGTTGTAAGTATGGCTCGATCCGGCCCTTGGCGCGCGTGGCCTGCCTAACAAGCGTCCTGTAGCTCTCAATGATCTCGTAGGCCGAGTGCACAGACACCCTCTCACCGGCCCGCACGATCACCTGGGGGTCTATGGGCCCCAGCTCCGACGTTTCGCCCATCCAGATCCTGCTCGCACCGAGGCACACCATCGTCGCCGCCGACTTCGCCCGCCTCGGCACGACCACCTCGAAATCCCCCCCAGTATAGGATCGACAGACGCTGATTATCCTCTCCGCCGCCAACGGATCCCCGCCGGGCGAGTCAATCACCAAGGTCAGGCCCTTCTCCAGCGACCTGCCGTGGAGCACCGCCTCCAACATATCGGCGTCTCGATCCTGAATCCTAACCGGGAATGCGAAGGAGGTGTAAAAGCACACCACCGTCCGCTGCTCAAGCATCCCCTCAAGCTCCGCGATCAAGCGCTGACGCACACCCGGCGCCTGCTCCACCTCGCCCAGGATCTCGCTGAGAAAGGGACGACTCGTCTCCACGACCTCCGCCTCCCGCGACCCTTCCGCACGGTCACTGATGAGCGGCGCTCGAGCTATCGGTTACAACGCACCGGACGGGGACACCAATAAAGGGGCACGCCCCTGGTGCACCAACGACGTGCGTGCGAGGTAGGCTTCGCTGGGGCTGCATCCTGCCGCCATCCTCGCTGCCCAGAGCTCTTGACCAAGCGTATGGCTATTGCAGTCTATCGGACCTGCCTTACCAACGTACAATTCCGCAAACGTTGGGCAACAGGCCCATGAGGTAGTTCGAGTATACCAAAAAGCAATCACCTCCGTCAATTGGAATCTCACGCGCCACCAGCCGGTTCGTGAGCGGGAGGTGACGGCGCGCCCTACCCCGGCACGTGAGCCCGGAACCGCCGCCTCAATTGGGCCGCCTCGTACTGCTCAAGCGCGATGTCCGCTATCTCCGTCTCGTCAATCCCCGTCATGTTCACTACGACGACCTGTTCACCCGCACCCGCGGGAGCTTCTGCCGGCACGACGAGATGCTCATCGAGCAACTCCTGCGGTCGGACCGTTTCGCCAGCCCATCGGGCTGGCTCGATATCTCTCGTGGGAAGCGCTTCCATTGGGCTCCACACAGGCGGCGACCAGGCTGCATCGAGAGCCACCGCACCGCGTTGCCAGGCAACCCCATCGCCCATGGCTGCCTCAATGCCCACTGCCTCGTGCCCGGTCAACTCGGTTGCCGGTGGCACATCAGTTTCGCGTCGTATCGCGCCGGCATCCGTGCCCGCTGCCGGTTCACGCATCTCGTCCCAGGCCTCCTCATTCGCCACCGCAGCCGCCGTCGCTGGCGGCGCCGCATCGCTCCCCCGATCGCCGCTCGCGCCACCGGTCGCAACTGTCACCGCTACCCCTATGCTCTGCTCCGGCCAGGCCGAGACCCACTGGTCCTCGACAGACATCTCTCTCGACGCGCCGAGCGCAACGCTGGCCCACCATCGCTGCGCGCTCTCTCGCATCGCCGGCCACCCTGTCAGGCTCGCACCCCGCAACAGCGATGGCCACATCCGCTCCCTCGAGTTCCCTGTGATTGCGCCGCTGCCACCCGTCGTCAACTCGCCATCGGAGTCAGTTCGTAGCATTTGTGGTCCCTGCGACCTCTGATCCTCTCGCGGTCTCACATCCGGCGTCAGATCGAAGGGAAGGGCCCCCTTCCCGACGCCACGCCGCTGAAGAACGCCCGGTAACAGGCGATCTTCCACGCCGGTTGCTTGCCCCACGGAAGCCCGTCGGGGAACTGTCGCCCGAATTGCTGGAAGCTCAGTATCTCCCGCAGCATTCGCTCGAACAGCTCTCGCACCAGCGGATGGCACGCCCGGCGCACCCGTCTCACCGTCTGCTCGATACCGTGCCGCTCCAGCAGTGCCGCCCGCTCCTCCGGCGTACGGTAGTCGATCCCCTCTCGCAGCCGCACGCATCCGCCCGGCAGCTCGTCAAACAGCAGGCGCTCAATACTCTCCCCACGGGCCAGCAGCGTGCCTGCCTGCTTCAGCATTTTTTTACTTGCCGCACAACCCGCCGCTGCGCCGGCAGTTCGCCGTTCACCTCGCGCAGCTTCCGCTTCAGCGCCGCCATGATTGCGCGTCCCACCGTGTATAGCACGGGGATATCTTCTCCGCTCCCGCCGCCTGCAACCTCAATGTACGTCCCATCGGACCGCTGCACTGGGAGCCGAAAGCCCTGGATCTGACGAACAAAGGTGAACCGCCAGTGCCGGTGCTCGTCGAACGTCAACTGTTCAGACTCGCGCTCGAGGTACCGCGACGCCGTGATCCGCTGCTCCTCTTCTGACTCCGTCAGCGCTCGCACCTCGAACCAGAACTCGCCATCGTAGCCCGCTGCCCGAAGTGCCTTCCGCAGCTCCGGGCGCTCCTCGAACACGTCCCAGCGCACCGCCTCCGCCGCCGGCCCGGCAACCCACTGGCTCAGCTCCAGGCCCGGCTCCTCGGCACACGCGCCGTCACGAGTCTGTGTATCATCCGTCACCATGGCCCATCCTCGAATGCAGTGCTCGACTTGTGCTACTCGTGCTACTCGTGCTACGTAGCGAAAGGCCGCTACTTCGCAGAGTAGTACGTAGCGAAGGACTACTTCGCAGAGTACCACTACGACAGCGTGATCGGCGCGGTGGCCCCGTCCACGCTCCCGAGCGCCCGAAACGCTACGCGCTCCACGATGCGCTCATCGCCTACCCCGGGCAGGTCAACGCTGTCCGCCTCGTACACCAGCCGTGGAAGCGTAAACGTGCACGTATCCGTACCTCGCTGCAGCACAATGCTCAGCGCGGCCTCGGTTCCGCTGATGAAGTCGTCATAGACGCCGCTATCCACGAAATCCCTGTCGAACACACCGGTGCAGCGAACGCCCGCAAGGTTGTATAGCTGCAGCGGCGTCGTGCTCTCACGCAGGCGCATGCCCTCCGCTGGCTCCTCCACCACGTTGTCGATATCGATCACGATGCGCTCACAGTGCACATCCGCGCTCAGCCCTTGCCCTCCTGTCTCGAGCTGCACCGCTGCTTCCGTGAACACGTACGGCGGAGCCGTTGGGATACTCGGCGACGTCGGCGATCCCGCCTCCATCAGCAGCGCCGCCACGTCGAGCATGCAGTCAACTTCGCGGCTCTTCCTGAAGCGGAATCTGGCGCGCCGCACCTTGCAGTCCGTTATCTTCTTCACTGCGTGCACGCAGTCGACAAGCACGGACCCCCACGCGCCTTGACCGTCGGTGTCCCGGCCCTGGATCCAGGACAGCAGGTTTCCCACCGCGCCCGGGATGAGCGGCACGGATATGCTCCCCTCGACCCATCGTCCGGCCGAGAAGTACTTGCTCTGGTACGCGTTGCGGTCCGCCATGTTCAGCACCACGTAGTTGTGATGCTCCGCGATGCCGCGAAAGCCCCGTTGGCGCCGTCCCGGGGGAAGATCGAGGAGCGGCAGCCACGTATCCGGCGCCTCATAGCTCCCCTTTGTTGTCTGCAATTTGAAACCGAAGTAGCCCTCTCTACCGAAGGCGGCTGACATCTTGTATCACCGTCCGCTCATATCGCTCCTGCCGGCTTTAGTCGCCTCGGGCGACCTGCAGGCCTGTATGCGCCCACATCACTTGTCCCACACCCTCCACGCCTCGACGGTCAGTTCAACCAGGGACACGTCCAGCGCCGCCCAGTCATAGCCCTCCTGCTGCTGCGGCTGGAAGTCCCATCCGCTCACCCAGCAGTCGCTGCACGTCCCGCCCAGATACATGTCCTCCATGAGCAGGTTCACCAGCGCCTGTACGGCCTGCTTTTGCTCCACTCCGGCCTCTTCGCCCACCCGACGACGACGCACGTAGTACACGTCCACCACCCGCCGCTGTCGGTACACCCGATTCCCGCCATCGCAGCTCATCTCGCCCTTGCGCTCGAACACCGCCACGGCAGGTAGAGCCGACGTTGCCGGATCGATGATCGCCTCCGGCCGCCCATCGCTCACCGCCGCCTCCGACCCGAGGCTCAGCCGCGGCTCGGCCAATCCGATGCTTGCGGCACGTGAAACGTTGTACGTCCCGCTGCATGGCGACGCTAGACGCAGCGTCGTTAGACTGCTGATCTCAGATATCGTCACCGGCTCGGGCTCTGACTCTTCGTCCTGCAGCGTCGCAGCGATCGACAGCCCCGTGATCGGGTACGCCGGACGCCCGGGGCCCTCCCGAAACAGCTCGGTGCTCCCCACCTGCACTGTGTCGCTCGCGCCGCAATCGGCTGCGAGCTTCGCGCGGCTCTGCACGAGCAGCCGAACCGCCTCCGTTATGGCTGCGCTGTTGAACATATCGAGCATGCCGATGACCTCGCGCCTCACGCCGCCTCCGGGATTGCCTTCTCTTCCCGCAGTGGCGCCCGCCAGTGGTGTCCGCGACCGCCCTCGTCCTCCGGCCGACCGATCACGTATGCGTACACTTCATCCCCGCCCGGCTCGTGCCAGGACAGCAGACAGCCCACTTCCAACCGAGCTTCGCGCGCGCACCACAGCGAATGCGTCGCCGTCGGCCACCGGCCAAAGAAATCGTCCTCCGGAGAGGCCGACGATGCCGGCTGGATGGCGGCCGCTATCGGCGACCACTCCGCCTCCGCATAGTCTGCCACGCTCGGATTGCGGTCCACTGTGCGCGAAACCAGCGGCACACGCACCGTCACCGTTCTATTCAGCAGACTCCTGAATACAGGCATCGCTGCTCCTCTTGCATCCCGCCGCCTTTGCCGTAATTGTAGGGCGGGGGCTCTGTCCCCCGCCTGCCTCTGCCGTAATTGTAGGGCGAGGGCTCCATCCCCCGCCTGCCTTTGCTGTGATTGTAGGGCGAGGGCTCCATCCCCCGCCTGCCTCTGCCGTAATTGTAGGGCGCGGATGCCCATCCCCGCCGGCCGTGATTGAAGGCTGCGGGCTCGCCCCCTCGCCGAAGCTCTGCCGCGTAGGCGACCGCCCCCCCGGCCCGTTGTCCATCGTGTGGGGCAGGCCCCTGTCTGACTCGTGCTACGTAGCGAAGGCTCGCTACTCTCGTGCTTCGCAGCGAAGCGCTGCTTCGCAGAGTAGCATCGCAGAGTAGCAAGCGGCGTGCCGTACGGCATCCCGTACGGGACTGCCAGCCTGCCAGCGCCTTGGCAACCACGCGCCTGCCAACGAGGGCGGATTGCCTGCCAAGCCCTGCCACAGCTTACGGCGTGCTGCTCACGCCGAT
>Ga0209979_1001843_pt1 | contig 21769 bp, 20 predicted proteins | sample AnhtaG_FD_183114 | JGI IMG/M metagenome (GOLD analysis project Ga0209979, IMG submission 183114) | Deep subsurface microbial communities from Anholt, Denmark to uncover new lineages of life (NeLLi) - Anholt_01485 metaG (SPAdes) (version 2) | ecosystem: Environmental > Aquatic > Marine > Oceanic...
GAGCGTCCGGCGAGCTTTGGCGATTTACTGGCGATCGATGTGGAAGGTACTGTAGGGGACAAGAGTGTCATTAATGAAAAAGAGGGGTGGTATCGATTGTCGGCCGATCTGCCACCGGCTCTCCCTGGCTTCGCTGAGCAGCTCGAGGGAGCAGAAAAGGGAGAGGAGAGAGTGTTCACCTTGACATTGCCTGCGGAACAAGGAGATTTTGCTGGGCAGGAATGCAATTTCAGGGTCTTGGTCAACGAGATCAAGCAGAAGAACCTTCCTGAACTAGACGACGAGTTCGCCAAAGGCCTTGGCCAGGGTTTGGAGACATTGGATTCACTTAAGGAGAAGATTGCTGCTGACCTTAAGTCCAGAAAAGAGTGGGAGGCGAAGAATAACCTTGAGGAGAAGGCGATCAAGGCTCTGGTCGATCTTGCCCAAGTAGATTTTCCCGATATCATGGTGCAAGATGAGCTCGATCACCTTATCGCTGAGCGCGAGCAGCACTCTGGTGATCGAGCGAGTCTCGAGAGTTACCTCAACAGCGTCAAGAAAACGGAGGATGAGTTCAGAAACGAACTGAGGCCAATGGCGGAGCGGATCGTAATTCGCTCACTGGTACTGCAGAGGTTTGCTGAACTGGAGGGGGTTGAGGTCAGTGCTGCTGACATCGAGGCCGAGGCGGGGCACATGAAGCAGCATGCTTCTGATGAAGGAGTGCGACAGCTTTTGGACTCCCCGTCTGCTCGAGAGTCGCTGGGTAGGAATATGTTCATCAGAAAGGCGATCGATCGCCTATTTAAGATAGCTACGGGGGAGGGGACGCCTGTAAGTTCAGGGGATGAATCTGCAGCATCGCAAGCCAATGAAGAGGGGGACCAAAATGGAGATGCAACCTAGTAACGTAATTCCTTTCGTGGTCGAAAGCAGCGCTAGAGGGGAACGTGCCTTCGATATTTTCTCTCTGCTGCTCAAGGAGCGCATTATCTTCTTGGGCTATCCGATCGACGACCAGGTAGCCAATGTGATAATCGCCCAGCTCCTCTATCTAGAGCGTGAGGATCCGGACAAGGATATCAGCCTCTATATCCATTGCCCCGGGGGCGGTATAAATGCTGGCCTGGCCATCTACGACACCATTCAGCTCATCCGCTGCGATGTGTCCACCATCTGCGTTGGCTTGGCGGCCAGCATGGGCACGATATTACTTGCTGCGGGTACCAAGGGGAAGCGTTTTGCTTTGCCCAATTCCACCATTCATATGCATCAGGCGATGGGCGGCGCTCGGGGCGAGGCAACGCAAATAGCTATAATTGCCAAGGAGATACTGAGGGAGCAGGATGTAATTCGCTCCATACTGGTCGTGCATACTGGCCAGACCCTGGAGAAGATCGCTAGTGATACCGATCGGGACTACTTCATGAACGCTGAGGCGGCGCTGGAGTACGGGATAGTCGACGAGATACTGAAGAGGGCCAAGGCCGAAGAGAAGAAGGAAGCCTGAGCCAGGCTGCCCTTTTGCTCACATGGGGCGCCCTACACGCTCCTGGTACCTTTGAGCTAGTTCACCCAGGGAGGGAAGCCCGGCCCTGGCACCGATCTCCCTGATACAGAACCGAGCCATGATCTCTCCTAAAAGGCCACACTCTCGTAGGCCCTTTTCGTTTAGCAGGCCATAGAGAACGCCGGCGGCGAAGGCATCGCCGGCCCCGGTGGTATCAATCACCCTTCGCTCTCCAGATGACTTATCCTCTATCATGCATTCCTGCTCGCCGTCGCTGAGATAGCAAGACATGGTCTTCCCTTGCCTGATGACACCCTTGCCCAGAGTGACTGCCACCATTTGGCAACCTTGCTCCAGGCACCTTTGAACTCCCTTTTCAAACCCTTCGTGGGTCAGTTGCTCTAATTCATGCCTATTGAGGAACAAGATATGAGCCCTTTTTATCATCGGCGCTAGGGCAAGTAACCCTTTGGCAGCGTATATCTGCCCCGGAGCGAGACTGATCTTAACCGATGGTGACAGCTTGCCAATTACACTTTGCTGGATTTCGAGTTGCTTCCGGTCAATGAAGGAGGAGAGGTGAAGAATCCTGGCTTGATTTAGGTAGTCCAAATCTATGTCCTGAGCGGTTAGCAGGCGATTTGCCCCCGGTGAGACATAGAGGGCTCTCCGGCCCAAGCGGTCGGTGAGGCAAAGCACCGAACCGGTCTCAGCCTGCGGCTTGACCCTGATCCGGCTGCTGTCAACGCCTACGCTCTCGAAATCTCTGAGCAGCATCTGCCCCGGGTCATCCCTGCCGACAGTACCGATGAAACCGGTAGCTATCCCCAGCCTGGCCAGTCCATAAACGGTGTTTGCCGCCGAGCCCCCTGGGGAGAGGGTGAACCCCTTTATAGGTGCCTCGCCATCGGTGAGGATGCGCTGCACCAGATATAAACGGTCGATGTTCATGGCACCGAACCCTATTATCTCAGGTGAACCCATTTATGGTATCCTGCAAAAATCTCCGCGGAAATTCCTCTCCCTCGAAGGGAGGCCCTCACCCTCTCTCTAACTCCTTCCCGCCAGGCTTACCATTACCCACAAATAAAATCCCCCTGACCCCCTTTACAAAAGGGGGGGATAAGTCCCCCTTTCCTAAAGGGGGACTTAGGGGGATTATAGATTCTCAAATATCTCTCCACTTAACCGAGTTTTGCTGCCTGGCGGCGGACCATGCCTCGAATCCTCTTATGGATGCTTAGCGGCTGTTCCAGGTTTTCTCGCCCCGAAAGCCAATGGAAATGATTCCGCTCTCCTTCACTTCCAGCCCCCTCCATCTCTCTGACCACCTCCTCCACCGCTTGCCTACCACCCTCTTCCCAAGCCTCGAGCGCTACATCTAAGTCATCCAGGTTGGTTGAGGCCAACCCCATAGTAGCGTGGGGCAACGCGTACTCATTGGCATTGAAGGCGATGGCGAGCCCTCCAGCTTCATTAACTGCCTGGAGCATCCTGGCATCGGTAATACTGTCGCCGACAACGATCCAATCATTAAGTGCTAGCTCCTTCTTGGCTGCGAATATCTGGAGCGCTGCCACTTTCCTTCCTCCGCCGATTGGTTTTATCTTGGCCAAAACCTCGCCTAACTTGGTATGGGTGAGCTCGCCCCAGAAGAAGCGGTCTAGCTTCTGCTTGATCTGGAGGTCATCATCTACAGGACGAAGCCCCTTTATCCCCCTCTCCAGTTGTTCTACAACGCTCAACTCACTCTTGGAGAACGACCCAAGATAGCGATCCAAGTCGAAGGTAGTGCAGGCAAGCTTATCCCTGGCGATGCCCACCCTGTGGCAGATGCGGTGGGCATATTGCTCGTAGCTGGTGCTAATGCAATACACCCCCCACCCCCGAGCGTTGAGTCCCGAGACAAGCCAGTGGGCACCGGAAACAAGCGCAGCTTGATCGGCGAGTGCGGTAATGTCCGCCTCGGTGATAGCGTGATAGATTAGGAAGGGGACGATGAGCGCCAGGGTGTCCCCGGGCTCATACCCCACTTTGCCCTCAAGTGCGAGCAGGTCATCGTAACGGCTTATGACCTCAAAGATCCTATCGCCATCAGGGAACAGCCCCATAAGCTCGTAGGCATTGTCCTGAGGGGAGAGGGGGCCCTCGAGGTCAAAGCAGATGCAGTTCACTACGCTCTCCTTTTACGGCCTCGTTGATCTGTTGAGTCAAATCGTAGCCCGCAATCACCTCGCCGCTTGCCGAAAGCACTTTTCCCTCCTCTACCTTCACCCTTCCTTCACTGAATGCCTTAAGGGTAGCTACAATGAGCGGGAACTCTCGTTTCAACCCTTCGCTTCGAATGAGCCTGAAAAGGGGATTTTTTTCGCCTTCCCTTGCCTTCAGCTCCGCTACAGGGGGCCCTGCTACCTTCTGCCAAAGTTCATCAAACAACTGGCCCTGGAGGGAAAAGGTCGAAAAAGCTACCGGTGGCCCCTTGTCCAGCTCGGGTGTCACCAGATGCATCATCACGCCGGTCTCCTCCGCTTTGCCTTCGATAAGCTTCCAGATCACCTCTTGCCAGGTGCCTTGGGGGCCACCGGGGGCGGCAGGGTGGAGGTTGATCATGGTGTACCTCTGGCACATCTCCCCTCCAACGATGAGCATGTAGCCGGCGAGGATGCAGACGTCGGGGGCATAGCCCTCTAGACGCTTCATCACCTCTCTGTCGTACTCCAGCCGCCATTCGGGGGAAAGATATTGTCCACCGGTTGCCTTAAACCTCCGAGAGGAAAGATGGATGAGGGGCAAGCGGTAATCCCTCACCAGGTCGAAGAAAAGGTCGCTCTCTACTTCTTCCCTAGGTTCACGGTTGCTAAAGACGAATGAGATCTCTGCCTTAAGCTCACCTCTACCTATACTGTTCCATACAGTTAGCAAGAGATCCCGGGCTGCTTTATCCCTTCCTGTGGAGAACCAGCCGATTTTATACATTGCTACTAGCTCCTCTTCAGTAGCTTTATCAGTCTGTTCCTGATATTGTAGAAATGGATCAAGGGATTGGTTCTCTGCGTGAAAATCTTACCTTGACCGAGGGCCAGTCGAAATTGCTCGGCATCGTTAAACTCCGGAAGTTCTATGAAGGACCTGCCGATCTCTCCTACAACATGGGCATCACTACCTACAGTACCTGGCAGTCCGTGGGTTTGGGCAAGTTGCAGGGCCTTTGCTGAGTCCTGCGGCAGAAAAGTACGCGAGTTGAAAACCTCGATCAGATCGATGTCGGGCATTATCTTTTCCAGGGCATTGCGGCGGAGCCGGGAATGAGGTCGAAAGCGATCGAAGGGATGTGGAATGCACACCAGCCCTCCCTGGGCTTTGATCCGCGCTACAGTTTCCTCAGGGGAGAGATGGCGCGGGATCTCTTCAGTGAGGAAGAGACCTATGATCTCTCCGCAACTGGTTAATACCTCCTCACCGATTATGATGGTGAAAGGAGCGATTCGTTTAACCTCCAAAGCTCCGGAAATGGTGTCGTGGTCAGTCACTGCGAGGCAGTTTATCCCGATCTCAAGACAGCGTTGAACAATCTCTTCCGGGGAGGATATTGAGTCTTTAGAGTAACAGGTGTGCACATGGAGGTCAGCTTTAAACAACTCGGTTCACCTAAAGGCTTATACCCTTTCCACGTAACTGCCGTCGCGAGTGTCGACACGCACTATATCTCCGGTGTTGATGAAGAATGGGACCTGAATAGTAACGCCAGTTTCCAAAACAGCCGGCTTTGTTCCTGCTTGGGAAGTATCTCCCTTAAAGCTGGGGCCGGTCTCGGTGACTATGAGCTCCACGGTTATCGGCAACTCGATCCCGACTGCCTCATCACCGTACCGCGAGATCATGAGTGTCATCCCATCCTTGATGTAGTTAAGGGCATCGCCCAATTGCTCTGAAGTCAGGGGAGTCTGTTCAAAGCTCTCAGTATCCATGAAGTAGTACAGGTCGCCGTCTTGATAAAGGTACTGTGCAGGCCGCTGATCTAGGCGCACCCGCTTGAATCTGTCTCCTGCTTGGAAAGTGCGTTCAATGGTGTGTCCAGCGCGAATATCTCGCAGCCTGAGCCTGACCTGGGCGCTGCCGCGTCCCATCTTGATGTGCTGATAGTCAAGGATACTATAAAGCTGCCCATCTAGCTCGATGGTGATACCTTTCCTCGCTTCAGTAGCATCGATCATGCTATTGCTACCTCCGTGTTTTCTTCGCCTTAGTCAGCGGCCGTGCCTTGCCTTCTTCCAGAACTACCATGTCCTCTATCCTGACACCACCCCAGCCCGAAACATAGATACCGGGCTCGATGGTGAACACCATTCCCTCAGCTAGAATGCTGGAGGAGCTGGGGCCAAGGCGAGGCTCCTCATGATCGGCCAGACCGACACCATGTCCCAACCCATGCCCGAAGTTCTCCTCATATCCTGCGTGCGCGATAACTGTGCGGGCGAGCTGGTCGACCTGCTCACCGTTCATGCCTACCTGCAGGGTTGCCATCGCAGTGAGCTGTGCTCCTAAGACTATATCATAAATCCGATGGAAGGTGTTATCTCTCTCTCCCAGGCAGATGGTGCGCGTGATATCGCTGGAGTATCCCCCGACAGTCGCCCCGAGATCGATTACCACGGGCTCGTTATCGAGGATAACCTTATCAGTAGGTTTAGCGTGGGGCAGCGCTGAGTTCGGACCGGATGCCACGATGATGTCGAAGGGGAGTGGTTCGCTGCCATTTCGGCGCATGCAGCTCTCCAGTTCCCAGGCAAGCCCTTTCTCTGAAATACCTGGCTGAACTCGGGGCAGGATCTGTTCGAGGGCGGCATCAGACAATGCCGCTGCTTCCTCAAGGTACTCCAGCTCCGCTTTGTCCTTTACCGCGCGCAGTGATTCCACCAATCCCTCTATGGGAACGAGGCTGATATGTCTCTTTATCACGCCCAGGGCTCCATGTAGCTCATTGTAGGTGCAAAAGGAAACCTCTCTTCCCTCGAAGCCCAGCATGTCAATATCCAAGCCTGACACGAGGGTGGGGAACCATTCTGATAGCGCGCCCTGCATTCGAACTATCTCGAAGGCAGGGGCTTCAGCCCGTGCCTGCTCGAGGTAACGGAAATCGGTAGCCAGGATAGCCCTGTCCTGTGAGATGAGCAGAAACCCTGCCGAGCCGGTGAATCCGGAGAGGTAGCGGCGGTTCTCGCTCTGGGAGATGAAGATGGCGCCAAGCCCGCTTTGAGCGAGTTGGTTACGGAGTCTCTCGAGCCGATTGGCCATGGGCAGCTTACGCCTCCGGCGCTACTATGATCTCCAGAGCAGCGATATACCCTCGCCATCCCAGCCCTGATATCTGCCCCTGGGCTATGGGGGCGATCACTGACTGCTGTCTGAACTCCTCCCGGGCGTGGATATTGGAAAGATGGACCTCGATTACGGGCAGAGAGGTATCGGCCAGGGCATCGCGTAGCGAGAGCCCGTAGTGGGTGAGCGCAGCGGGGTTGATAATGATGCCTGCGGCCTCTGGGGAGTGCTCCTGGATGAAATCGACCAGTGCTCCTTCATGGTTGGACTGGAAGGTCTCCAGTTCAACCCCTAGCTCGCGGGCCCTTTTCTGGAGCAGGGAATCGATCTCGTCCAGGGTTTTATCGCCATAGACCGCGACCTGCCGAGAGCCGAGCATATTCAGATTTGGGCCATGGATAACCAGTATCTTCATTGCTCCCCCTTTTGAGTGCTGCTTCTGGGATGGGCGGCGAGGTAGCTGCGGCGGATCTGGCTCTGGCTGACATGGGTATATACCTGGGTGCTGGAGAGCCTGGCATGTCCCAGAAGGTCCTGTACCACCCTGAGATCGGCGCCTCCGTCGAGCAGGTGGGTGGCAAAGGTGTGGCGCATTATATGGGGGAAGACCCTCATCTCAAGCACTGCCTGCCGGGCATATTTCTTAACTATGTGCTGGATGCGGCGCACTACGATCCTATCCCCGAAGCGGTTCAAGAAGAGTGCCTGGGTGTATGCCTTACCCTCAAGCTTGATGCGGCTGAGATTGAGATAGAGCCTCAGCGCCTCTGCGGCTGGTCTCCCCATGAGCACCATACGCTCTTTGGACCCCTTGCCCCAGACTACGATCTGGCGAGAGTCAAGATCGATATCATTCAGGTCCAAGGATACGATCTCGCTCACACGCAATCCGGCGGCGTAAAGGAGTTCCAGTATTGCTCGATCTCTGAGGCCCTGGGGGGTCGAGGCATCGGGTGCCTCGATCAGCCGTGCCATCTCCTCATGGGTGAGGAAGGTTGGCAGCCTCTTCTCCAGCTTAGGTGATGACAACGTCGACAATGGCTCGGTATCTACTAGATTCTCCCGCGTCAAATACCGATAGAATGACCTTAAGGCGCTGAGCTTGCGGCTGATGCTGGCTCGAGCTATCCCCTGCTCGTGGAGATATCCAAGGTAAAGGCGCATGGTAGAACGACTAACCTTATCAAGCGAATCTACCCTGTTGTTGTCCAGGAAATCTAGGAAGCCCTGGATATCGCTGGTATAGTTCCTCACGGTCAACGGAGAGATACTCCGTTCCAGCTCCAGATGTTCGACATACTTCTTAAGCAGTTCTTCCATCTTCTACCCCTCGAGGTCAGCCTTTTCCTCATAGTCGCATTGGGTGCACTTGGACAGTCCTTTCTTTGACAGCGTTAACAGTCCCTGACATTGGGGGCAGGCGTGGGGCAGCGGCTTGTCCCATGTAGCGAAATTACACTCGGGGAACCGGGAACAGCCGTAGAAGAGCCGTCCCTTCTTGCTTCTCCTCTCCACCAGTTCACCACTACAGCTGGGGCAACTGACACCTACGACAACCTGTATCGGCTTGGCGTTCTTGCACCGGGGGAAACCGCTGCAAGAGAGAAACTTTCCTCTCCGTCCCCATTTGATCACCATTGGTCTCCCGCATTCTTCGCAAATCTCGTCCGTAGGCTCGCTGATCTTAGGGATAGCCGAAGCAGCACTAGATTGCGTCTCCTCTACCGACCTGGCGTTCTTGCACCGGGGGAAACCGCTGCAGGAGAGAAACTTTCCTCTGCGTCCCCATTTTATCACCATGGGCCGTCCGCAGAGCTCACAGATCTCGTTGGTGGGTTCAGTGATTTTGGGGATAGCCGAAGTCGCTTTAACTACCAGTTCCTCGAAGGGGTAATAGAACTCCCGCAGCATGGGAACCCACTGCAGTTGACCACTGGCGATCTGGTCCAGCTTTTCCTCCATTTTGGCGGTGAAGCCAACATTGATGATATCGGCGAAGTGCTCGTTGAGCAGGCCGGCGACGATGATGCCGAGTTCGGCAGGCGCTAACCTCCCGTTGCGCCGCTCTACATAGCCGCGCTCCTGGATTAGAGATAGGATAGGGGCGTAGGTGCTGGGGCGCCCTATGCCCAGCTCCTCAAGTGTCTTGACCAGCGTGGCCTCGGTATAGCGGGGTGGAGGCTGGGTGAAATGCTGCTCCGGGAAGAGTTTTAGGAGCCTGAGCTGTTCGCCCTGGGCGAGCTTGGGAAGGAGACCCTTTCCATTTTCATCCTCAACATCGTCTCTGCCTTCCTGGTAGAGAGTGAGGAATCCGGGGAAGGCTATCAGCGATCTTTTGGCTCTAAACAGATACCTCTTATTATTGTTGGACTTTGCTTCTATGTCCACAGTGGTAGTGTCGATTTGGGCTGCCGCCATTTGGCTGGAGACCATGCGTTGCCAGATAAGCATATAAAGCCTTAGCTGCTCTTTGGTGAGGTAAGTCTGGATTTGCGCTGGCTCTCTTCTTATGGAAGTAGGGCGTATCGCCTCGTGGGCCTCCTGGGCGCCTTTCACCTTTCTGGCGAAGCGGCGTGGCGTTGGGGGGAGAAAATCGGCACCGTACTTCTCTTCAATATATGACCGGGCATCCGAGATTGCCGATGACGAAACCCGTGTGGAATCGGTGCGCATATAGGTGATCAGCCCCACAGAGCCCTCCCTGCCCAAAGGCAGGCCCTCGTAGAGCTGCTGGGCGATGGCCATGGTTTGCTTGGCACTGAACCTGAGTTTTCGCCACGCCTCCTGCTGCAGGGTGCTGGTGATGAATGGCGGCGCTGGCTGGCGAGCCCCTCTCTTTTGTTGCACCGCGGACACGGTATAGCTTGCGCCCTCGAGTTCGGTTATCAGCCCCTGGGTCTGCTCCTCGTTCCTGAGTTCGATCTTATCTCCGCCGAGCAAGCCCACAAGCCCTGCCCTGAAGCTCGGCGACCTATCCCTCTCCTTCGCTAGCTCGGCTTCAATTGACCAGTACTCCACGGGGACAAAGCCCGATATCTCGTCCTCGCGGTCAACGATTAGCTTGAGTGCTACGGACTGTACTCTCCCTGCGGAAAGCCCTGGCCTGACTCTCTTCCAGAGTAGGGGGCTCAACTTATAGCCTACCAGTCTATCTAGGATTCGCCGCGCTTGCTGAGCATCTACCAGCCTCAGATCTATGGGCCGGGGGTGGCGAAAGGCATTGGAGATAGCCTCCTTGGTTATCTCGTGGAACACCACCCGCTTAAGGGGCACTTTGTCCAGCTTCGCTGCCTGAACTACGTGCCAGGATATGGCTTCTCCTTCGCGATCAGGGTCTGTAGCCAGATAGACGGCTGCTGCCGATGCCGCCTCACCTTCTATCTCACGCAGTACTTTTCTCTTTTTACTCAGAACAACATATTTTGGAGAGAAGTCATTATCCAGATCAACCCCTAGTTCCTTCTCTGGCAGATCGCGTACATGACCCAGTGATGCCTTTACCGTGTAGTCTTTTCCCAGGAACTGGCCTAGGGTTCTGGCCTTGGCAGGGGACTCGACAACAACTAAATTCTTGGACATTGCTAATCAGTTCCTACTTGGTAGCTTGCTCTTGCTCCGCTTCACGTTCATCTCTGCGGAATCTAATTCTGCAGAATCTAGTGTATCATAACACGATTGAGTATGTTCATCCATACCAAGAGCATACACTATACCCCGAGATAGGGTTTCGTCAAGCTCTTTTCCCCCTTTATCTATTCGAGCGCAAAGGTCCCCACTAGTACTGTCTTAGATTGGAGCCGTATCTTTCACCCAAGGAGATATGTTGAAATTGTGATGAGAAGTCCCGGGAAAATGACCGAGGTCTGCTGTGGCTCCAATTCTGTAATTGCGTTCCGGACGCCCTAATCCGTGGAGTCTATTAGTAGGGGCGTTTTGTGAAACGCCCGCACTTTCGCATGGTTTCGCATAAAACCCCTCTCCCTTGACGGGAGAGGCTTGCCGAAGGATGAGGGTGAACTCACGATCCCCCTTTAGGAAAGTGGGCCTTAGCCCCCCTTTGTAAAGGGGGGAAGGGGGGATTACAAGAAACCTCTGGCCAACTATAAGGTCATCCGAGAGGTGGGCCTTTTGAATCTGCCCTCCACGGATTGGCAGCATCCCCTAGGGGCTTGACAAATGGGTCAAATCGTGATAAATAGGTGATATATCAAGGATAAATCCAATCCTGGTGAACAATGTCACAGCCACGACAGCGGCATATCCCTCTCAGTATTGACGACAGGCGAGTGCTGGACTGGCGCAAGCGCGAGTATGAGGATAGGACCGGTGATACTGGAGACTGGGGAAAGTTCCTGGGGATTATTTCACTAGCTGGTCTAGCTGCTTTGGGGATCTACGCTATGGCTCAAGCGACCAAGCGTGCGCCGACGGTATGGCAGGTTAATTGCTCCCTTTGTGGGGAGGGATTTCCTATTCAGGTTCCAAACCCGCCACCATGGAGACTAGCCCAAGTTAGATGCCCGAATTGCAGCAGTGAGCTAGTGATCGACTTTGCCGAACCAGCGTCAAGCGTATCGAACAGGCACGAAGCAGGTCCAGATAGCGTCTACACTGTCTACTGTAATGTATGTCAGCAGCCGATCAAGACAGCCTTTTCCAAGGTGAATCCGCAGGGGGTTGAGTACCTGGAATGTCCGCGCTGTGGCCGCGTGCCAAGTATCAGCTCTCGAGAGTAGAACAGAGCACTCAGGGATATGGTGCTAACTGTATCTAACAAAATGGACTGGGAGTCCATCTTGACTCTAAACATCTCACCCTCGCTCCGATTGCTGCAATTACATTACGCGTGGGCAAGGGTGTAGTTCATACCTCCTAGCTGGCGTACCATTCCTTTGAGCTCCATCATCGCCAGGGTGCTGGAAACGGTGGCGATGGGGAGACGCGAGCGGCGGCAGACCTCGTCGATGTGAGTTGGCTCGTGGCGGAGATGCCTAAGAAGGAGCGACTCGGTCTCGTTTGCTGTGACGAGTTCTCTCATCTCTAGCTGCTGCGGGATCATGGTCAGGTTTAATTCCTCGAGGATATCCTGAGCGTTCCTCACCAACTTGGCTCCATCTTGGATCAGGCGGTTAGTGCCGCGGCTCGCCGGCGATAGGATGCTTCCTGGGACAGCGAATACCTCCCGGTTCTGCTCCAGGGCGAGGTTTGCTGTGATCAGGGCCCCGCTGCCTTCACCGGCCTCAGTGACTATCACCCCGAGGCTCAGTCCAGACATAATTCGATTGCGGCGGGGGAAGTTCTCCGCCTTGGGCTTGGTTCCCAGGGGATACTCGCTAATCAGCGCTCCCTGCTCCTTGATCGCCTGGGCCAGCTTCGCGTTCTCCGGCGGGTAGACTATATCTAGCCCGCAGCCAAAGACGGCGATGGTGCGTCCCCCGGCCTCCAGGGCAGTGCGGTGGGCTATGGAGTCGATCCCCCGGGCTAGGCCACTGACGATAGTGATTCGATTGCGTGCCAACTCGGCTACCAGTCGCTCGGTTACATCACGCCCATAAATTGTAGCCCGCCGGGTGCCAACTACTGCTATTGCCCACTCGTCCTCTGTGGCAAGAGTCCCCCTGATATAGAGCAGGGGAGGGACATCGTAGATCTCCTTCAGTCTGGTGGGGAAGGTGGGGTCATTCCAGGTGAGCACTTTGACCCGGTATCGCTCCAGCATCTCCAGCTCAGCATCGAGCGATATCTTGGGACGCGAGGCGATGATGGACTCGATCGATCTGCTGTCCAGACCTGCTGATCTGAGGCCTGAAGGTCCAGCATGCCAAGCCTGCTCGAGATTGCCAAAATATGTCTCGAGTTGGGAGAACTTGGCGCGACCGATGCCTGGTATTCGGTTGAACCCTATCCAGTATTTCAGGTCTGACATCTCAGCCCCGTAGCTGAGACATTGTAGCATACCCTGGGCGAGGAAGGCAATCAGCGTCAACTGGTGAGGGACTGTTCGAGGGCGGTTCTCAGTTTGCGGAAGAGGTCAGCCAGTTGGTCGACGTCCATTGCTGCTGTTTCTGGAGTCACGGCTAGCACAAAGGGGAAGGGGGGAAGGACTGTCTGGCCGTTGTCTCCAGGTGCAGGCTCAGTGTGTGCCTGGCGATAAACCTGCCGTTGCGAGCGGGCCCTTCTCTTGCCACGGGAGGGTGGCTGTGCCGCGTCGGGTGCAATCTCAATCTCGGCCAGCCGGCATAGCCTAATGAGGAAGCGGGTAGCTTTGGTTGCCATCTCGGCGCCCAGCGCGCCCTTGGTGACAAAGTAGTTGTAGATTCCGTCTCTGGTTATCTCTTTCGGCCTCAGCCCGTGGAACACCCCCGAGTAGGCATTTCGGACTATGTCTTGCAGCGCCAAGGTATAGGTGGCACCCTTGGTTTTGAGTAAGCGGCTATTGTCTGTAGGCCTGCCCTCGTCATCTATTAGACTCAGGAATCTCAACGCCCCTACCACCTTGTATTCGTTTCCGGGCGCGATCTTATTGACTCGAAGGAAATCGCTATCGATTCTGGGCGGAGTTGTCCTGCGAAGTAGTTGGAGAGACTGGAGGGTTCCCCTGGTCGGACCGTAGGGTGGGATAAGCCCCCGGCCCTCTAGCTCACGATCTCTGGCAGCCATCGTCTTTCCTCTGGACTTTTTATTTTGGGACTGTACTATAGAGTCCTTTAGCATGATTATATCACAAAAGTGATAGGACTGTCAATAGTCCGTGGAAAAAAGCGGACTTTTAGCGGCTTTTCCTTGCATTACATATCAAATAGTACCGCCAGGAGCGGACTGTTTTGAGAAGAATAGTCCTCAGTCCTAACCATTTTGGGGCGATTTTGGGCAATTGGACAGCACGGGGCAGTTTAGTCCTGACTTTATCATGCTCGGACTGGGGTTTTCGGCGGGCAAATTCTCCCGCCCTGGGCATTGACTTTTTACACGAAACCGTGTAGAATAAGGATATGAAATCGCGGAAACAAAGGGTACTTCGCTGGGACAGCGAGCGCGTCCGGGCGCTGAGGGCTCACCTTGGGATGACCCAGCATGAGCTGGCAGAGGAACTCGGGACACGCCAGCAAACGATCAGCGAGTGGGAAACGGGGATGTACAGCCCCCGTGGCACCTCCAGTACCGTGCTTAACATCATAGCCGAGCGTGCTGGCTTCAAATACCAGGTGCGTCGAGCGAAATAGGCGTCAAAGAGGTTCCGATAGGCGATGGAATGATGTCTTGCTGTGGTTTGGCCAAACGTGCAGAAAGGGGCCCATGAGCAAGGTGGAGGTAGGTGAGCGCCTTCTCGTCCAGATCTGGGAAAGGCAGTTGGTCGAGGTAGGAAAGCTTGTCACTGATACTGGGGAGAGGGTGCAGGTGATCTACCCGGGAAGGCAGAACAAGGATAGGGGCCCTGATTTTGTGGGTGCCATCATCGCTACTGACGGCGGGGGAGTGTTGAGGGGAGATATAGAGCTTCACTCAAACGCGAGTGACTGGAAAAATCACGGCCACCATCGTGATCCCAATTACAATGAGGTGATCCTTCACGTGGTTTGGGAAGGGGACGAGGCTGCGAAGCTTCAGAAGGGGAAGACGGTGCCCGCGTTGAGTCTATGCCACTATCTCCAAGGTTCAGTGGAAGATGTTCGCTACTGGGCAGGTCTACCCATCGTGCCCAGCGAACCCTGCTGCAAGGCTAGGCAATGGCTAGGTGATAGCGAGATGGGTGGAGTGCTGGATGAAGCTGGGGAGGAGCGATTTGGGCTTAAGGCAGACTATTTTGCGCTTCGAATAGGCGAGGAGCCACCATCGCAGGTGCTGTATTGGGGCATAATGGGGGCCCTAGGTTATGCCAAGAACAAGGATTCGTTCGAGGAACTGGCTTGCCGTCTGCCGCTAGCGGTTTTGGAGGACCTTTGCCGAGGCAAACGTTCCCAGGAGCAGGTTCTGGTGCTCAAGGCGCTGCTTCTAGGGAAGGCCGGGTTATTGCCTGGGGATGGCAGCGGGGAACTGGGGCGAATCTGGGATTGTCTGGGTGATGGGGAGGCAATGAGTTCTTCCTGCTGGCATATCTTCAGGGTGCGTCCGGGAAACCACCCTGCCCGTCGTCTTGTAGGTGCTGCCTATCTGTTTGCCCACTTTATGGAAATAGGGCTCTTTGAAGGGGTTCTACAGTTGGTAAGCGAGACTTCCTTGGGTATGATGGGGCACCTCGAGTCTGGCTTTATGGTCAGCACCCCTGATCCCTGTTTCAATAGCGAGCACAATCTGATAGGGCGGGGGAGGGCAAGGGAGATCGTGATCAACATCATCTTGCCCTTCGCCTTCGCCTGGGCTAAGGCCAGCCTGCAGGGAAATCTGGCGGAGCAAGTGTCGGCGCTCTATAGAAGCTATCCCAAGGCGGGCGAGAACGGGATAACGCGTGAGCTGGCAGGGCTACTGCTGGGCACAGGTGCCTCTGAGTTGGTGGATTCGGCGCGGCGTCAACAGGGGCTGATCCATTTGGATAAAACCTTTTGCCGTCAGCGGGAGTGCCCTAGTTGTCCCTTAGCCCGGAGGTTAGCCTCTGAGTTGCTTGCTGGTTAACAGCTTTGGAATTCTTTTACCAGTACACTGGTAAGCCAGTGCTCTGTGGGGAGCCTATTGGATTCTATCTGTTAACATCGAGGATTTGCCGATCGCCCACCGGCCAGGTGCTTAGCTCCGGCGGCGCTTGCCGGTTAATCGCTGGGTGAGCAGGCTGTTGGCTGGGTCCTGCTCGTGCTCCTCAAGTCCAGCACTAAGCAGTATGCTGACGATCTCCGACTTGTTACACTTGATTCCCTGTCCCATAAGGTGAAGCCAGACTCTCTCTAGCTGTGCCAGATCATCGGGATCGAAGTAGAAGGTGCCCTTTTCGAATTTCTTAGGTTTAGCTGGTGTACTGGTAGAAGGGGGTACTGGTGCATCTCCGAACAGGGCATCCAGGCCCTTCTTCGCCGTTATATCATCAGCGACGCGTTTACCTACGCTTATTCGCTTTGCCATTGTGCACCTCTGTTGCTAGCTTGCGGTAGGCAGCGGCAGCGGGGGAAGAATTGCTGAATGTCAGAATTGACTCGCCCGCTGTAGTGGTGTCGGCGAATTTTATTGTGGCTGGAATGGGTATGTTGATCACCTTTTCTCCATAATGCTCTCTCAGCTGCTCCGCTACCTCCTTGGAGTGGCGAGTGCGTCTGTCGTAGAAGGTGGGCAGTATGCCCATGACCTCAAGGCTGGGGTTCAGTCTACCCTTGACCTTGGAGATGGTGGCAAGCAGCAGTTGCATGCCTCGGAAGGCTAGGTAGTGCACCTGGACCGGGATCAGGACCTCGTCGGCAGCAGTGAGGGCATTGAGCGTCAGCACCCCCAAGGAAGGCGGGCAATCGAGGAGGATGTAGTCATACCGTTTCTGGACCGAAGCCAACTTGGCCTTCAGGATGAACTCTCTGCCGGGCTCGTTGATCAATTCCACCTCGGCGCCGGCGAGATGGATGTTACTCGGGGCCAGGTCACACTTTGTAACTGTAGGGACAAGGATGTCCTCCATACCCAGTTCCAGGTCGCGGAGGACATCGTACACGGTTTTGTTTATTCCGTGCACGCCCAAAGCTATGGAGAGCGTGCCCTGAGAGTCCATGTCCACCAGCAGGACGCGAGCCCCGAGCTCGCTTAAGGCGGCACCGAGGGAGATAGTGGTGGTAGTCTTGCCCACACCACCCTTCTGGTTAGCTATAGCGATTACCCTTGCCATCTATCCACCTTTCGCTGGTATGCTGGTATACTGTTTTACCAGCCAAATTATAGCATACGTGTCAACAGGGTGCCTCTCATAGATAGGATTAGAACGCACTAAATAGCCGAGCGTAAACCGTCGTCAAGCAGCGAATCCGACCACGAAACACTAAGCACCAAATCCGAAATCCCAAACAAATTCAAAACCTAAATTACCAAAATTCAAACCGCTTGCGGCATTGGGGTTTGGAAAATTTGAATTTGTTTAGTGCTTAGGAATTAGTATTTAGATTCTTCGTCGTGACAGGAGTCGCGACGCTACCGGCAAGCGTCCAGCCGTCAGCTATCAGTTTTCAGGGCATTATGTTATCTGATTGCTGAATGCTGTTAGTGTATGCTCAAACAAGAGGGGCTGCTAACCCAACTTGAGCCCGGGAAGTACGTCCAGATCCCATCCGGCGACTTCTCCCGCGAGCAGGTGGAAGTAGCCACAGGAGGCGACCATGGCCGCATTGTCGGTGCACAGAGAAAGTTCGGGGATGAGCACGGGAATCGGTGAGCGGCGAACAATGGTCTCCCGGAGAAGCTCATTGGCGGCTACGCCGCCAGCGACGAGTACTTGTTTTGCTCCATGTCGGCTGGCTGTGGCCATTGTTTTAGGTACCAGGACATCGACTACGGCCTGCTGAAAGCTGGCGGCGATGTCTGCTGTCACGGAGTTGGGGTGGGGCCCGGTCGAGATTGCCAACTCCTCTGCCAGCCGAACCACTGCCGTCTTGAGCCCACTGAAGCTGAAGTCGTCGCTTCCCTTTAGCCAGGCACGGGGTAAGCGGTAGCGAGGGATTCCCTCTCTGGAGGCTTGTTCGATAGCAGGGCCCCCAGGATATCCCAGGCCCAGGGCCCTGGCCACTTTATCGAAGGCCTCCCCTGCGGCATCATCTCGAGTCCTGCCCTGTCTCAAGAGTTCCCCGTGGTCTTTCATCAGCACTAGGTCGGTATGGCCCCCGGAGACGATGAGCGCGATCAGGGGGAAGACGGGTATATCCTGTCCAAGCCAGTTGGCGTAGATATGTGCCTCAAGGTGATTGATCCCGATGAGAGGCAGATCCCATGCCAATGCTATGGCCTTGGCCGAGTTTACTCCTACCAACAGGGACCCCGCTAATCCAGGACCGTTGGTAACGGCGATAGCTGAGAGGTCGACAGAGGATACCTTGGCATTCACCAGCGCCTGTTCAACTATGGGTATAGCGGACAGTAGATGCTGCCGCGAGGCAACCTCGGGGACAATGCCACCATAGCGGCTATGGAGTTCGACTTGGGAGGCGATAACATTGGATAGAATCTTGGTGCCGTCCTCAACAACGGCGGCCGCGGTTTCATCGCAGGATGATTCAATTCCTAGTATTTTCATCTTCTACCCGATAAAGTTGCAGACTTCCTCCAGAGATCTCCGCGGTGGTCTCTCTCGAGGCGGCTTTGCAGCTACGCCAAGGGAGACCATCCCGATCAGAAACCAGGGCTGCTCCACGCTGAGCATGGCCTCGAGTTCCTCCCGGGCGAACTCAGCCGGGCCGCTGGCGAAGCAACTGCTGTATCCCAGTGCGGTGGCTGCTAACTGAAGGTGAGCTACTGCCATAGCAACGCTGGCCAGACCCAGGTCGCGGGCTGTGGAGCCCCTCGGTGAGCTATATGCACCTCCGACCCAGGGACGGGCCAGCACTGCGATGGCCACTGGTGCATCGGCGAAATGGGTGCTATAAAACTGCATCCCCGAAAGCCGTTGCCGGCGTGATTCATTATCCGTTGCCGCTATCGAGGTTTCGACCACGGCGTTGACCACGTCTCGCATGCCCTCTTTGAGTTCTCTATCCTGGATCACGATGAAGTGCCAAGGCTGCTCGTTGGTGGCGCTGGGGGCCAGAGTTGCTGCCTTGAGCATGGCCAAGATGTCTTCGTGAGCTACCGGCTGATCGCTGAAGCGGCGAAGGCTGCGCCTTCTCCTGACTGTCTCGAAGAAGTCCATCTTCAACCTCCCTGGCCAGGTTGGCAACGACACAATTATACCACCATATCGAATATAGGGGCGACCCACTCACGTATTAAGGCGTCTATGCTATAATTGCGTTGGCTATTCTGGAACCAAGAGGTGATGGGAGATGGTTACAAACACGCGTATCCATGTTCAAACGAAGGGGGACTGTGAGCTTATTGACATAACCCGGCAGGTAGCACAAGAAATCGAGGAATCAGCTATCAAGGATGGTGCGGTGACTCTCTTCATGGCAGGTTCAACGGCTGGCCTGTCGACTATAGAGTTTGAACGAGGCTTGCTCAGTGATTTCCAGAGTATGTGGGAGCGAACAGTCCCCAGGGGTATCCCATATCGTCATGATGCTGCCTGGGGGGATGGCAATGGACATGCCCACGTTCGTGCTTCGCTGCTGGGCCCTTCTCTGGTGGTGCCTTTTGTAAACAAGAGACTAACCTTGGGCACATGGCAGCAGATCGTGCTGGTCGACTTCGACAACAGACCTCGCTCCAGGGATATCGTGCTCCAGATCATGGGTGAGTAGGGCGACTAATGTAGAGGCTTTCTTGAGAAAAGCGTGTCAGCACGCACGGATAGCCCTCAGATTGCTCTGAGACGCGCCAGAATGCGATTTTGGCGCGATTTAGTCCCCCCACATAGTTCCCCCCCCTGCGAAACAGCAATACCCCCATATCAAGAAGCCAATCGCGACGAGAGAATCAAGATAAGCAAATTGGGGCACCGATGCTAGATCCGAGAGTTTGAGTCCACTTCTGTCATTGCAAGCAAAAAAAGACTCTTGATATGCCTGGCGAAGCCCTTCTCCTTTGTCATTCCCGCGCAGGCGGGAATCCACATCCACCCCTGTTTGGATTCCTGCTTCCGCAGGAATGACAGACAAAGAATCCTGCGTCGTGACAGGAGTCACGACGCTTCAAGGCGTTATGTCGTCTGATTGCTGAATGCTGTTAGCTGTGTGCTCAGATTTGGGAAGAAGGGGAAGGTAGTTTACCCCCAGTTGCACCAGTGCACTGTTATACCATAGTACTGGTTCAAGCTGCTTTGGCACTGAACCATCAAATCCGATGCCTTGCCAATAGCTATGTCGTCGCATATAATGTGATTTCGGCTGACGCTAGCAGTCTTCAGTGGCAGTAACTACGGAGAGCGGGGGATTACGACCATGTCTGAGGCATTTCTGGTAGCGCAAGACCTTCACAAGAGCTTCAATGAGCACAAAGCGGTCGATGGTGTTTCCTTCACTATCGACAAGGGCGAGATCTTCGGCCTTCTGGGTCCCAATGGTGCTGGCAAGACCACTACCATTCGCATGCTGTCTACGGTCCTGGAACCTGATCGCGGCGATGTCACCATAGGGGGTTATTCCGTTCGACATAAATCCGACGCTGTGCGTCGTCTCATCGGGGTCTGTCCTCAGGAGATGGCCCTTTATGAAGAGCTATCCGCGGTTGATAATCTGGTCTTTTTCGGCAGGATGGTGGGGTTAGGTGGGAAGGAGGCACGGGCCCAGGCTGCGGCTAATCTGGAGCTGTTGGGGCTGGCGGAGAGGGCCAAGGGAAGGGTAGACAAGTTCTCCGGGGGTATGAAGCGGCGCGTCAACCTGGCTATTTCCCTCATGGGGCACCCTGAGCTTCTCTTCATGGATGAGCCCACCGTGGGCATAGACCCGCAGTCGCGGAACAACATCTACGAGACTATCGAGGGCCTGCGGGGTAAGGGAATGACCATCCTCTACACCACCCACTATATGGAAGAGGCTAACCGCCTGTGCGACCGCGTGGCTATTATGGACGGAGGCCGGATAATCGCCATGGACACCCCCAGGGAGCTCAGGGGTCAAATCGGGCCGCCGGATCAGGTGACCCTGGAGGACGTTTTCTTGCGTCTAACCGGCAGGAGCCTCCGGGACTAGAAGATGTGATTGCAGGCTGTCCAAAAAGGGTAGCGTTGCCGCTCCGGGGGCAACGAAATCTCCGTCGTGACAGGAGTCACGACGCTACACTGGGTGAGGTACTTGGACAACTTCATTAGGCCCCTATTAGTCGCCCTGCTGCAGGTTCGCATCTACCTACAGGATAAGGGTGACCTGGCTTTCAGCCTGCTCTTGCCCATAGCCATCTTCGCCCTGATGTACGGTGCCTTCGGCGGACAAACCCTATTCCACGGCACTGCCCATATAGTAAACCAGGATCAGGAGGGCACCTACTCTACTCTCCTGATTGAGCGGCTGGAAGGGGTAGACAGCCTCGATGTGAAGCTGCTTTCCGCGTCGAAAGCGGATTCCAAGCTGGATAGAGCTGACCTGCTGATGGTTCTCTATATTTGGGAAGGCTTCTCCGATAAACTCGCCTCCGGTGAGCAGGCGCAGTTGGTCTTCAAGCAGAGAGGCAATGGCGGTGATGAGGGCCAGATAGTTGCCAGCATAGTCCGTGGTGTGGCCGAGGAGATGGCTCAGGAGTTCCAGGTGCGGAGTCAGGTCGGCGAAGCCCTGGCCGGAAGCGGTATTAGCCAGGGCGACATAGAAATTACGGTGCAGAAATTCCTGGAGAGGGAACGCGAGTCCCCCGCTGTGGCAGTGAACGAGGAGACCGTGGGCAGTAGCCCTGACCCGGTCAATGAGTTCCTGCCCGGCATCGTTACCATGTTTGTTCTCTTCGCCATAACCATGACCGCCAGGGCTTTGGTGGAGGAGCGCAAGAAGGGGACTCTGGAGCGTCTGCTCACCACGCAGCTCAGTGTGGGGCAGCTCTTCATGGGCAAGTTCCTGGTTAATCTCTCTCGTGGCTTCATACAGACCCTCATTTTGCTGGGCCTGGCCTACGCGGTCTTTCAGATGTTCACTCCCCTTTCCTTTATTGAGTCCCTGGTTGTCGCCCTAATTTTCATAGCTGCGGTAAGCAGCCTGGGGCTCATCATAGGCTCGCTTGCCCGTACTGAGGACCAGGCTATGTGGATCGCCGTCTTCTTCACTATGGCTATGGTGATGCTGGGCGGCACCTTCGTTGAAATCCCCGAAGGCGGTGTGCTGAATGTCCTCAGCAAGGTGTCCATCAATACCTACGCCAACGACGCCTTTAAAACGATAATAGCTGAAGGGGGCACCTTGGCTGATGTAGGCCTGCAGATGG
>Ga0209979_1001844_pt1 | contig 21767 bp, 26 predicted proteins | sample AnhtaG_FD_183114 | JGI IMG/M metagenome (GOLD analysis project Ga0209979, IMG submission 183114) | Deep subsurface microbial communities from Anholt, Denmark to uncover new lineages of life (NeLLi) - Anholt_01485 metaG (SPAdes) (version 2) | ecosystem: Environmental > Aquatic > Marine > Oceanic...
CATTGAATCGAGCCACTCCATATTCCTCAATTTGAGCCTTACTGGTGAGGGCAAGAGAGCTTTCCACCTCCAACTCAACGGGTAAGCCGTGGGTATCCCACCCTGCCTTTCGTGGCACATGATAACCACTCATCGCCTTGTACCGGCAAACGACGTCCTTATATAGACGAGACAGCACATGATGGACTCCCGGGCTACCATTAGCTGTGGGTGGGCCTTCATAAAAGGCATAATGTGGCCCCCCTTCTCTTATCTCGATGCTCTTGTTGAAAATTCCCTGCTCTTTCCAGAAGCGGAGGATATCTTCTTCCAGTTGAAGAAAGTTAATCTTGGTGTTTACTTCCCGGAACATGGCTAACCCTGTCTCAGTAAAACAACCACTTTCCTACTCTCACCCTCACCTATGCTCTGAGTTGTTACATCGGGATTATCAGCCAGAGTTAAATGAACAATACGGCGTTCGTCAGCAGGCATTGGCTCCATGGTTATGGCACGGCGTCTTGATTTCACTTGCTCAGCTAGATATAGGGCCAATCTTTGCAAGGAATCACAACGGCGTTTTTTGTATCCGGCAACGTCAACTGTTAACGGCAACCAAGTCTTTAACCGTCCAACTACTATGAGCTTGGTAACATATTCCAAGGAAGCCAGTGTCTGACCTCGCCGACCAATCAAGATACCTAAATCGTCACCCTTGATATCCAAAGCTAGAGGTATCTCATCGGATAGCACTTCAACCTTGCCTGTTACACCCAGCAATTCAAGCAACGTATCTAAAATTTCTGTGACCACCTTGACCGCGTCCTTTTCCGTCGGGATTACTGGAATCACCTTGATTAAAGCCTCCTTGCCTTTTGCTCCCAAAATTCCCGATTTCTCCTCTCTAATAACCTCCACCTCAAATTGGTCCCGGCTCAACCCCAGTTGTGCCCCTGCTTTCTCTATCGCCTCTTCTACTGTCGCAGCTGTTATCTCAATCCCTTCCATAGTCCGATTTTCCCTTTAGCAATTTGCTTTATTACCAACACAACTTGCGATCATCTCTACAATGCTGGTTCTTCTTTCACTATGTCGACTGAGAAGGAGAACGGAATTTAAGGTAACCCCAGCCACCAGTGAAGAAATATTGGGTTATAATGCCAATTATATTGGAAACTGCCCAGTAGAGAGCCAAACCACTCGGGAACATCAAGGTAAGAAAGCCAAACATGAGAGGCATCATCAGCAACATCATCCTGCCTGTGGACTGCTGCCTTGGGTCAACGGCTGGCGCCTGGGTCATCTTCTGCTGTACCCACATTGTGCCACCAACTATGATAGCTAAAATCAAATATGGGTCAGGTTGTCCTAAATCAAGCCACAAAAAATGGCTATTTAAAGGAATCGCTTGATTCACTATGTCCCAAGAGTAAAGCCGATGAGCTAAATCAAGTAAGTTCTCGGGCGTGGTAGCCAGAGCTCTCATGATGGCTTGATAGAGGGCAATCCAGATAGGAAGCTGAATTAACATGGGCCATAAGCAGCCCAGAGGGTTTACCCCGGCTTCCTTATAAAGCTTCATCGTTTCTTGCTGAAGTTTTTGCTGATTTTTACCATATTTCTTCTGTAATTCCTGAATCTTCGGCTGCATATCCTGCAAAGCTTTGCTGGAATTAAGTTGGCGCTTTGTAAGAGGCCAGGAGATTAAACGAACGATAATAGTAAGGGCAATGATTGCTAACCCAAACTCACCAGATAAGAGGTGGCTCAAGGCAATCAACACATTAAGTACCGGGTTACCTATAATTAAATGCCATACTTCTATCATAGGGTGCGACCCTCACTCTTCAATAGTCAAAGAGACTTTCCAACTCACTTCTCCACTATCAATATCCACAACATATATCCAGTTATCTTCACCTCGAATATAAACTAGACCTTCTTGAGCACAAAAGGAACTTCTAACATCAGACTCAATTGAGATAACCTTCAACGGCGCTGCCTCGTCCTCAAGTTCGGCGCTGAGGTCAAAAACATATACAGTGCCTGATTCATCAGTTACTATTAGTAGATTATCAATCAAAACAGGCGGGGAAACTATAGCGTTTCCAGCATCAAACTCCCACAATTTTCCCCCTGTTTGTGCCTCAATGGCATAAACTTTGCCATCGAGACAGCCAGCATAAACTATGCCTTCATTGACTATAGGAGATGCCCAGAACCAATTACCGGCTGGTTTTTCCTCGGGAAATTTCCACATTGGCACATCACTACCTATTTTTACGGCATAAAGATAGCGGTCAAACGAGCCCAAAAATATAGTATCTTCGTCAATCACTGGTGAAGAAGTGAAGCCTGCCTCTGATTCAAAAGACCAGTCCAATAACTCCCCCGTTTCTAACGATAAAGCATAGATATGACCATCGTAGGTACTGACATAAAGAGTATTACCTTGAATTACCGGGGAGGTCCATAGCTTTTCAGGCCTTTCAGCATTTTCAGTGAGAACAGGAATATCTTCTCGCTTCCAATTCTCATCACCAGATCCCTTAACTAGAGAGTAGACCCTACCATTCGAACTGGCTACATATAAGGCATCCTCACTCATTGCTAGGTCAGCTACTATAGCATTGCTTTTTGCATTCTCTATGGGACAATCCCACTCCCATTCACCATACCTTTGCTGAGGAAAGGTCAAATTCTGGCTTCTAGCCAGCATGTTCAATGCCAGAACCTGGCCACTATAGGTGCCAATGTAAACTATATCTCTATCTACAACCGGTGTGCCATATATAGCAGTTGGAGCCGATGTCTGTCCACATGATAAGCCGCTGGAGGGTGCGGTGACCGGGGCGATGGAATAAGACCATTCTAGATTTTCAGTTGACGAATTTATCGCCACCACCCTGCCATCCGTGGAGCCAGCATAGATGATACCCTCGTGAACTGTAGTTCCTGGCCATCCCCTCGCCGACTGAGTCCCACCGGGAACACAGGAAACCAGTATCAAGGGCAAAAGAGCAATTATAACGAGGAACAATATTTTTGGTTGTTTCATTCTATAACTAAGGTATGGGGTCATAGCCGCCTTCGGAGAAGGGATTACATCGCCCTATCCTTTTGGCTGCCAGCCAGCTACCTCGGGCAAACCCATATTTCTTAATTGCCTCAAAAGCATAATGAGAGCATGTAGGCTGGAAACGACAAACAGGAGGGAGAATCTTCGACACTGTGTTCTGGTACAATTTAATTAACCCCATAGCTAATTGAGTCATTCGTTGTTCTCCAACAATTGCGCCCGAGCTAAAAGCTTGGTTACTGCCCTCTCTAGCTGATGATAGTCAGCATTAACTGCTACAGACCGAGCAATGAAGACGATATCCCATCCCGACTTTAGCGATTGCAGCCTCATTATTTCCTTGAGCAGCCTCTTCAAGTGATTACGCTGCACCGCATTACCTACTTTTTTGGTCACAGAAAAACCATATCTACCTAGACTTAAACCATTGGGCATCGCCTTCATAATTACCAAGCTATTTGCCCATACTTTGCCTCGCCGATAAACCAAGGTATATTGTGCTCTATTAGTTAAAAAATGAGGCTCCTTCACAAGCTAGAGTTAAACTGGAGTCAGCCTATATCTCCCCTTAAGGCGCCTTGCTTGAAGCACTCGTCTTCCAGCTCGAGTGGCCATTCTAGCGCGAAAACCTAAGCTGCGCCTCCGGGGAATTTTCTTCGGTTGATAAGTCCGTTTTGGCATTCTTCAAACTGTCGAACGGGATAGGCCGACGCCTCCTGTTTTCCAAATATGTCTTGGTGCGTAAGGTAACATAGCGAGATAACGAGCTCTCTTTATAGCTTGTGCCAAGCTTCTTTGATGTTTAGCACAGGCTCTGCTCCTCCGTCGCGATACAATTTTACCCTGATTGGAAATATAGCGAGATAACACAGAAACATCTTTATAGTCAATTTTCATACGTCCTTTGCAAAAGGGACAGACTGCTGGCCTGGTGATGAAGTTCCTCGTACCTCTTACTCTTCCAGTATTAGCTACTCTTCCAGTATTAGCTACTCTTCCAGTATTAGCCAAATCTCCTTCTCCTTTACTTTAGTCAAAGGGTAAATCCTCAGGTTCAAGCTCCCCTTCCTCAGCTAGGGAAACCGCAGCCGCTCTGTCGAGGAAAATTACTCGGTTTGCAGACACTTCAAGGCTAGTACGCATCTGTCCATCTTGTCCTTCCCAACTGCGAGAGTGTAACCTCCCTTCAACATAAACTCGCCTCCCTTTGGATAAGAATTGATTACAGCTTTCAGCTTGTTTGCCCCAAACACTAACCCTGAACCACTCTGTTTCTTCCTTCCGCTCCCCGTCAGAGCCGATATAACGATAATTGGTAGCCATACGAAAAGAGGTAACTGCCTTTCCATTGGGCGTGTACCTCATCTCTGGATCACTACCTACATTGCCAATTAGCATTATCTTGTTTAAGCTCGCCATATTAATCCTCCACCTTTACCACAAGATATCGCAAAATGTCCCCCGAAGCACCAATTTCTGCTTCAAGTTCCTTAACCGATTTTGGCATTAACTTAAAGCGAGCTAGAACATAGTCAGCCTCCATAAATTTCCTTACAGGGTAAGCCAACCGTCTTTTCCCCCAATTTTTTATATCCTCCACCACCCCATTAAGGCTATTGATAGACTGAGCCACCTTTTCCATAATTTTGGACATCCCTTCCTCATCAACTTCGGGGTTAATTATAGCTACCAGCTCGTAATCACGCATGTTTAGATTTTATACCATAGGGAATAAAATGGCAACCAAGCCTATGCTTTAGCCATCTACCATATCTGCCAGCTAGAATGTTAAACAGAGCCAGTGTTATAATTCCACCAATGAAAGTATCTGAGTTGGGAGAATTTGGCCTAATTAACCTCATACGCAACAGCAGTGCTAGATACGAAAATTCTGGACGCACTCCGTGGCAAGAGGTTTTAGTGGGCATTGGTGATGACGCTGCTGCTTGGCAAAGTGACAATCACATCCAATTAGCTACTACAGATACTCTAGTTCAGGATATACACTTTGACTTGGACGTCATTAACTGGGAAGAATTGGGTTGGAAAGCACTGGCTGTAAATCTAAGCGATATAGCTGCCATGGGCGGTATTCCCAAGTACGCTTTGCTTTCTCTGGCACTGCCTGGCGAATTGGAGGTGGAAGACATCTCCAAGTTTACCAACAGCATGATACATCTCGCTCAGGAATTTGGAGTGGCTATAGTCGGAGGTAATGTAGCTACCGCTCCCAATGTAGTTATCACTGTAACAATCATAGGCTGCTCCAAAGGCAAAGCGATACTTAAGAGGTCAACAGCTTCTTCTGGTGAGCAAATAGCTGTCACAGGATACCTGGGATTATCGGCAGCCGGCCTGGAGATGTTCAAGGGAAAAACTATCTCAGATCCCGAAATAAGCAATATCCTGAGACGAGCTCACCTTCAGCCCATGCCAAGGGTAAAAGAAGGGCAAATCTTAATCGAACAAGGAGTTAAAACCGCTATAGATATAAGCGATGGGCTTGTTGCTGACCTTGCCCATATATGTGAATCCAGCAAAGTCAACGCCAAGATAAAGATAGAACAAGTGCCAGTGCATCCTATAGTCACGGCAAATTTCCCTAACCATCAGGAGCTAGCTTTATGTGGTGGGGAAGATTATGAGCTTCTTTTTACCGCTGATGAGGCCACTGTTGCCCGGACTAAGCAAGCCCTAAACTGCCCGGTGACTGTAATCGGCGACATAACAGAAGAAAAATTACCAACACGAGTGACTGTAATGGATAGCAAAGGAAATATCATCTCCTATAAAAAATGGGGCTGGGAACACTTTAAAAATGGAGCCTTTGAAGTTAAATTCGCATAGCCTCGAACAAACTCAGCTTCTGGGAAGTTACCTTGGGGAATTAGCTCAAAAAGCTGATATTTTCCTTCTCATAGGCGAGTTGGGAACGGGCAAGACTTGTCTTGTCCAAGGCATCGCTCGCGGGCTGGATGTAAAAGAATATGCCTTCAGTCCCTCTTTCGTCATCCTTCGAGAGTATCATGGCCGGCTTCCCTTATACCACATTGATTTCTATCGTTTGGATCACATTGAGGAAATTGCTGACCTGGGGCTGGAGGAGTATTTTTATGGCGACGGAGTCTGTGTGGTTGAATGGGCAGAGAAAGGGCTGCAGGTAGTGCCCCGGGATAATTTGCTTATCACCATACACTATATTCCTGCCTCCCAGACAGGACGGTCTATTTGCCTGAAACCTCAAGGCGAGCGCTACTATGAACTAATAGAACAACTAAAAAAAAGAGGGGGATTGTGGCTCTGAATACGAAATGCTAAATCTTTTAACTTTTGCTCTGTCACTTTGCATTTTTCTTTTCACTCTTTTCATTTCAAAGAGGGTTGTCTGGAGTTTAGAAATTAGATTTCTGCTATGGAATTAGCTATAGATACTTCATCCGGTACCGCCAGTGTTGCTTTATCTCATAAAGGTGAGGTATTGGCTTCGCTAACTTGGCAAACACCACAAAACCATACAATGGAACTGTTGCCGAATTTAGTTTGCTTGTTACAACAAGTCAAGGTGGAGCTAGACTCTATAGAAGCAATCATTGTAGCTAAAGGTCCAGGAAGCTTTAATGGACTCCGAGTAGGTATAAGCACTGCTAAAGGGCTAGCCTTTGCCTTAAATATTCCTTTGCTTGGTGTAAACACATTAGAAGCTGAAGCCTATACCTTTGCCTTTACTAGATTGCTCCTGCGCCCCATTCACAAGGCTGGTCGTGAGGAAATAGCAACTGCCCTTTACCGGCAAAAAGATAATGAATGGCAATGCCTGGAAGCAGAAAATCTAACCACAGTTAAAACTTTGTGCCGTCAAATTAAGCAAAAAACGCTTTTCTGTGGTGAAATCCCCGCTGACATAATACGGGAAATACAGCAAAAACTGGGCAAGCAAGCTATAATTTCCCAAAGTAATAGCCCCTCTCGGGCTAGCTCTTTGGCTATATTAGGTTGGCGAAAATTGAGCAGAGGAGAACAAGATGACCCGGTCACGCTACAGCCATTATACCTTCGCCCCCCTCATATAACCAAGCCCAGGGATAAAACACCCCTGTTGTCACCCCGAGTAGAGCAACGGATACAAATAAATGGAAATTCCCAAATTAGATGTTGAGTCCACAGCAAGGCTTTGTTTTGCCTGTAGCCAGGAGAACCCTATAGGGCTGAAGTTGAAACCTATTCAGGATGGGGAAAAAGTCACTGCGGAGTTCATCGCCGGAAAATTCCATCAAGGCTGGGATAATGTGATTCACGGCGGCATTCTCTATACCCTCCTCGATGAGGTAACTGCTTACGCTATGCTTTGCCATGGGATTGAGCTTGGCGTTACTGCCAAGAGCGAGATAAGATTTAAACAGGTAGCACCTATCAATGAGCCCATCAAAGCCTCTGCCTGGGTCACTAAACTGACAAAACGGCTAGTGGAAACTAAAGGAGTGCTTACTCTCAAGGATAATACAGTCATAGTCGATGGCGATTTCTTATTCTACGTCTGGAGACAGTCAAAAAAGACAATCCTCTGGGATATGGACGGAGTTATTGCCGATTCCTATTCCTTCCACTTTGCTGCCTGGCAAGAGACTTTTGCTAAAAGGGGGATAAAATTCACCAAAGAAGCCTTTACCAAGCTCTTTGGCACCAGAAATGACTTCATAATCGGCAGCATTATTGGAAGGGAACTCCCTGAAGGAGATGTCAAAACTATGGTACAGGAGAAAGAAGAAAATTTTCGACGGAAGGCAATAGGAAACATCAAGCCATTTCCCGGGGCAGTAAGGCTGCTGCATGCTATAAAGAAGGGGAATTTCAAACTAGGCTTGGTTTCTTCAGCGCCCAAGGAGAATATCAACCTGGTTCTTAGTGAGCTTAATTTGGAAAGGATTTTTGATTGTATTGTTTTTGGTCAAGAAGTATCCGAAAGCAAACCCAGTCCCCAGATATATCTTTTAGCTGCCGAGAAACTGGAGGTGCCACCTAACGATTGCGTGGTAATTGAAGATTCCCCACTGGGAGTCAAAGCAGCCAAAACTGGGGGGATGAAATGCCTGGCCATAGCCAATACCCATCCCCAACAAAAGCTCGAGGAGGCTGACAAAGTAGTTGATTCTTTAGAAAACGTGGATTTGATCACCTTGCTTATTAGGGTTTAGAAAGGAGCCAATTGAAAATGGAGAGAAGTTTAGTTCTTATCAAACCTGATGCCATGCAACGGGGATTGGCCGGGGAAATTATTTCTCGCCTGGAAAAAAAGGGGCTTAAAATCATAGCCATGAAGATGTTGCATATGGATAAAAATTTGGCCCAACGCCACTATGCCATTCATAAAGGGAAAGCTTTCTTCGATGATTTGGTCAATTTCATCACTTCTAGCCCAGTCATCGCCATCATCTTACAAGGTAAAAATGCCGTGGAAATAATACGACAGATGATGGGAGAAACTGACCCTGCCAAAGCCTACAGTGGCACCATCAGAGGCGATTTTGGCATTGATATTGGACATAACCTAGTACATGGCTCTGACTCACTGGAAAATGCTTCGAAGGAAATAGACTTATTCTTCTCAGCAGAGGAAATTTTCAACTATGACCGGGATCTAGATACATGGATCTACTGAATTCTAACTACGGGAATCGCCTTGTTCCATAATTGATCCAGTTGATAATAATCCCGCTCTAATGGGGCAAATATATGAACAATAACCGAACCAAAATCAGCAAGCATCCAATTTGAGTCAGGAGTCCCTTCATTATGATGAGGTACGACACCTTTAGCTCTCAACACTTCATCAATACCCTGCCAGATAGCTTCAATATGTCGCTTGGTATCTCCAGTGCAGATAACAAAGTAATCCGCGAAAGAGCACAAGTCTCTGACATCCAGCATAGCGATATCCCTTGCTTGCTTCTCAGAAGCAAGTTCGGTAGCCAAGCGCGCTATTTCCTCAGCTTCCAGAAAGGCACTAACCTCCTTCCATAATTATACCATTTATGGCAACATTTGACCAAGACCATCTTCCTATGTACATTTTGAATATAATGTGCCCTGCATTAGAATTCTACTGCGCTACTACTCCACTTACAAATTTGAGAGCGGAATTTTTCAGTTTGCAATATATCTGCTATAATTAAAACGAGGATAAAGATATGCAAGTAAAATGGTGGCGTAGCGGATTTTTTTACCTGCTGCTTCTAGCAGTGATAGTTGTTCTGGTACTCGTCTCCATGCCTCGTGATAAGCCTGAGCCAGTAGCCCTAGCTGAGTTTATCGAAAGAGCCAAACAAGGGCAAATTGACACCATTCTACAAGATGGTGAAAATCTCGAGGGCTTGAAAGATAGCAAAATCACAATTACATCGGCATTTGTTGGTGGTACCGATGACCTGCGCAATTACCTCGAAGCAGAAGGGGTAATCCTGGGAGCAGAAGGAATAAAAGTCGACGTTAAACCTAGTGGCTTTGATTGGGGAACGATAGCACTAACAGTCATTCTACCCATTGTGCTGCTTGGGGCATTATTTTACTTCTTATTCTTCCGTGCCGCCCGTGGCGCTGGCACGCAAGCCTTCAATTTCAGCAAAAGCCGTGCCCGATTAACTCTCGACAAGAGGCCCGATGTAACTTTCGCCGATGTTGCTGGAACAGATGAGGCAAAAGAAGAGGTTCAAGAAGTAGTGGAATTCCTCAAGTCCCCCCAGAAATTCCAGGCGCTGGGGGGACGCATACCCCGAGGAGTGCTCCTGGTAGGGCCACCAGGAACAGGTAAGACTTTACTGGCCAAAGCTATAGCTGGAGAAGCCAAGGTACCTTTTTTCTCTATTAGTGGCAGCGAATTTGTGGAGATGTTTGTGGGCGTTGGTGCCGCCAGGGTCAGAGACCTGTTTGATCAAGCCAAGCGTAATGCACCATGCCTCTTATTTGTTGATGAGATCGATGCCGTTGGCCGACACCGTGGTGCTGGTTTAGGTGGAGGACACGACGAGAGGGAGCAGACCCTGAATCAAATTCTGGCTGAGATGGATGGCTTCGATACCAATACCAACATCATTGTCATAGCCGCCACCAATCGCCCCGACATCCTCGACCCGGCCCTTCTGCGCCCCGGTCGTTTTGACCGCCACATTGTCATCGATCTACCCGATATGAAAGGCCGCAAGGCTATTCTAGAGGTACATGCCAAGGGCAAGCCGCTGGCCAAAGGAGTTAACCTCGAAACGGTAGCTAAGGAAACGCCGGGGTTCAGTGGCGCTGACTTAGCTAACCTGATTAATGAAGCAGCCATCCTGGCTGCGCGGCGCAACCGTCAAGATATCACATTAAAGGAGCTTGAAGATGCTGCCGACCGCACTATAGCTGGACCGGAAAAGAAAAGCCGTATAATAAGTCCTAAAGAGAAGGAAATAATTGCTTACCACGAAAGTGGCCATGCCTTGACTGCCAGAATGTTGCCTAATGCCGACCCTGTGCATAAGATTTCTATTGTCGCCCGAGGGATGCTGGGGGGCTGGACACGTTTCCTGCCATCCGAAGATCGCCATTTATGGACTAAGTCTCAGTTTGATGATAGATTGGCAGTGAGCTTGGGTGGGCGCGTTGCCGAAGAAATTACCTTCGGGGAAATGACTACCGGTGCCCAAAACGACTTAGAGCAAGCAACTAAGCTAGCTAGAAAAATGGTCACCGAGTATGGCATGAGTGAGAAATTGGGCCCGCGGACCTTTGGTCAAAGGCAAGAACTTGTCTTTCTCGGTCGTGAGATCAGCGAACAGAAGGATTACAGCGATAAGATAGCCCAGGAAATCGATGAAGAAGTGCATAATTTTATCCAGCGGGCCTACGATACCGCCAAGAAAATTCTGACCAAGAATAAAGGAAAACTAAAACAGCTAGCTGGAGAGCTTATAGCTCATGAAACTCTGGATGAACCTGAGCTCGACAAAATATTTGAAGGCTTAGCACAACAGCCAACCCCCGGCTAAATCAAAAAGCAAGGGTCAAGTCAAGATTCAATTTTTTGATTTTCTTTCAGGGAGCCGACCCGGCTACTTTCTTTGGCGACAATATCTTCATCTAGTTTGACAAATAGCGCTTGGGGCTGGCGAAGTTTCTGTCCCGGAGGTAAAAACTGAACCTTCCAACCTGCTTCCTTCGCACTACCATCAAATCCAAGGAAGGAATGAAGCTTTTCGGAGCTGAAGGGGAGGAAGGGATAGAAAATAGTTTTCAATGCTGCCAGCACAGAAAGGACTGTATAGACGGATTTAGCCGAAGTCTCTCGCTCCGTTTTAATTGTCTTCCAAGGAGCTTGTTCGTCAAGATAACGATTAGCTTCCTGGGCTAGAGACATAGCCTCTTTAACCGCCCCTTTAAACTCACAACGATCAAGCAACTTGTCCACAGCATCTAACGTAACTTCAGCCTCATGAAGCAAGCCTTGGCTGCGTTTGTCCAGTTCACCAGGTGCAGGCACGGCTCCATCGAAATTGCGATAAGCAAAGGTGAGAACACGATGAGCTAAATTGCCATAGGTGGCTACCAACTCATTATTATTACGACGAAGGAATTCACGCCAGGAAAAATCGCTGTCCCCGGTCTCGGGCATGTTCACTGCCAAAGCATACCTCAGGGGATCTGGCTCATAACGTTCCAGGTAATCATGCAGCCAGATTGCCCAACCACGGCTAGTAGAAAGCTTCCTGCCTTCGATAGTCAAAAATTCATTAGCTGGAACATCATAAGGAAGATTCAGACTACCATAACCCATCAACATCGCCGGCCAAACAAGGGTATGGAAAAAAATATTATCCTTGCCAATGAAATAAAAACTCTTAGCATCGTCTTGCCAGAAAGCTTGCCAGGCGGTATCATCTCCCTGCAAATTTGCCCATTCCTTGCTTGCCGATAAATAACCAATGACTGCCTCAAACCATACATAAATACGTTTACGCTCAAAGCCTGATTGCGGCACAGTTACTCCCCAATCCAAATCACGGGTAACCGCCCTGTCCTTTAATCCTTCATTCAGAAATTTCCACGTGGTGCCAAGCACATTACGCCGCCAATGAGTCTGCTCCTTTGTCCAGTCAGTCAACTTGTTCTGAAAAGAAGAAAGGCGCAAAAAGAAATGCTCCGAAGACTCAGAGCGAGGCGGAGTGGAACAAAGGTAACAGCGAAGGTCCTTAAGCTCCCATGGATTCAAAGGCTTACCGCACTCATCACATTCATCACCTCTTGCTTTAGTGAAGCCACAGTGAGGACAAGTACCTTCCAGATAGCGGTCGGGAAGGGACCTCTGGCACTTAGGGCAATAAGCTTGAAGCATCTTGTCTTTGTAAATATAGCCCCTATTGAGCAAAGTGAGGAATATATCATGAGTAACTTGAGTGTGATTTGGAGTGCCAGTGGTAGTAAATAAGTCAAAAGAGATACCTAATTTTTCCCAGCACTCAACAAATTGCTGATGATACTTGTCCACTACTTCTTGTGGCGTGGTAGATTCTTGTTCGGCACGAATTGTAATCGGCGCTCCGTGCTGATCGCTACCGGAAACCATCAGCACTCTATTGCCCTTAAGGCGATGATAACGGGCAAAAATATCGGCTGGCAGATAAGCACCAGCGACATGTCCTAAATGTAGAGGGCCATTGGCATAAGGCCAGGCAACACCGATAAAAATGCGCTCGCTCAAATTCTTTCCTCAGAAGTCAGACTATTGTAAATCATTAATTGCCCCGTGTCATGGCCATGAGCCGAAGCTTTCACATGACAATTGTTAACTTTTATTTCTTGGGGAGAAAGGTAATTATTTGCTTTCCTTTCTCCGTTCCATATGAGATATAACTACGGCTCAGGCAGCAATCAATACAAAGACGTTGCTTTTCATCTCCTTCCCCATTGGTTACAAGATAGCGCTCTCCATATTTAATAGGACGATGACAACCATCACATTCCACCTTTCCTATAGCAATACAACCACGGTGCATTTTAGCTCCTTTCCTGAAATTTCAACCAAGCTCGAGTCCTACCCTCAATAACGAGACTAAACTCCCCTCTTGGTTCGACGAAATGCTCTCTAGCCTGGCTCACTCTGCCCCGAAAAATCTCTTCGTGAACTTTGGTAAGCTCACGGCATACAGATAGTCTTCTATCTCCTAGAATTTCTTCAATATCACTCAATGCTTCCCTAATGCGATGGGGTGTCTCGAAAGCCACTATAGTTCTTGGTTCATCGACTATTGAACTGAGAAGGCGCTGCCTTTGTCCTTTACGGCGGGGCAAAAACCCAACATAAAGGAATTGGTCGGTTGGTAACCCGGAAACCACTAAAGCAGTAATCACCGCTGAAGCACCCGGAACCGGTACCACAGAAATCCCACGCTCAATGGCAGCAACGATAAGCTCGTAACCAGGATCACTTAGCCCTGGCATGCCAGCTTCCGAAACTAGAGCCAGGTTTTCTTTCTCGAGATAATCCAATAAATAGTCAAGTTTAGCTCTTTTACTATGCTCATGATAACTAGTCAATGGAGTTTTTATATTATGGGCATTAAGCAAGTGGCGCGTAGTGCGTGTATCCTCAGCAGCAATAAGTTTCACCTCCTGTAAAAGACGTAAGGCACGCAGGGAAATATCTTCCAGATTGCCAATAGGAGTGGCAATGACATAGAGAACAGGCATGACTTACAATTATACTTAATAGCTATAATTTTATCTACAAGTTTCCTTGACTTTAGACCGCCATGCTTGTATAGTTTGTGGCAACTTTTATCAAGTAAAAAAAATGCCTCACCTTAAATTCAAAGAGATAGAACGCGCTTATGGATTTGATGAAGTTGCACTTGTCCCCGGAGATGTAACCATTAACCCTGACCAAACCAACATAGATTTTACCGTAAAAAATTACACCTTGTCCATCCCCATTCTAGCCTCAGCTATGGATGCTATTGTTGACCCCGCCTTTGCTATTAAATTTAACAAGCTTGGCGGGCTAGCTGTCCTTAATCTAGAAGGTATACAGACAAGATACGAAAACCCCGATGAGGTCTTAAACCAAATTGCCCAAACTCCTGAGAAAGAGGTTACTTCCCTACTTCAAAAAATTTACTCTGAGCCTGTCAAGGAAAAGCTCATTAGCCAACGCATTGGAGCAATAAAACAGGCTGGGGCCATCTGTGCCATATCTGTAACTCCAGCCAACACCAAACGGTTGGCTCCTATAGCCAAGGATGCCGGGATGGATATACTCGTGGTGCAATCTACCGTCACCACAGCCCGGCACATCTCCAAAAGCTATCGGGGACTTATCCTGCCTGAGCTATGCCAGCAAATGCCATTGCCTATCATAGTGGGCAATTGTTGCAGCTATAACGCAGCATTAGAGCTAATGAGAACAGGGGTCGATGGCATCCTAGTTGGAGTGGGGCCTGGGGCTGCCTGTACCACCCGGGAAGTCATTGGCGTTGGAGTTCCCCAGATAACTGCTACTCTGAATTGTGCCACTGCTAGAGAAACATATCTCAAAGAAAGTGGTAAATACGTAGCAGTGATAACAGATGGAGGTATTCGCACCGGTGGCGATTTATGCAAAGCATTCGCCGCCGGTGCTGACGCTGTAATGATTGGCTCGCCTTTAGCTCAAGCGACAGAAGCGCCAGGAAAAGGCTATCACTGGGGCATGTCTCATTCCCATCCAGCATTGCCTAGAGGGACACGTGTTAGAGTTGGCACTACCGCCCCATTAGAGCAAATTCTCTTCGGTCCTACTTCCGTCACCAACGGCACTCAAAACTTAGTTGGTGCTCTACGCACAAGCATGGGAGTATGCAGCGCTCGAACCATCAAAGAAATGCATAAAGTTAAGATGGTTATTGCCCCATCTATAAAGACTGAAGGGAAATACTTTCAGGCAATCCAGAATGTCCCTTGAGTTTATAGAAACGCAGAAAGGCAAAACCAGACACCAAAGCCAGCTAGAATCAAAGCACAAACGCTAAACACAATCCTTCGTACCTTCTGTGTCCACCACCGCCTTGACTCGTATGTACTCACAGAGAGAAATTCACTCCAGGCCAAATCACAAGGCAAATGCACGAGAGTGAACAGAATAACACCGGCAAGCCCAAACTTGGCAGCACCGCTTACTAAAGCTACACCTATAGTCGCCCACCATATGTAAAAAGCGGGGTTAGTCCCCGTAATTACAATGCCTGTTACTAAAGAGCTAGCTGGTAGGCCACCTACCGCGTCAGTCGCCTCACCAGTAGCTCGAAACATTCGGAAACCCAGGTAGAGCAGCATCAAGCCACCGGCAAGATATATACCCCTTTCCACCTGGGGAGAGTCGATGAAATGTTCGAATCCAAAATAAATTACAGCATAAATTACAGCTATGAGTGGTATCTCGATGACAGCATGCCCTGCTGCAATCCAGGCACCAGCGTGTTTGTCACTATAACCCTTGGCTATGGTAGCCGCAGTCATTGGTCCGGGTAGCATAACGCCAGTAAGAGAAATTCCCGCTGCTGATAATAAAAATAGGCCCAGGCTTGTCTCCATGACTTACTTTGGGCAAAACCAGATTCAGGCTAAATTTCCTCTTGTTCCTCTTCCTCCTCCCCAGCCACACCCTCACCATAATGAGGAAGTATCACACCTACTTTGGCGCGGCGACCTCTGGTTCCTCTAGGCAAATCGCTAATCATCTTCTTTAGCTCTGCCAGTGCCTCAACCGAATGCGTTGGGGGAGTAACTACGCCATCTACCCCAACTTGCCATAAACTGGTTAGCTCAGCCTTTGTGACCACAGAAGACAAGGCCATAATAACCGGCTTCTCTAAGAGCTCGACGAACCTTCGACAAGCAAGCAGATGCTCCACAGCAACAAAAGAGTCTCCGTCTCTACTACTGATGAACACACCATCTACTTCAAGGCTATTAATGGCTCTGACAAAACTCTGGTCTAAGGAAGGCTCTATCATCAAGAATTTGCCCATCCCTTCTTTGTGCAGGACTGCCGCAGCTGCCTTGATATCAAAGACCACAAAGTCACACCCCAAGCTCGTAAGTTCATTTATTTTCTCTTCGCTCACGCCCTTCACAAACACCCCCAGAGGGACATCACTTGCAGCTTCGACCATTTGCTTAACAACCTTGGCGTTTGGGCCATCGCTCAATATCAATCCGGCATCAGCATTGACATCAGCCACGATTTTGGCTTCCTTGACCTGTGCCCCAGCCAGTCCCGCAATAAGCAACATTGCTGGGCTTTTTAGCTCAGAGACAGACGAATGAAAACCTATGGGCGCAGTTGAAGACTTAGAAAGACCTTGCAATTTATCTACAAATTTGCTCATATTACCCCCAGCCAGCGGTCGGATTCGAACCGACGACCGGCGGTTTACGAAACCGCTGCTCTACCCCTGAGCTACGCTGGCAAGCATTCAGATTGTAGCTTTTAGACGTCTTCACGTCAACTTCGCGCTTAACATTTTGCTTAACAGTAAGCATACGTCTTATATCTGAGTTGCTTAACAGCTTTTGACTTGGTGGTCGTTTCCCATTCTTAACTTGTGATAGATACGATGCACTAACGCCTAGTTGCTTAGCCAGCTGTCTTAATGATGACTTGTTCTTCATTTTTACTTTTCCTCCTTTTATCTAAAGCGTAGGATGCCCTTGATGTAGGTGTCAAACCCATCTAGACTTGATGACAGTCAAAGGCACAAGAATAGCCTCTAGGGAAAGTATGCCGACTAGCTCGGTTCCGAGGATTGGACAGTATCTCAATGGAAATTACCTGTGCTAGAATTGCTAGCGGTTAGTCAAACGAGCAGCAGCAAAACAAATCAACGATGCAATGAACAAAAGGAAATACGAATGACAGATGAACCAGCAAAGCATGAACCTAGCATAAAAGAAGCGGAGGCGCATAGCAACCTCGGGGCCAGCTACTATACTCAAGGTAAGCTCGAGGAGGCCATCACAGAATACGAGCAAGCGCTGAAGATAAATCCGAACTTTGCCTTAGCACATTACAACCTCGGTCTTGCCTACCATTCTCAGGGTAAGCTTGAAGAAGCTGTCAGGGAATACCAGGAGTCGCTAAAGATAGACCCGAACTATGCTGGGGCGCACAATAATCTCGGGCGCGCCTACGTTGACCAGGGTAAACTTGAGGAAGCCATCGAAGAATACCATCAGGCGCTGAAGATAAATCCGAACTTGGCCGAGCCGCGCAACAACCTGTTGAATGCCATTCAACTGAAGCTTGCCAAGGCAGCTGCCAAGTATAGCGAAACCTTGAGCATTAACCCCGAGGATGCTGAGGCACACTACAGCCTGGGGGCTGCCTATCAACTTCAAGGAAATCTTGCTGAGGCAATTACTGAATATAGACAAGCCCTCAGGATCAACCCCAACTATGCTGATGTGCACAACAATTTGGGGACTATCTACGCGACTCAAGGAAAGCTCGCTGAAGCAATTGTCGAGTTTATGGAGACCCTGAGGATAAACCCTCACCATGCGGAGGCACACGGTGGCCTGGGCAATGCCTACGCAAGCCAGGGGAAAGTTCGCAAGGCAATTGGCAAACATAGGGAAGCTCTCAAGATAAACCCAAACCTTGCTGAGACTCATTTCAACCTAGCGAATGCTTACAGGACCCGAGGGAAGCTTGCTGAAGCAATTGCCGAATATAGAGAAGCCCTGAGGATAAACCCCTATCTTGGTATGGCGCACACGAACTTGGGGCTTGCCTACTATGGCAAAGGGAAGCTTGCTGAGGCAATTTCTGAATACAACGAGGCCATCCAGATTAACCCCAACGATGATTTGGCACATAGCAACTTAGGGACTGTCTATTATGACCAACGTGAGTTTGCTAAAGCAATTGCTGAATATAGACAGGCCCTCAGGATCAACCCCAACCTTCCTGTTGCGCACCACAATTTGGGACTCGTTTACCAGGCTCAGGATAAATTCAAGGAGGCAATTGAGTGCTTCCAGACATTTCTGCAAATTATTCCCTCCGGCACATATCCTCGCGAAGTCAAACAGGTAGAAAGAACAATCCACAAGTTGAAACAAATGATGTGAGGGCGGATTGCCTATTCGTTAGCATTTTCCCTCAGTAATTCGCAAAAATTCGGGATTGCGACATACGTAATCGGCGTTTATTTAGCTTGAATTTTCCGAAAAATCGCATGTCATTAAAAAACCGACCTGAAACCAAATCAGACAAAATCCAAACTTTAGGTTACAGTTGAGTAAGCCACGGATGCTTCCAGCTTAGTAGTTGACTATGAGCTTGATTGTTGGCTTTAAGATGTACGAAGAACCAGCTACAACCACAGCTTTACGGACATCAAAGTCTGCGGTAACCTCCACAGTCCCGTTAACAGGTACTTCAAATTGGCCTATCGCTTTATAACCTGTCTCTCCACCGCTCGGGGCGAAGAGAGGCTCGGTGTAGTTATCAGCAAATCCAATATAGCAGCCTGGATTTACCTGATATGAGCCCTTTTCTGAAATATCCAGCATAAAGCGAATTTGAGTGTAATGCCCGACAGGTAATGTCAACTCACCTAATAGAGTGGAATTTCCGTCGGTTAATTCCAATAAGTTATATGTTTTAGAGCCTTCAAATTCTTCACACGTTATCCATTGACTATCTAGGTGGTATTGAATTTCATTGATAGTGATATAAACACCTGTAACATTTTCAGCATCTAGCGGTGCATCACAAAGATAGAGCTTTAAGGTTCCTGTTCCTAGTGCTTGTTCGGGTAGTCCTTGTTCAGGTAGTCCTTGTTCCCGTGCTGCTTGTTCCGGAATCCCGTAAACTACTCCTAATACAGCGAGCACCGCCAGAATAATCAACACTAAAGGGAATAGTTTGATTTCCATGCTCTTTTTTCAAATTCAAAACTGTCTAGTCCTGTGGATTTTGGTCGTAGGATATTATTTGGAATCCGGATATTAGTATTTGAAATTCTCCCCCAGATTACAGTATAGCGTGGTTTTCTTTGCTGTCAATCACCCATTAGTAATGATACTATCTAGTTATTCACCTCACCCGCCTACGTCCATTATAGGCTGTTAATTTTGGTTTTCCGTTCAATTTTGGGTATTTTGGAAACCCTTCATCATTTTAGGGTTGTCGCTGGGAGAGCAACTTCTGCCATTATCAGTCCTTGTTGTTTTTATTGCTATGGTATTATCGTTATTGTTGCTCCGTTAGCTCCAGACCATATCTGAAAAATTGGCGTTATTTTGGCGTTAAATTATTTAGGACGGGTTGTTACCAGTTGGGACTTCACGAACAAAACAGGGTTTTGGTGATTGACACAATAGTTCTATTTTATACGTAAAGTGACACTTTGGGACAATTCACCTAGAATTACGAAACCGCTGCTCTACCCCTGAGCTACGCTGGCATAGAAGCTAAATTTTAGTTATTACTCAAGCTTATGTCTACTCTTTAGCTCTAAAATGGCGCTTTTTTCCAGCGCCGTTTCCCTGGTGGAATACCTCACCCGGTAACCCCATGGCATCCCTTCGCATCCCTCCAATTATATGGCTGTAAACATCCATTGTAAAGGCTACCGAGCTTCTCCAATGCCAGCGAAAAGGTGGTAATACCAAATGGACTTTTGAGCCATTTAGGATTATCATAAGAGATAGAATGAGGAAGAAGATAGTCCTCATCAGCCTGATTGCCGTTTTTATCTTCCTTGGTATATTCTGCTACAAGACTTGGTTTGTCGCTTTCGCCGCCACCAAGTACCTCAGCGGACGGACAGACGATAAACAGGGAATTGTCAGGTCAATAATCATCCCCTGGCGGAACTATCAGCTCCACCTGCACCACTGGTTTCTTGCCCTGATTGTTGGCGGAGTATTAGTGGTAAAAGGTTTTTACATCCTGGCACCGGAGGTCTCTTACGGCTTCCTCTCTGCCATTATCTTCCAGGGAATCTACTGCTACGGAGACTGGTACCGAATTATAAAAAGAAAAAGAGTTCTGCCAACTTTGGCGCAGCGGATGTCATTAGCTGCTGGGAATGACCCAGAACTTTGAACTATTATGATAGAAGAGATTCGTGACAATAGTGTACAGTTATGTAAAGGAGCTCAAATAAGATTCTGTGCTCGTTAGACGTGGAGTCTTCCCTTCCCGACACAAATGATATTGTTACCGTAATCAAGATAATGAAGCGGAAATTTACCGATGTTAAGAGGGTAAACCTGGAGATTCACGTACCACCAGTTGGCCAATTTCAGTCTCGAAAGGCGAGCCCCACAAAACCCGACTGTATTCACACCACTTCCCGGCGCATGCTGAAAGTGACCAACGATAACAAAGCTACAGCACACACGGGTGACAGCTACTCATTCCGAACGCTGACTTGTCGGTCTAGCTGCTAATGGTCCGGTCCCTCAAGTTCTTCTTCAGCGAAGCGATTGATTGTCGTAAAGCCTTTGGACTCTATTCTCACCATATACCAGAAGCGAAAGGCATCCTTAATAGGTTCTTTATCTACAAACCCGGTATAGCCTCTATACTGTGAATGAGAACTGACACCGATTTTCACTTGGCTGCCTCTCTTGAACTTCGGCATTCTGATACCATACCCCCGGGGAACATCATACTCCCTTCGTTTAATCGGGTCAGACAGGATAGCATAAGCCTCGTTTATCTCTTGCATTTTTTTATTAGCTTCCTTGCTTTCCTGATGCCTGTCTGGGTGGCATTGAAAAGCTAGCTTACGATACGCCTCTCCTATTTCCTTTGTGCTGGCACTTGGCGCAATGCCCAAGACTTCGTAGTAGTCTCTTTCACTTTGCCTTTCGCCCATAATTACTTCCTATGTTCACTACATTTTAGCACTTCATAATCTTTAAGGGAATAGATGGTAAAATGATTCATGGGTATCATTATCGTTGGTGAGCTAGTCCTTCCATGATTCCTAGAGAAATCTACGCGCGAAGCATATTGTCCAAATCGCAGGTCTTTGATTATGTGGTCAACCCGTATGTTGGGTGCCAGCACGGTTGCACCTATTGCTACGCCCGTTTTATGAAGAGGTTCACCGGACATAAAGAGCCGTGGGGTGAATTTATTGATGTGAAGATTAATGCCCCGGATCTGCTGCAGCTGGAGATAGATAAGAGGCCGTCAGGTAGGGTATGGATAAGCGGAGTGTGCGACCCGTATCAACCGCTGGAGACAGCATACGAATTGACAAGAAAGTGCTTGGAAATACTGGTCCAATATGGCTGGCCGATAACAGTCCAGACGAAATCTCCGCTTGTGTTGCGTGACATAGACCTATTTAGGAGAAGCGATAAGATAGAGGTCGGGTTATCAGTTACCAGTGCTGACGACGAGATAAGAAAATTGTTTGAACCAAGTGCGCCATCTATTAAGGAAAGGATCAAAGCACTCGAGGAGCTACATCTTGCAGGCATTAGAACCTATGCGATGATTGCTCCAATGCTTCCCGGGGCGGAAGAACTTGCTGCCCAACTTAGTGGGAAAGTGGATTACGTACTGATTGACAGAATGAACTACCATTATAGCGATTGGGTGTATAGAAAATACCATCTCGAAGAGGCCATGAGCAATGACTTTTTTTCATTAAAAGGCAGGGAGCTTGCCTTTACCTTT
>Ga0209979_1001845_pt1 | contig 21733 bp, 18 predicted proteins | sample AnhtaG_FD_183114 | JGI IMG/M metagenome (GOLD analysis project Ga0209979, IMG submission 183114) | Deep subsurface microbial communities from Anholt, Denmark to uncover new lineages of life (NeLLi) - Anholt_01485 metaG (SPAdes) (version 2) | ecosystem: Environmental > Aquatic > Marine > Oceanic...
GAATTAGGTAAAGTGGAACGTACTCGCGAAGTTTCCGACCTGATGTGGCATTTGAATAACTATAAGACTATCACCTGCGCTTGCGGCACTAAGCTAAAGATACCCCCCAAACTCAAAAGTACTAACATCAAATGCCCACACTGTGGCCGTGTCAATCGGGTCTGAGAGCAAGAGGGGCAGGTCACTACGGAGTAAAAAGGAACGATTTTATCCTAGAGGTAACAATTCGCTAATTTGTTTCATCGGAAAAACTATATGGATCTGAAATCTGCCAAAATCAAGGCTCGCTCCTCTCTTCAGAGTACTTTGCGCACCCTTACTCGCCACAGTTAACAAAAATCCGAAGATGCTATATACTGGATAGTACATTTGGTAAAAGCTGAACGGAGACATAATGCCGAACTCCATAGGACTGGAAAGACTCTTTACAGGCCCCTTCAGCGGTCACCTTCTCAACATCGCTGGCCGGCTACTTTACTCGGATATGTTGAGGCCAGTGCTCCTGCGACTTACTCGGAACCGTATACAAGCCATCCTGAACGATGAAAATGCCCCTCTAAATCAGCGTAAGATAATTCTTCAACGTAAGCTGATGTCTCTAGCCATCACCAGGGCAGTAGAGAGGGCGGTAACCCAGCGCACTATGTCACGACGGGTGGCGTACAAAGTAACAAGACTCTGGGCCCGAGCACTGTTTGCTCCGACAGACCAGCGTCCGGCGGTAAAGCGCTTCAAAGAGCAGTATCATCGTGACCCGCCCTGGTTTATTACAGTAAGCCCTGGCCAAGCTTGCAATCTGAAATGTGAAGGCTGCTATGCTGACTCGGGCTCAAGTGATGCAAAGCTGGAATGGTCTGTACTTGAGCGCATAATCAGTGAAGCCAAGGCCCTGTGGGATATCAGGCTGGTCGTTTTTTCCGGTGGTGAACCCTTGGCTTATCGCTCGGAAGGGAAGGACGTCCTTGATGTAGTTGAGAGGCATCCTGATTTGCTCTTTCTAATGTTTACCAACGGCACCTTACTGGATGAGCGAACTGCCGAGCGTCTAGGCAATTTAGGGAATCTGACCCCAGCCTTCTCGGTGGAGGGTATGCGATTCCGCACCGATAAACGTAGAGGAGATGGGGTTTTTGATGCCGTCGTAGATGCCATGGCGTGGGTGCGGAGGGCAGGGGTACCTTTGGGAATCTCTGTGACTGTCAACCGTACTAATCTAGAAGAAATCCTCTCAGATGATTTCCTCGACTTCTTCTTTGACGAGCAAGATGCCTTCTACGGCTTTTGCTTTCAGTATTTGCCGATCGGACGTCGCCCCAGCTTTGAGGACATGCCTACCCCTGCCGAGCGGGTAGCCTTCTGGCGAAAGGCCTGGAAAATCGTGAAGGAAAGACAGATATTCCTTGTAGATTTCTGGAACCACGGCCCCCTGGTCAAAGGCTGCATTTCGGCAGGCCGGGGAGGTGGCTACTTGTACATTGATTGGAGTGGCAAGGTTATGCCATGTGTGTTTGTTCCCTACTCGGTCGGTAACGTTCATGATGTCTACCAGAGGGGCGGTACCCTCAACGATCTGTGGGAAACACCCTTTCTTGAGGCTATTCGGAAGTGGCAGGACACTTATGGCTACGCTCAGCAAGAGCCAACAAAAGACGCAGATTGGCTATGTGCCTGTCCCTTCCGAGATCACCACTCTCTATTTAGAAAGTGGGTTGACTTATACCAGCCTGAACCAGAGGATGAGGCGGCCGCTGATGCTTTAGCAGATGCAGAATACTCCCAAAGGCTATGTGAGTACGAAGTGGAACTTAGCAAGTTGTTTGGCAAGATCTGGGATAGAGAATACCTCTACAATCGATAAGTTGGGATGTCAGTATAGCCTGCTTCTGACTACCAGTTATTAAGATTCACATGATTAGCTTTATACAAAACGTCAGAATGTGCAATGAGGTAACAAAACAAGCTAATGTTAGGTTAAGAACTTATGGAGACAACATCTCCCTGTGAACATGCTCTCTCAGCCTTCTCGCCCAGCTTACGCTCCTTGCCTGTCACTAATCTCCTAATATTACCCCGGTGCATAACAATAATTATTATTGTGCCGATTAGAGCATAAGCTAGATACTCAATAGGAAATCCGTGCATAATGGTGAGGGGCACTAAAACAGCATAGGTACCTACTGTCCCGGCAATAGAGCCCAGCGAGGCAAATTTAGTTAAGCCAGCCCCGATAATAAAAATCTCGCCACCAAATATTGCCACTACCGGACATAAGGCTATCAGCCCCCCCATAAAGGTAGCAACACCCCTGCCTCCATGAAATTTAAGAAATATCGGCCAATTATGCCCGGCTATAGCCGCCAAAGCAGCTAAAACCTGGGCAACCAACGCCCCCAGACCAAAGTCACCCACCACCAGGTAGGTCCTGCCAACTATCAACCCAGCCAATACTACCGCCAGCGCTCCCTTCGATACATCAAGAAAGACCACCAGAGCCGCTGCTTTCTTACCAGCCGTTCGTAGCACATTAGTCGCCCCTATCTTGCCACTACCATGCTCTCTGACATCCACTTTGGCAATTCGCTTGCCTATCAATGCTCCAAAGGGAATAGAACCCAAAAGGTAACCGATTAGCACTACAGCCACAAACTTGACGATTATCATAATTCACCCCCTGGTTTTAAAGACTAATCGAACTCGGGTGCTTGTGGTTAATTACCATCCCCTCAAAACAGTGATGGTACCTTTCTTGAGGCTTTCATGATCTTATCGAGTTTGTTTTCGTTTTCCTCTTGCATCTGCTCTTTTTCCTCTGTTAATTTGGGTATTTTATCATAATATTCCATAATCTTATCGACAGAATTAAGCTGTGATAGAATAAGTGTAGTTTTAACTGTTGATTCTCCTCGGGGATAATCTCCGTACCTGATCATAGCCCTAGGAGCTACCTCGCCTAGGTAATCTACGAGTTCCTTAACTAAGTCCATAGTTATTTCTTCGACTGGTGCCGATAGGAGATAAAGTGCACTAGCTGAATCTCTCGGATCGCATTTGAGTGATAAGTTGCTTATAGCCTGATCCATAGTTTGTATTCCTTTGATAGTTTCAGTACTTTTCTTCCTGTAGTTGTGCCGTCGCACAAAGGGGAGTCTAATAACCGGTAGTTTCGATACACCATAGCCCAGCACTGTCCACCCCTTCAAGGTCTTGATTATGTCTCCAGCATCAAGCAGTTTAGCACCAATACGTTTGGCTTTTGTTTCCTCACCGGCGCAAAGCAAATCATAAAACGGCTCAACCATTAATTTATTGATTGCAGCAAAGTTATTTATCAGTGAAGAGTCCTTTTCTATATACCTTTGGTTGTCAACTAAGAACACTGCATCAGCCACAAGGTAGGTTGCTTTTAGACATGTAGCTGAGTTATAAATCGTCCTTATATCTGCTTTCTCTTCATGCTCAAATGGCAGGGCGATTAAGGCATATATTGGCTTATCAATGAAGCGTTCCTTTATCATTTTTGTCATTATTGGCATTGCGCCTGACCCTGTACCCCCAGCGGCACTAGCAATAAGTAAGAAGGCATCCGATTCATAGAATCGTTCAGTTGATCTTATATGGTCTATGACTTTGTCACCATCTTGTTTTGCTATTTGAGCACCTAACTCATTTATTTTTCCTACGCCGTGACTATTAGTCTTTCGATTTCCAATAAGAATTCTATGCCTGTAATCTGATTTTATGCTGGATAGGATGCTTAAATCAGCACTATCGGTGTTTACGGCGAAAGCATCGGCAAGTATAGAAATTCTGCGACGAAAACGCGCCCTGCTATTCAATCGACTAAACTCGTCGGCAATTCTGTTACCACATTGCCCAAAACCCACCACTACTAGTTTCATTTCTCACTCTCCATTCCAAAATTGAAGCTATTTGGTTTTGTCTCAGATTTAGTAAAAGCGTCTACTGACAACAACCATAGGGTCATTGTAACATCGGACTGCGTTGCCATTAAGGCTAAAAAGGCTCAATATCGCGGGCCAAAAGGCTACTTCTCAGTGAAGCTTAAGGCTAAATACAAGAGTAGAGTTGATAACGAAGATGGCCCCCCGGTCGATATGATACCTCCCAAAGGGTAGACATCAGAGGGCCATTTGCATCTTTCACCTGAATCTGCGAGTGCTTTGGCTAAGGCGGCAATCGCAGTCTCGTCTCGACAATCCGTTCCGAAGTAGTCAAGCACTGCGATAGAAACTTGTCGCTTTGCTTTTTCGCTTAATGATGCCCATCGGGTAATAGCACTAGTAATGGTTGTCAGCGATTCCATGATTTTACCCACCGACAATGTCAACCTATTGCTTATACAGATTAATTTATTCTAACGTGGTTGTAAACGAAAGGCAATGCTTTTCTGTGCCCTGGTAATGTTGAAAAACTGAATTTGATCCACAGTCAGGTGTGCTTTTTATACCTTTGGGACGCACTAGACAAAGTATGCATACGAAAAAAGGAACTTTTCTTAGTTATATAGTAATTGCGAAAGAGGCTGAGAAAGTTCTTGATTTTGAAGTGTACGACCTACCATACAGGACTCGAACCATACAACCCCTACTACAAGCAATAGACTATATCTATAGTCTTTGGTTTACGGAGTCGGCGCATAAGCCCAAAGTCCACATTACTGTTTACTCAACACTTCTTCAAAGGTAACAAAATATTAAAATGTGACAGAATGCAATATTGTATCCCCAAGCCTAAGTTATACTTTAGTTAGTGAAGGCTTATTTCATTGAATTGAACTAATCGCGATTAGCCATCAACTATCATCACCCTCTATTATGAATACTTCATCAATACTGGACTGAAGAACCTTAGCCACCCGGTAAGCTAAGAGCAGCGACGGATTGTACTTGCCTTTTTCAAGATGAAGCATCGTCTGTCTGGTGACTCCCACCTTTTCTGACAATTCATCTTGAGTCAGGTTATATCTCGCCCTGAGTTCTTTGATTCTTGTTCTTATTATTTTCATGATCTTGAACCAGCAAGCATAAAATCTCAGGACTTTCTATAGTAATAGAATAATAGTGATGTTAATAACACAGCTAGTCCACTGGCCATTACTATCAATAACCAGTTTGTATCCAGTGTGTCTGCATCTGTAATGAGAAGGTGAACAAATAAGGCGAAAGGAAAAAGTCGACAAAACATTAGGGCCGAAATAAGCTTGAGCGGATGCTTGTAAGCTATAGGAGGAGTTCAAGAGGGGGCTTACGCCCCCTCTTCTTATTTATTCTTCCCCCTCTCCTTTGAAGGAGAGGGGGACCAAGGGGGTGAGGTAAATTAAAACTAAACAAGCCCCATCTTTAGTTTAACCTCTTTCAGTGTCTCCCTGGCCATAACCTGAGCTCGTTGAGCGCCGTCAGCGAGAACACTAGTTATATATCGGGGTTTAGCCGCTAAAGTAGCTCGCCGTTCTCGGAAAGGCTTAAGGGTAGAATTAATCTCTCGAGCCAGAAGCATCTTACAATCAACACAGCCAATTTTAGCCGAACGACATTGCTCAGCTATATCGTCTAATTGGAGCGGATTAAAATATCTCTGAAGCCGATAAATATTACATATCTCCGGGTGCCCGGGGTCACTACGGTATCGCCGGGCTGGGTCAGTAACCGCCATCATTACCCGCTCTATTGTCTCCCCATCGGAAAGGGCTATTTCAATATCATTGCCCAGTTGCTTACTCATCTTCTCTTTACCGTCTAGCCCCAGTATCAACGGAAACGAGGTGAGCTTGGCCTCAGGCTCAGGGAAGGTATTGCCAAACAGATTGTTAAAGCGACGGGCAATCTCCCTGGCTAACTCCAGATGAGGTAACTGGTCCTCACCAACTGGTACGACCTCAGCTTTATAAAGCACAATATCGGCAGTCATTAGAACTGGATAACCCACCAGTCCATAATTCACATTGTGCGGCTGAAGCTTTACCTTCTCCTTAAAGGTAGGTACGCGTAGGAGCCAGCTCAAGGGAGTAACCATACTAAGTAGAGTATGTAATTGCATCACCTCGGGGACGTGAGACTGGACAAAAAGAATGCTTTTGCCAGGGTCAAGACCAGCCGCTAGCCAGTCGAGCATCATCTCGTGGATATTCTTTTGCAACCCACCGGTGTCTTCTAACGAGGTCAGAGCATGGACATCAACTATACAATAGATGCAAGTATACTCTCCCTGAAGGCTCACGTAGTTTTGTATAGCTCCCAGGTAGTTTCCCAAGTGCTGCTTACCTGTGGGGCGAGCCCCAGAAAAGACACGATGCTTCATTCAAGCCTCCTCAGCCAAAGTAAATGTAATAACCAAGTTAAGATTGTTTACCAATCCTATCCCCTTCACATTCTCTCTGGTGCTGTCATTCCCATAAGGTGAAGTGTTTTAGCCAGAACAAGCTTGGCTGCGTGAACTAACCTGAGACGAGCTTTAGTTAACACCTTATCATCTTTAGAAATAACGCGGCACTGCTTATAAAAGCTATGGAACACAGTAGCTAAGTCCTGAGCATAATAGGTAAAATGATGAGGTTCCAGAGTGCGGGCTACTATCTCAACTATCTCAGGCAAAAGTAGCATCTTGCGTATTAAAGTCAACTCAGGCTCGGTAGTCAGCAAGGAGACATCCCCATCCCTGTGGTCAATCTCTCTCTGCTGAGCCAGGCGGAGGATACTGGCAATACGAGCATGGGCATACTGGACATAGTAGACAGGGTTGTCCGCCGACTCCTTTTTAGCCAATTCCAAATCAAAGTCCATCTGGCTATCAGCCGAGCGAGATAAAAAGAAGAAACGGCAGGCATCAACGCCTACTTCGTCCACTACCTCACGCAGGGTAATAATGTCACCGCTGCGCTTAGAAACACGAACCAGCTCATCACCGCGACGCAAGGTAACCATCTGGTGGATTATCAGCTCTAGTCGCTCAGGGTCAATACCCAGGGCACCAACAACTGCTTTCATTCGGGATACATGACCCTGGTGGTCAGCCCCCCAAATATTAATTACCCTGTCAAACTTGCGCTCTAAAAACTTGTTGTAGTGATAGGCGATATCGGTGGCAAAGTAGGTGGGTGAACCATCGCCACGCACCACCACATTGTCTTTATCCTCACCAAGAGCAGTAGATACAAACCAGATAGCGTTCTCCTTTTCAGCTATATAGCCCCCCTGACGCAGGAGCGACATCACTCTCTGGTATTGCCCATTATCGTAGAGACTCTGCTCGGTGAACCAGATATCAAAGTATACCCCTAACATATCAAGCTCTTCCCTGATTTGCTTCATCATCTTGTCCATCCCGAGCTTCCCTAATTGCGACACCGCTTCTGACTCCGGTAAGTTAAGAAACCTGTCTCCCTCTTCAGCAACAATCTCCTTAGCCAGGTCAACCATATAGTTACCCAGATAACCACCAGAGGGCATCGCAGCATCAATACCCAAACACTGCCGATAGCGAGCATAGAGTGAGCGATTGAAGGCAGCCATCTGGCTGCCGGCGTCATTAAAATAATACTCCCTTTCCACTTTATAGTTGGCAGCGGTAAGGACATTGGCTAAAGTGCTACCCAAAATAGCCCCACGACCATGCCCAACATGAAGCGGACCGGTGGGGTTGACACTAACAAATTCTATCTGTACCCGGCTGCCCTGTCCCAGGTCAATATCACCATAGGAATCATCAGCCGTCAGGATTGAATCAACCTGCCCGGTCAACCAATCACTCTTAAGCGTGAAATTAATAAACCCCGGCGGTGCCACCGCAATACGGTCAATCTCAGGACCGGGAACTATAAGCCCTACCATATCATTAGCTATAGTCAGTGGATTAATCCCAACCGTCCGGGCTAATTTCAAGGGAAAGCTTGAGGCATAATCGCCATGTTCCGGGTTCTGGGGGCGCTCTATAGTAACCTCGGGTAAAGTAACCGAAGGTATCTTACCTAATTGCTGGGCTTGGCTCGCCGCCTGTGTCAACAGCTCTATAAGCCTTTGCTTAAGCTTGAGTGTTTCCGTTTTCAGCCTCCTCTACGCCCCGATTATAGCACAAAGCTAGTCAAAGAGGATAACTCAGCTTTTGTGTATTCAACGAAACTCTTTAAGGCATTAACATCCAATTGTCTATGCTCGATTGCCTTTGAATAACACAGAAGCGCAGAGTTAATAAGAGATGAAAATCTCCCTGGCATCCTCAATAAGGCCCACTCTCCACCTTCTTTTTTCGATGTAATTTTACCATCCTCGAAAAAAGCTAATATTCGACAAAGATTCAGTACTGTATAAACGGGATTCTTTTCACTCCTCTCGTAAATGAAATTGACATCGCTTAATAATGACTGACCATAGATTGCCTCAGGTATTTCAGGAAATACTTCTTCAATTGGCCTGCCAAATAAACAAATCCCTCTATTTTTAGTTATTACAAAGTGTGCCGCAAGGTCATCATCGTAATCCTGTTTTGAATAATCTACTTTCCCGATTTTATGTTGCTCATACCAGTCATTCGAATAATGAAGCTCAAAAGGAGTCGGATAGACGAAATTTTTTAAACACTCTTCGAGGACAATACTCATCTCTATCCCTTTCGCTGGGGAGTTTTCATATTGTTTGAGGAGATAGTCGATTATTGCTTGCTTCTGTTCAATTGTTAATTTTTCCCCAACAATCGCCAGAAAATCCACATCGCTGGAAAGGGGATTGAAGCAATTCATGGCTAATGAGCCGTGAAGATAAAATCCGATAAGATTATCACCCAGAATTTTTTGGTAATTTTTTAGGAGGTTGCTAATTAGTCGCCTAATTGGCTCAGGGCAATTTCCCCAGCCGTATACTGTAGATTCATTCTGGACATTATTCATAATATATTCTTTTCACTTCAGACTGTCGAGATAATTCGAACTTTGCATCCCTAGCTCCATTCGCCGCCTTTTGCTGGCCAGACTCGGGCTAGTTCTTTAGATAAGAGATGATGCTCAGTTTTCTCTAAACTGGGGTCGGTTTGAAAGAGTCTTATCGCCTCACTGCGAGCTAGCTCTAGTAGAGCCACATCGGAAAGCTTAGCCATACGAAGGTCAGGCAAGCCGCTCTGCCGCGTGCCAAAGAATTCTCCCGGACCCCGCAGCCTCAAGTCCTCTTCAGCTAATTGAAATCCATCCTGAATCTTCTCTATTAAATCCAGACGCTCCCTGCCTATCTCTGAAGGGTTCTGGGCTAATAGCATGCAGTAACTCTGCTCTGTCCCCCGCCCTACTCTACCCCGAAACTGGTGCAACTGCGACAGACCAAATCGGTCAGCACTCTCTACCAGCATTACGGTAGCATTAGGCACATCTATACCAACCTCTACTACCGGGGTCGAAACCAGAATGTCCAGCTCACCAGAGCGAAAGCGGCGCATCACCTTATCCTTTTCATCAGCCGACATACGTCCATGAAGCAAACCCAGCTTCAATTCGGGGAAGACCTCCTCGGATAAACGCTGATACTCAGCCACCGCCGCCCTAGCCTGAATAACCTCCGACTCCTCAACAAGGGGGCAGATAATAAAGACCTGACGATTGTTAGCTACCTGACGACGGATAAAGGCATATGCACTCTCCCGCTGCACTGGTTTAAGCCACTTTGTCTTCACTAACTGTCTCCCCGGGGGAAGCTGGTCTATAACCGACAGGTCAAGGTCCCCATATAAGGTTAAGGCTAGAGTTCGCGGGATAGGCGTAGCCGTCATTACCAGGACATGAGGGCTAAATCCCTTTTGTCGTAGTGCTGAGCGCTGGGTAACCCCAAATCGGTGCTGCTCATCAACTACAGCTAACCCCAATCGATTGAACTCCACCCCTTTCTGAATAAGAGCGTGGGTTCCGATAACAATATCTATATCTCCATTAGCGATACGCTGCTGGAGTTCCTGCTTCTTAACCTGGGTAATATCACCAATAAGTAGCGCCACAGTAAGCGGATGGGATAAAACCCCGGAGTAACTACACAGGTAATCCTCCCCTTCCTCCTGATGCCCTACCCTAGATAGTAGCTGACAGATAGTAGCAAAATGCTGCTCAGCCAGAATTTCAGTAGGTGCCATAAAAGCTCCCTGATAGCCATTAGCCGCCGCCATAAGCAAGGCTGCCGTAGCTACCACAGTCTTACCACTGCCCACCTCCCCCTGTAACAACCGGGACATCGGTTGCGGCTTCTGCAAATCAGCTAGTAGCTCCTTAAGCACCTTCTGCTGAGCAGCGGTCAGTTCAAAGGGTAAAGACTTTAGAAAGGTTTCTAGCACCGATGCCTTAACACTAAAAGGGCTACCCGGCTGGCTTTCCTGCCAGTCACGCTTTTTGCTCAGCACACCCAACTGGAGGAGAAAGAGCTCATCAAAAGCCAGACGAACCCTTGCTCTGGCCTTCACTGCTTCATCTTCTGGATAATGAGCCTGACTTATAGCCTGGGGTAGCTCCAGCAGGTTACACCGCTCTTTCAGCTCTGGCGGCAAAAAATCTCCCACCTGCCATGCCCACTGGTCTATAACCCCTTTCATCAGTTTTCTTACCTGGCGAGGGCGCAGTCCCCGAGTAAGAGAATAGAGGGGAACCAGGCGCCCGGTATGAATCAACTCTCTATCCTCCACCAGTTCCCACTCTGGAGATTCAAACACATGTCGCCCGTTAAACAAGCTTACCCTACCGCTGACAACTATCCGTGTATTAGTAGCCAGCTTTTTAGCCAGGTAGGGGTTATTAAACCACACTATTCTGACATTGCCCGTTTCATCGCCGACAATAGCCTCAGTACTCCGCCTACCACCCAGCCTCGTCTCCTGAGCCTGCCACACATTAGCAATAATAGTCTCCTCCTCCCCCTCAGTAAGCTGTGAGATAGATTTCCTCTGGCTATAGTCAAGGTGACGGTGCGGAAAGAAATATAGCAGGTCCCGCACTGTGTTCACCCCTAACTTACTGAACTTAGTCGCCAGGCTTGAGCTAATGCCTCTAATAACAGTAATGGGTGAATCAATAGATTGACTAACCACCGCCCTCGGCACTCTTGCCCTTGAAGACGGCTTGTTAGCTATCGGAGTCCGTTTAGCTTTACCCCCTTCCGCTTCCCCGGGTTCCGCTTCAGCTAAAAAATCAAGCACAGCCTTTACCCACTCTTTACGCTGCTGTTTAGTCAACGAGGCGTAGTCAGGGTTAACTAGGTGAAGTTTGTGAAAACGGTTTAGAAGTTGAGGGTCAGTTATTGACGCTATAGCCTGACCAGCCCAATTGCGGAGGAATTTATCCAGACCGCCGAATACTGCTGAATCAGCATAACCCTTTCTATGTTCAAGCTCAAGAATCTTACGTAGAGACTCAACATTTATTGACAAGACCTTGCCTCCGTAGCTAATTACAACGAAAGCTCACTCTCTATCGCCCAATATAGCTACCAACAGGAGACCGGGACCGGTGTGCGTGCCGATTGCCGGGGTCATTTTTGAGCGATAGATACGCTCTTTAGGAAATTTAAAGCTGAGCCGCTCAACCAGCATCTCGGCTTCATCGGGAGTAGCTGTATCTTCCACCGCCATCTCCTCAATATAGGAATAGCTCATAACAAAGTTATATAAGCGTTCTATCGCCTTAGCTCGAGAGCGCGTTCTGCCGGCAGGCTCAACCACCCCGTCTCTCAGGGTAATAAGAGGATTCACCCTAAGTATTGACCCCAGAAAAGCCTGTGCCTTACCGATGCGCCCACCCCTTTTGAGATACTCCAGAGTATCAAAGGTAGATAGAAAATCTACACGAGGCATGGTCTTTTGCACTACTTCTATCACCTCGCCAAGGCTAGCTCCAGCCTGAGCTGCCTTAGCCGCCTTCATAACTATAAATCCCTGTGCCATAGTAGCCCAACGTGAATCAATAACCTCTACCCGACATTTCCTCTCCATCAACCCTATACTTTGCAACGCCACCTCATAGGTACCGCTGAGCTTAGAACTAAGAATGATGGCAAGTATTTCATCGGTCTCTTCAGCCAGCTTGTCATATGCCTCAGCAAAGGTTCCAGGGGAGGGCACTGAAGTGACCGGTAAGACTTTGCCATGCACAAGCCTATCGTAGAACTGCTCAGCCGTCAGGTCAACGCCATCGCGATAAACCTCAGTGCCAAAGCGAACATTCAGTGGAATTACGGTAATCCCTAGCTCATTAACCACCTGAGATGGCAGGTCAGCGACGCTATCAGTAACAATTTTAACTGTCATTAACTATTTCTTTTCTGCCTCCAGAACGGTTACCGCCATAGCACCGGGACCGCCATATGTCCCCAGCACCGGGCTAACTGTTGACCTATAGATACGCTCTTTGGGGAATACCGAGCTGAGGCGCTCAACTAACCTATCGGCTTCATCAGGGGTAGTAGCATGCTCCACAGCCATCTCCTCAACACGGGAGAAGCCAGCTGCAAAATTGTATAGATAGTCCATACCGGCCGCTCGAGACCGCAACCTGGTTACAGGCGACATCTCGCCATCCTTCACAGTAAGTATTTGCTTTATTGATAACATTGCACCCAGCAGCCCTTTTGCCTTACCGATACGCCCCCCCTTAGCTAGATACTTAAGGGTGTCAAAATATACAATAAAATGTGAGCGGGGCATAGCCCTGCGCACCAAATCAGCAATCTCATCCAAGTTGGCTCCAGCCTGGGCTGCCTTGGCGGCAGCAATAACTATCAGCCCCAGACCCATCGCTACCGTTAGCGAGTCAATTACTTCAATACGGCACTCCTTCTCCACCAAACTCCTGGCGTTCAGCGCTGATTCATAGGTGCCGCTGAGCTTACTGGACAGAGTGATAACTAGAATTTCATCGGTTTCCTCAGCCAGCTTATTATAGACATCAGCAAAAGTACCGGGAGGGGGCTGCGTTGTCGTAGGCCAAGTAGCGTCGTGAGTCAATTTATAATAAAATTCATCCGTGGTCATAGTAACCCGGTCAAGAAAGGATTCCTGACCAAAAGATACCGTTAAGGGCACCACTGTAATTCCCAGCCCCTGGGCTATATCACTGGTAATATCAGACAGGCTATCAGTCACAATTTTGACCATTAAAGTCCTCCTTTCATTCTATAGAAACGATATAATTATAGTGAGGCTGACCACCCCGAACTACCTCAATTTGAAGTTGAGGATGCTGTTCACGGATAGTAACACTAACCTGCTCAGCCTCAGCCGACTCGGTATCAGCCCCGTAGTAAATGGTAATTACCTCAGCTTTGTTTAAAGTTAGCTTAGCCAGCATTTTACTAAGGACTTCAGTAGTATCATTCCCTGCAACTAGCAAATCCCCATCCAGAAGGCCAATAGCCTGATTTTTCTTAATTTTCAGACCATTTATCTGAGTCGAGCGTACCGCCCTAGTAATCTCAATTGTCTTTGCCGCTGATTTTGCCTTGTTCATAATCTGAGCGTTTGTTTCAAAGTCCGCCTCATAGTCAAAGGCTAAAAGAGCAGCTATCCCCTGTGGGATTGTTTCCGTAGGTACTACCTTAATGCTCTTCTCAGTCAAGGATTGAACCTGCTCAGCGGTAAGCACTATATTTTTATTATTAGGTAGAATAATAACCTTATCTGAAGCTACCGACTCAACAGCCTGGAGCAAATCTTTAGTGCTGGGATTCATTGTCTGCCCACCAGGGACGATAGCTGCCACCCCCAGGCTGTTAAAAACATCGGTAAGCCCATCCCCAGCGACCACAGCAATAATAGCCATGCCAACCGCTGGCATCCTCTCTTTCTGCATCTCTAGGAAATCCTGGTGCTGTTCATCCATATTCCGAATTGATACCTGATGCATAGTGCCTAAAGAGGCAGCATAATGGATAATATTACCCGGGTCTAAAGTGTGGATATGAACCCTAACTGTAGATTCATCCCCGACTACAATTAGAGACTGCCCTTTCTTCTCTAACCTCGTCCTAAGCTTATCTGGGTCAAACTTCTCCCCTTTAAGCAGAAACTCAGTGCAGTATCCATAGGGCACCTCCTCTGCAGCTAGCATTTGTGGCGTCCTGGCAGTTAAGGGTATGTTACTGGCAATCATCTGAGGCTTGCGGAACTGCATCTGCTCCACCTCGCCTCTGAGGTAGCGAAGGGCACCGTCCAGAAGGGTATACAAACCCTGCCCCCCAGCATCCACCACCCCAGCATCCCTCAACACAGACAGAAGGCTAGGGGTATTAGCTACAGACTCATTGGCAGCGCTAACTGTAGCCTCCATAACCGATATCAGGTCATCATTGCCGCTGGCAGCCTGCGCTTGGGCAGCCGCTGAGGCTTCCCTAACTACAGTAAGAATAGTCCCCTCCACAGGATTGCTTAACCCTTTATAAGCCATCGTTGATGCCTGTAGTAAGGCCTCAGCCAGGTCACTGCCGGTAAACGATTCCTTCTCTGCCAAACCCTGTGCCAGACCACGCCAAATCTGCGACAGGATTACCCCACTATTACCCCGAGCCCCCATCAGTGCCCCGTTAGCCATAGCTTGAGCCACTGCTGAGGCGCTTCGGTCAGGAGCCCGATAGGCTTCCTCTATGCTGGAGCGCATGGTAAGCAGCATATTGGTCCCGCAATCACCATCAGGCACCGGGAAGACATTCAGGGCATCAATGTCTGAAGCACTTTTCTCCAACCAGGTAGTAGCCGCGGCAAACATTTCCCTTAAATCCTGCCCACCGATAGTAGCAACTTGCCTCATCTTATCCCTTCCTTGCCAGACTTGCCTGACTATGATATATTATGGTTGGCATTTTATACTAAATTTATTTGACAGTCAAAGGGGAAGATATATCACCTATGAAATGTGATTTATGCGGGAAATCCCCTCAGTTCGGTCACAATGTGAGCCACTCTAAACACCGAACTAACCGTCGCTGGGTGCCTAATATTCACCCGGCTACTATCATTATAGATGGTCAGCTAAAACGACTTAACCTGTGCACCAGATGCCTGCGCAATCAGCACAAGATAGCCAAAAAGCTGCCGGCTAGCTCAAGCTAGCCCGTATCTTTGCCAGAGCCTCCTTCACCGTTCGTCCTGAATGAAACACTGCCGACCCCGCCACCAATACCCTGGCTCCTGCCCTTACCACCTTGGGAGCAATTTCAGCATTGATACCACCATCCACCTCCAGCTCAGCAGCCAAACTCCTTCTGTCCAACTCAACACGCAAACGGGCTACCTTATCCAGTGTACCCTCAATAAAAGTCTGCCCGCCAGGGCCAGGATTAACCGTCATTACTAGGACTAAATCAAGGAAGGAAAGAAACTCCTTAAGCGCGTCTATGGGCGTGCCGGGGTTGAGAGAAACCCCCACCTTAACCCCTAATCCCTTAACCATTTGCACTACTCGGTGGAGATGGGGACAAGCTTCCACATGAACAGTGATAATGTCGGCTCCGGCATCAACAAATTGATTAATCTGGCGCTCCGGTGCCTCAACCATAAGGTGGACGTCCAGCGGGAGGTTAGTCCAACGACGAATAGCAGCTACCACCGGGGCACCGATGCTTATTTGAGGCACAAAATGCCCATCCATAACATCTATATGAATATAGTCAGCACCGGCTTCAGTAGCATCAGCCACCTGCTCACCGAGACGACTGAAATCAGCCGCCAGGATAGACGGGGCAAGCTTGATTTTAGGACTTTCCACGCCCAAAGTCTCCAACCATTTTTTTGGCGGTGGCTAACGCCCGCTCCACCTGTCTCGGGGCAGTACCACCAATAACATCCCTAGCCGCAATAGATGACTCTACTGTAATTGAGTAAACATCTTCTCCAAATAGGGAAGAAAAACCCTTATACTCGGTAAGGCTAAGTTCACTAAACGATTTACCGTTGTCCATAGCGTAGCTCACTAACCTGGCTACTATATTGTGAGCGGTGCGGAAGGGCTCCCCCTTGTTGACCAAATAGTCAGCTAAGTCAGTGGCTAGAATATAGCCTCGCTTAACCGCTTGCTCAGTATTCTCAGCTTTAACCCGCAGGGTTCTAATCATGCCAGTAAACACCTCTAAAGTAGATAACAGTGTATCTACGGTATCAAACAAACCCTCTTTATCCTCCTGCACATCTCTATTATAGGACAGGGGCAGAGCCTTCATAGTCACCAGCAGAGCCATAAGTTTGCCATAGACCCGTCCTGTCTTACCCCGAACCAGCTCGGCGACATCGGGGTTTTTCTTCTGGGGCATAATACTTGAGCCAGTGGCATAAGCCTCATCAAGCTCAATAAAATTAAACTCGGCTGAAGACCACAGAATAATCTCCTCAGCCAGTCGGGAAAGGTGCATCATACAGAGACTAGCCACCGCTTCATATTCCACGACAAAGTCTCTATCGGAGACAGCATCAATGCTATTTTGACTTATCTGGCTAAAGCCCAGCTGGTGGGCTAAGAAGTCCCTATCAATATTATAGGCTACGCCAGCTATAGCTCCGCTACCCAAGGGCATGACATCAGTTCGCTTCAGGCAATCGTTAAATCGGTTAACATCCCGCTGAAGCATCTCAAAATAGGCTAAAAGGTGATGAGCCAGTAGCACCGGCTGTGCCGGCTGCAAATGGGTGTATCCCGGCATGACCACACCCCTATTGGCTTCAGCCAGGCTAATTAGAGCTTGCTGAAACTCTTTTAGCTTAACCAAGGTGCTGGAAATGGCCTCTTTAGTAAAGAGCCGCAAATCTAGAGCCACCTGGTCATTTCTGGAGCGAGCGGTGTGGAGCTTACCACCCACTTCGCCTACCTTCTCGATGAGTCTAGCCTCAATATTCATATGGATATCTTCCAGTTCAGGGCTAAACTGAAATTTACCCTGCTCTATTTCATCAGCAATAGAAGCTAGCCCATTAGTAATAACCTCAGCTTCTTCTTGCGAAATTATACCCTGTTTGGCCAGCATTTTGGCATGGGCAATGCTACCAGCAATATCGTGGCGATATAGACGCCAATCAAAGGGGATAGAGGCCGTATATTCAGTTACTAATTCACCAGCCTTCTTATTAAAACGACCCCGTATATGGCTCATCCTAGCCTTCCTCCGGTTCTTTCGGTCCCATGATGCTGAGCGGCCCCTCCTCATCACCCAATAGCTGCACCTGAGCCTGAGTCTTTACTGGCAGCCCCCACAGGTGAATAAAGCCAACTGAGGCGCTCTGGTCAAACTGGTCGCCCTTGTCATAGGTGGCCAGGCTGAGGCGGTACAGTGAGTGCGGTGATTTGCGCCCGACTATAATAGAGTTTCCCTTAAATAGCTTGAGTCTCACTGCGCCGGTGACGTAGCGCTGTGAACTGAGTACGTAGGCAGACAGGTCTCGATTTAGCTGGCTAAACCATAGACCATTGTAAATAAGGTCGGCATACTCCATGGCAACCTTCTGCTTAAAACGTAGCTGGTCTCTGGACAGCGTCATCGCTTCCAGCGCCTGGTGAGCCTGCAGTAATACTGTTGCTGCCGGCGCCTCATAAATCTCCCTTGATTTTATCCCTACCAGCCGGTTCTCCACGTGGTCAATCCTGCCAATTCCGCGTTTGCCAGCCAGCTCGTTTAGGTGTTGAATCAGGGTAACTCCATCCAGTTCCTGCCCATCAATGGTAACCGGGATACCCTTGTCAAATCCAATTTCTACATACTGTGGTTTATCTGGAGCCTGGTCTGGAGACTTAGTCCAGGTAAACACGTCATCCGGTGGCTCAGCCCAGGGGTCTTCAAGGACACCACACTCAATACTCTTGCCCCAGAGGTTCTCATCAATTGAATACGGGCTGGCAGCAGTAATAGGCACCGAGATACCATAACGCTGAGCATAGTTAATGGTTTCTTCACGGGTCATGCCCCATTCTCGAGCTGGAGCGATAATCTTGAGGTCTGGGGCTAAGGCATTAACACTCACATCAAACCTTACCTGGTCATTACCCTTGCCCGTGCAGCCATGAGCCACCGCTGAAGCCCCTTCTTCCAAGGCTGTGTCCACCAGCAACTTAGCCATTAACGGTCGGGATAGAGCCGTAGCTAATGGATATTGCCCTTCGTAGAGTGCATTTGCCTGCAAAGCGGGGAAGACGAAATACTTGACGAATAGCTCTTTAGCATCAATCACCAGCGCCTTCACGGCACCAACCTTTAGTGCCTTTTGCTGAATAGCGGAAAAATCTCGCTCATTACCGACATCAATAGTAAGAGCAATAACATCCAGGTTATACTTCTCTTTAAGCCATTTGATAGCTACCGATGTATCCAACCCACCACTATAAGCCAATACTACTTTATCCGACATATTGAATCTCCCTTAGGCTCATTTAATTAACAATACTGGATAGTGCCCTGTCTAAAATGCCTAGCGCCTCATCAACCTCCTCGTTACCAATAATAAGGGGAGGCATAAACCGCACGGCATTGGGCTTCAGTCGGTTAACCAATAAGCCTCCATCAAGACAAGCCATCAATACTGACTGAGCAATATCACTGCTAAACTCCATAGCTACCAGCAGTCCACAACCCCGCACATCAGTGATAAAGTCAAATTTCTGTTTCAAGCCTTCCAACCCATTAATAAAATAGCTGCCTACCCTCTTTGCATTCCCGGCAATATCATTGTCAATAATAAATCTTAGTGTAGCATAACTGGCAGCACAGGCTAAAACATTACCACCGAAGGTAGAGCCATGGTCCCCGGGAACAAAAACTGATGCTCTATCCTTAGCCAAAACAGCACCAATAGGTACACCACTACCTAAACCCTTAGCCAAGGTCATTATATCAGGTTCAATGCCATACTGCTCATAGGCAAAGAGTGTCCCCGTTCGCCCTATGCCAGTTTGAATTTCATCTAAAATAAGCAGAATACCCTTTTGGTTACACCACGCTCGCACTGTCGCTAAATATTTATCATCAGGGATGATGACTCCGCCTTCGGCTTCCACTGGCTCTAACATCACAGCACAGGTTTGATTAGTGGTAGCTGCTTCTATCGCCTTAATATTGTTATACTCCACATTTATAAAACCGAGCGGCAAAGGAAGATATGGCTGTTGAAACTTAGGCTGACCGGTAGCTGCTGTCATAGCTAAAGTGCGGCCATGAAAGGAATTCATCGCTGTAATAACCTCATAGGCTCCATTTAGATTGAGCTTTCCATAGCGCCGGGCTAGTTTAACTGCCCCCTCGTTAGCCTCGGCACCACTATTACAAAGAAAGACCTTATCTAAACAGCTATTTTGGACTAAAAGCTCTGCCAGGCGAAGCTGAGGAATGGTATAGAACTGATTTGAAGTCTGAATAAGCGTATGCGCCTGCTCCGTCACTGCCTCAGCCACTACCGGATGACAGTGCCCTAAACTATCGACTGCCCAGCCAGCCACAAAGTCCAGATACTCCCGACCATCTTCATCCCATACCCTCGCCCCCTGCCCCTTGACCAAGGTTACAGGCACACGGTCAAAAGTGTGCATAAAGTATTGATGTTCAAGCTCCTGCCAGTTACTCATTTTAGCTCCCTTTTATTGTTGTGCCTACATCGCCTTCTTCAATCTCCTTGAGCAGGGCGTGGGGTGTTTTCCCACCAATAATTGAGACAGTTTGAGTACTGGATAGAGCCCTCAGGCAAGCTCTAAGCTTGGGAATCATCCCCTCGGAAGCCCCACCCGAAGCTAAGAGTGCTTCAGTTTCACCCGGCGATAGATAAGGAATTAAATTGCCTTGCTCATCATAAATACCGGCGACATCGGTTAAAAAGATAAGTCTTTCGGCTTCAATGGCGGCAGCGATTTCACCAGCGACAACATCAGCATTAATGTTAAGTATCTGTGGTGCCTGGTCTGGTTTATCTCTAGAATGGAGACCAAGCGGAGCCACTACCGGAATACAGCCTGATTGTAAGAGAGCTTCCAAAAGGGCAAGGTTTACCTTCACCACTCTACCAACATAGCCCAGCTCTATGTTCTTAACCTCACCTTGAATAAGAGCTCCATCTACGCCGCTAATACCTACTGCCTGTCCCCCCAGACTATTGATAGCAGCTACAATCTCCTTGTTGACTAAACCAGCTAGCACTGAAATCGCCACCTCAAGGGTCGCTCTATCAGTTACCCGTTCGCCCTGGACAAATCGGCTGGAAATACCTTGCTTGGTAAGCCAATCAGTTATTAATTTGCCTCCACCATGCACTATAATCAGCGATTTACCTCGTCGCTGAAGTTCAACTACATCTTCAACATCTCCAATATCTAGAACGGTAGGCTCGTGTCTACCAAAGGTAGCACCACCTATCTTGACCACAATAATTTTATCCAACTTATTACTCGATCCTCTTCAAATTTCTGCTGTAAAGAACTTATCAGGTTGTGTATTGACTGTTAATAGTTACATACTCCTCAGACAGGTCACAGCCCCAGGCGGTGGCTGAAGCCATACCCAGGTTAAGATTTAAGTCTATAGATACCTCACTTCCCCTTAACACTTCCACTACACTCCTTTTATCAAAGGGCAAGGGTCTACCTCCCTTTACCACACAAATATCCCCAAGGTAAAGGTCAATCTTTGATTCCACCACCTCCACACCACTCCGCCCTACTGCGGCTACAATCCGTCCCCAGTTAGGGTCACTGCCATATACCGCTGTCTTCACCAGGGGTGAACTTACTATTGTCCTGGCAGCTAACCTGGCTTCAGCAACAGTAGGTGCTCCGCTGACAGTAACCTCAATAAGCTTACCTGCCCCCTCGCCATCACGGGCAATAGATTTAGCCAGATAGATACAAACCTGGTCAAGAGCCTGTTGAAAAACACCAGCTTGCCTGCTATCTTGTGAAATGGGCTTATTTCCCACCAGCCCGTTAGCCATTACCAGCACCATATCATTAGTACTGGTATCCCCATCAATTGAAACCATATTAAAGGAAATATCCACTGCCTTCCGCAGCGCCAACTTGAGAAAATCCAGGTCTATGGCGGCATCGGTAGTTAAGAAACAAAGCATAGTCGCCAGCTCAGGATGAATCATCCCTGAGCCTTTGGCTACCCCACCAATGATAAACCCACTGTCACCAGCCCTAGCTGCTACCTCCTTAGGCACGGTATCAGTGGTCATCATCGCCTTTACCAGAGAGTGACCGCCCTCGGCAGAAAGAACAATCTGGCCTATGCCGGTTTTTATTAGCTTCATAGGTAGCTCCTGCCCAATCACCCCGGTGCTAGCCACTAGAACGTCCTCAGGTGATACCCCGAGCCTCTCAGCGGCTAAACCTGCCATCTCAACCGCATCCCTAAGACCTTGCTCACCAGTAAACGCATTGGCACAACCACTATTTACCACTACAGCTACTGCTCTCCCACCTTGTAACCGCTCCTGACACAAAACTATAGGTGCCGCCTTAACCCTATTAGTAGTAAATAGAGCTGTAGCCACACACGGCGCTTCAGAAAAAAGGATGCCCAGGTCTAAACCATGCTTAGCTTCTTTCTTTATCCCAGCGCAGGTAGCACCGGCTCGAAACCCCTCAGGCGAGGTAACCGTGCCCTCAGGAATAAACTCAATCTTAGCTTCCATTATTAACCAAACTATATCATACTCAATATAGCTAGGGCAATGAGATTACTTATCAAATTCACCCCTCTATAACATAGCGGTAGTTGTCTAATAAAAACCAATATCT
>Ga0209979_1001846_pt1 | contig 21730 bp, 10 predicted proteins | sample AnhtaG_FD_183114 | JGI IMG/M metagenome (GOLD analysis project Ga0209979, IMG submission 183114) | Deep subsurface microbial communities from Anholt, Denmark to uncover new lineages of life (NeLLi) - Anholt_01485 metaG (SPAdes) (version 2) | ecosystem: Environmental > Aquatic > Marine > Oceanic...
TCTCTTTTTTTAATTTTCGAAAGATCTGTTCTTTTGTATATGATGCTCTACATCCAAAGCAAGTAAACCTATTAACGCTTCCGTGGACTTCATAAACTATTACAGAACCAGACTGTTGATGAAGTTCATCTATATTTTGAGTGATTACTGCTTTCAATATACCCAAATCTTCGAGCTCTGCAAGAGCATAATGCCCTAAATTTGGTTTTGCTCTAAATATATTTGGAGCAATCTTTTTAGCCATTTCCCAGAATTTAGTTGGATTTTTAAGAAATGATTGTATGTTTCCATAAATTTCTGGCTTGTATTTTTCCCAAAGACCTCCCTCGCTTCTAAAATCCGGGATGCCTGATTCTGTAGAGATTCCCGCCCCAGTTAACGCTATTGCTTCTTTTGAATTAAAAAGTAAATTTGCTGCTTGCTGAATTTTCTTTTTTTCGAGTAAATTAATAATTTTCATGTACTTTGGTTAGAATTTCTAGATTAAGAATTGAATATAGATACAATGCTCTAATAGCTCGATTATTTTTATAATATTTTTAGAAATTATTAAAAGTTACTTGTTATAAACGTACAGAAAAACTATAAAATTCCTAAAATTAAAATACCTCTTAAATTTCTTTTATTTAAACTTGATTTAAAGGAAAAGAATTAAATTTTTCGTTAATTTAAATTCTTTAAGGGATATTTTAAGTGATAAACTATTGTTTCTTTAGAAAATGATTACTGGTTTCTCTATAATCTTAGATGATGATGTGTTATATGTTTCAAATGAAAATAAGTATCCTACATTTGAAATAGTATTATTTGTCAAGAAGTTAATAAGTAGTCTTAATCCTAAAAATTTTTGGCGTTTAACTAATATCTATTTCGAAGGAGAGACTGGTAAAGAACGAATGATAATAAAGCACATAGTCACAGAGAATGATCAAAACCTATTTTTTTGTATAACAGGTGATTTCCTTTCTAATTCTGAAGAAGTTTCTAAACTCATGGCAGAATATTACGAAAAAGTTACATTGAACTATGAAACTGTAGAATTTATTCAAAAAGCCTCAAAAAATTCCGAATTCTCAAAAATAATCAAGCTCATTACTGCTTATCTATGGGATAAATATCGAGAACCATTGGAAGATGAAAATATAGATTTACAATGTTCTGATACAGAAAATAAAATAATGTACTGTGGGATTTCTTCTCAGGGATTGCCAATTATTTCACAATTATACGACAAAACGCTTCTACACAACTTTCATAGAGAAATTACAGGTGAAAATATAGAATTGCTTAGCTCAAATATTTCAGCTAATTTAGCCACGATAGCTATGAATACTCAAATCAGAGCTAAAACTAACATTAAAGAAGTTCATTTTGATGATTTAGGGGAAAATGGATGCAAGAAAATAATTCTCTATAGTAATATTAACGAATATTCCTTAGATTTCATTGCTTCTGGGGATTTTGTTAAAATTAAGGAAATTTTCAAACAATTAGAAGATAATTTCTCTCAAGAACAAGTTTTAAAGAAGGAGTTCATGGGTGATTTAAAACCATATAGATTTTTAAAAACCCACCTCGATGATATGATCCTTCAATTTGATCAATAATTCCTAAATAAAATGTTTCTTTCTTATTCTTATGAAGGCTGTTATTTTAGCAGCAGGAAAAGGTAGCCGGCTTAATCCCATCACATCTACGGTACCAAAACCAATGATTCCTATTGGAGGTAAACCATTATTAGAACACGCTTTATTAAACTTAAGAGATATAGGCGTTCAAGAAATTTTAATAATCGTTGGATACAAGGAAGAAATTATAAAGAATTATTTTGGTAATGGACTATCAAAATTCAAAGTTAAGATCCAATATACTACGCAATTAGAACACTTAGGAACAGCTCACGCTGTTGCTTTTGCTAAAGATTTCGTAGGGGATGATGATTTCTTCCTAATGTATGGTGATTTATTAACAGATCCACAAGTATTTAAAGACATTTTAGAGATTTACCAGAAAAGTAGCTGCGAAGGATTAATTTCATTATTTGAAATCAACAATCCTCAAGAGTATGGGATTATTTCATTGAACAATGAAGCATATGTTGAAAAAATATCTGAAAAACCTTCTATAGACTTAAATCTTGGTAATCTAGCGAATGCCGGAATATTCATCTTTAATCCTTTAATATTCGAAGCTATAGAATTAACAGAGTTATCTGTACGAAATGAATATGAGTTTACTGATTCAATGCAAATTTTGATTAACCAGTTAAAGGGAAAAATTAAAGGGTATATTATAAAGGATTTATTCTGGAGTGATATAGGATTACCTTGGCATCTTTTAGACGCAAATGAATTTATATTAAAAAGATTGAAATCCAGTTTGGAAGGAAAAATTGAAGAAAATGTAAATGTGTCAGGTAATGTTTTCATCGGCAAAAATACATTAGTTAAATCAGGTTCTTACATTCAAGGACCTTGTTATATTGGAGAAAAATCCTTAATTGGTCCAAATGCATACATACGGCCATACACCTACATCGGTAATAATTGTCACATTGGAATGTCTGAGGTTAAGAATTCGTTAATTTTCTCAAATACCTCTATTCCTCATTTCAATTATATTGGCGATTCTATTATATGTGAAAATGTTAATCTCGGGGCAGGTACAAAAATATCCAACCTAAGATTTGATAATAAGAGTATATCGATGATTATCAAAGGAAAATCCATCAATTCAGGGAGAAGAAAATTAGGTGCTATTATTGGACCAAACACGCAAACGGGAATTAATTCCAGCATAATGTGTGGCAAAAAAATCGGGCGAGATTCGATAATAGGTGCTCATACAATTGTAAACGAAGATATTCCGTCTAATACTTTATACTACCAAAATGAAAACGGGATAATAAAAAAAGCTAGAAAAACATGAAATAATTAGATTTAAAAATCCTAAATTTAAGCCTTAGTAAGCTTCCTAACGCTTATTCGCTCTGTTCTTTTTATATCGCTTTTTCGAGATCGCTTGACATCAACTTCGACTACCTCAAAGTCTTCATCTTTAGTTACGAATTCTGTATCCTCGCCTCCCTCTGGAACGCTTACCAATTTACATTTAATGATTGCACAGTTCGATAGTGGATAAATTGTTTTCGCAATTCTTACGATTTGATTGGTAAATTCTTTATAAATCATTCCAGTAATGAACTTTTCATGGTTTAATGTGTCTGCGAATTCTTTCAAAATTTCTCTCATGATTTTACGAATTATAATTTGTTGCGAACTTCGGGCTCGGGCTATAGTAGTGCATATAATCGTTAACCTATAGACATATTCGTCTTTAGTAGTTAGATTAATTATTGTTTGAATCTTCGAGCTTCCTCTTCCGATCAAGGATCTAACATAATCGTTAGTATATGAATGCCCTAAAAATATAGATTGTGCTTGCTTTGCTTCTTGATTAACTTGTACTACTTTGAATTTCAATTTTAGACTTACATCTTCGTAACGGTTTGAAAAATCATATAGTAAGGCTTCAATGGTTCTTCCGTTAATGTTATTTTCCATTCCGATTATTTCGCCAATAGGTTTAAAGTTGAAGCTTTTTGGGGCGATGACATTATACCATTCTTTATCTTTGAATGAAACTCTCCTTAATTTTGACTTCTTTTTTTTTGCTTTCTGACTCATACCTTAGTCTACCTCATCACGATTGTCCTAATTTTATCCGGGTCGTACTTAAAATCACTTGCTAATACTTTTTTACTCTTGTAATACTTGATAAGTCTGTAAATCTTGCTTTCTGTACGTTGTAACCCCTTTTTCGAATCTAAATCTTTATGGTTTGACTCCAAATGTATTCTTAATGTAAGCGCTTTTTTAACTAAATTCGTTAAGTCTTCTGGTAGAGGAGTTTCAATATCATTTTCTTTAAGAATTTGTGAAATTGATTTGCCGGTGACTACTTTTATTAAAGGGATGCCATAAGAATCTCTTAATATCACACCTATTAGGGATTGAGGAAAACCCTTCCTAGCGAGTTTAATGACCTCGTTTTCTACTTCTTCAGAAGAAAGTTCTACCCACACAGGTTTTTCTAATCTAGCCGGGCGTGTACTTCCAGATTTCCCCTTCTTTCTTGAGTGCATTCGAGCCATTTTTTGCGTCCTACTTTATGAATAATTTAATAATAGTAAATTTATTGATGAACAATATAAAGAATCATGTAAATTAAAATTTTTGAATTTAATAATTAAAACCTTATTAATCTAAATATATCATAGGAAATTATTGTACTTATGAAACACGAAAAAGAAATTATTTATTTTATTACTGGGAATAATCATAAATTTAAGGAAATTGCAAAATTGTTCCAAAAGGAAGAATTAGAATATGATTTAAAGCAGAAAACCGCTGCAACTATTGAAGTTCAAGCATCTAGTATTAAAGAAGTCGCTCTCTTTAAACTTAAAAGTGTAAAAACAAATTTTAATAACTCTTATTTTGTTGAGGATGCGGGTTTTTTTATTGATATTCCTCTCAAAGGATTCCCAGGAGTATATTCCAAGTTTGTATTAAATACTATAGGTAACAAAGGTATACTGAACCTCATTAGTGATTATTTAAACACCGCTGCTCATTTTGAAGCTGTAATAGCTCTATATTTCCAACCATTAGATAAAATATTTACCTTTGAGGGATCAGTTGAGGGCAAAGTTTCAAAAGAAATCAAAGGTACAAGTGGATTTGGTTATGATCCTATTTTTATTCCTAATGAACTGCCTAATAATACTTTTGGTGAATTATCTACTGAAGAAAAAAATTCTATTTCACACAGAGCGAAAGCTTGGCAAAAACTGTTAATTTTTCTCAGGGCGCACCAATAATTATTTTAAAAAGTTTGACGGAATATATCCATTACAGATTGCCTACTTAGTTTAATGAGGATTAAATACATCCCCAAAATCCCGAAGAAAATGGATAGGGAGAACACTCTAAACAAGACATCCAAAGGGATTGAGAATACAATAGGCATTTCTGTCATAAGTCCTAAATTCGTTTCCATTAAGTAAGCACAAAAGGTGCCGATTAAAGTCCCCATCGTTCCGCTACTCAACATAATAATTAAACTTTCAATCAAGAAGAGATTCCTTACGTTTCTTGTTTTCATACCCATAGACCTTAGAATGCCAATTTCAAATTTTCTCTCCATCATTACTGCGTACATTGTGCTTACTAAACCAAAGATTGCTATAACAATTGCAAACCAAAGAACAACTTCCATTAAACTGCTTTGTCGATCAAACATAGATTGCATCATATTTACTTTTGTTATTGCGTCGTCAAGAAAATAATCTTTCCCTGTAGAAATATCTCGTATCTCATCTTTAGTATCTTCAATTATGGTTTCGGAATCATCTTCAAGCTTAATAAAAGCTTTATCAACAATCATTTTTGGGTCCCATTGATCTTTAACATCCATTAACCTCATGTAGTTTTCTAAAGAAACCATAATGCCTCCACCTTCAGCAGAAGCTTCTGTAGTTCTAAAGTTAAAAAATCCTGGCATTCCTCCGGAAATACCAACAACACGGAATAGAGTAATATTTCCAGGATCGTTCGGAATTTGAGGGTTGTAAAAAGTTAATCGAATGTATTCACCGACATCATCGATGCCGAAAACAGTCGCAAGAGACTTAGCAATGATGCATGTATTATTTTCGTTAAACAATTGACTAAATGAATAATTAAATCCGCTTTGTGGACTGCTCCAAATCATCAAATCATTATCCATTAATTTATAATAATTCCTCTCAATACCAATAAACCCGACCTCTAAATTGTCAAAATTTGCTATATCTCCGCCTTTTACTTGATATTTTTCTTCCGCTTGTTCAGTGTAAAATTCAAAGATGTTTATAAAAGCATCATTAATAGAGTCCTCGTCAAAACCGCCTCCACTCTGGCTAAAGTCGAATAAAATCGATAAAACAGACGTTATATCAAACATGTTATATAATGACATAGCGATTTCATCTATTCCATCAATAGTTTTTAGGTCTTGAATCGTACTGAGCGTAATTGCGTTAGTTTCGGGATTTACTCCTTGATTAATTAAAACTAAATCGGAGCCATATTGAAATTTTAAATTAGTTGCCAAGTTCTGCGATTCCATCTCGGAAACGCTAGTGATAAAGAAAATGAAAGAAAAACTTATCGCAAACATCACAATTGTGCTTGTGTTCCTCCTCCTGTTTCTTTTTAGCGATATTTTAATAATATGAGCATACTTCTTAATGAATGGCGTGAAAGCTCCAATTAATAGGCTTTGTATGATTGGTATAACCCCTACTGATGCGAAGACCAACCCAATTAATATAGCCACAATAAGTCCAATAAATAGACCAGCAATCATCATCATATCACCCGACACGAATACGCTTGGTAACAAGATAAACACTAGCATACCGATAGTAGCAAGTGCTGAGCCAATTAGAAAATTTCTAACATTCATACTTCCCTCTTTCTTTACCTCCCACCCTTCTTCTTTCTTATGAAACGGCGTAATTGACTTAATAATATCAATTTTGGCAGTTTTTAAGGCAGGGATTAAAGAAATTACTAAAGAAACTATAGATCCTATGGAAAATGCTAAAATAACTGTTTGAGGTTGAATAACAAAGTCCATATTCTGTAGGGGAAAGTCTGTTAAAACGAAGAGTGCGCCTACGACTGGCGGTGTTCCGATAAGACCTAAGATTATCCCTAAAATAGATCCTACCACTCCAATCATTACACCTTCAAAAATTACCATTTTAACAGGAAACATTTTTTTTCCTCCTACAACTCTTAAGATTCCATATTCTCTAATTCTTTCTTCTGTAGATGTAGAAAGAATAGAATTTATTAAAATACCTGTAATAAGCATAGAAATAATCGTAATAAACCAAAAAATAATTGTCATACCCATTAGTAAAAACTGTTGAGCACTTATTTCCTGTAATTTCGGCATTGCTACGGTGTAAGCATTAGGATCTAGCCTTTGTTGAATTCGCGTACCTATTTCCCTAATTTGACGTTTAGTGAAATCAATATCGCTAACAACGTAAATTGATTGTGGATTTTTAATGGTACCCATTATTAAGTTAATCTCTCCTTCGCGCTGCATAAATGATTGAGCTTGTTCGAGATTTACGATAATTAACGCGTTTTCTAATTCAGTAAATTTCAAGTCTTGATTACAGATTGCCACAACCTCAACATCTAAAGAATATTGCTGATAATTCATGTGGATTAAATCTCCGATGCTCACATTTAGAAGTTCTGCAACCTTCCATAAAATAACACATTCCCCCATATTTGGTTCGGCAACATAATTACTTCCCGTTTCAGTACCATTCTGATCTACCAAGTTTAAATATCCCATTTCTCCATTACTAGCTTCTTTTAAGAAATCAATGCCATAAACTTGTAACGAACCATTCGAATCAGTATTATCAGAAGATACTTTCACAAGCATCATAATTCGTGGAAATAACTCATCTACACCCTCAATATTTGATAATTCATTATCTATTAGCGATTCATCAAAAAAAGGATCAAACGTTAAATCTGTATTTATGGCTTTAGATATTAGTATATCAGAGCTTCCAGTGGTACTCGTTATAATCCCCATATAATTATAAGACATAGAATCGTTTATCATGCCGATTGCGGTGAGAAGAATTATTGAAATTGTAATTCCGCTCAACCCAAACAAAACTTTTGCTCGATCTTTTTTTATGTTTAACCAAGATTGTTGTAAAAATTGGATTCTGAGTTTTAACCTTAATTTATATAATATATTTTGTATACTCACTATATCACGCTTTACTTACAATTGTTTTAATTACCTATCTAAAATACTAAATTTTTTACTTTTATTTTCGAATTTTCTTAGAAAAATGCCCTTTTCTTTTAATGATTCTTTTATTTCTTCAATTTCTCGCCTAACTAATCTAACACCTCGACATTTTTTGTTTTTACAATAAAAATTATCTTCTGGCTTATCTTTAAAATACCATTTACCGCAATTTATACAGTTATAAGCAACATAAATTTGATCGTGATCGCACTTCGGGCACATATAGTTAAATTTACTTGATTCAAACCATGATTGACAATACTTGCAGTGGAGAATTAAGGGATTCTTGTATTCTTCTGAAGTTTCTATGATCTCTATTCTCTTGATGACTTGGTCTTTATCAAATTCTTTTAACCTTAGTTTCTCCGCAAAAGTATTCCTACGGTGTCTGAAACTAAATTTACCATATTTTTCAGCTAAAACATAGGATATTATGCCAAGTATGATAACACTCACAATTATTAGCAACCAAATTCCCCACGTTTGAAAATTCATTAACCCATTTTCTACTTCGACGTGAACTACTGATTCAGCTCTATTTCCTTCTGCATCATAAGCAACGACCATTACTACGTATGTCCCATCAAGAAATTGAGAGGTATCCCATTCAAAACTTAAAACTCCGGTACCTTGATTGAAATTCAGCAAACTTCTATCAATCATCTCGTCGTTGATATATATATTTATACGAGTATCATCTATTTCAATATTATCGCTGATATTTGCCTCAATTTTAGTAATTGAGTTGATAATTGCATCGCTTAGAGGTGTGCTAATTTCGATAGTAGGAGCGATGAAATCTGTGGATTTATCATAACCTAAATAGATATTTGATATTAGCCATCCATAACCCAAGCCTGTTGTAATGTCATTGGAATGTAAAGTAAATTTGATTAAAACAATTTCATTTGAGTATTGTGAAATATCCACTGATTCGTTTCCTGCAAGATTTTCGGAATCAAAGTAGTATTCTCTTAGATTATCCCAACTTTCTCCGTAATCACTTGAGATAGAAATTGTACACTTGTCAAGTTCGTCCTGTTCCAAAAAGAATTCATTCTGTAATGAAATTTCATACGCAAAATTCAAGAAGACATCGTATTCATCTCTAACATGTAAAGGATATGTTATTAGGCTAGCTTCCCATTCTGGTCCATATCCTTGCGAGAGACTACCGTAACTTTGGCCTAATCCTCCATATATGAAGGGATTTCCAAAGCGATAATATAGATGCCAACTATTGTCTCCTTTTAACCATTGCGTTAGCTCTTTTTGCATCGGATTTCCAGTGATATAATACTCCGATAAAGATGTAAGCGTATAATCGAACCCAATTAATTTGCCACTTTGATTTACATTAAATTCGTAAGCAATGGGATTTTGAAAATTAAATAAATTATGATCTTGATTAAAATAATTAGTAGAGTTGAAAAACTTACCGTCGTATACATGAAACCTAAAAGTCAGATTAGTAATATCGTTCAATACGAATGACTTTACAAATTTAATTCCACGAGAGTCAACGGAGCTTAAACTCGCGTTCCAGGCGCCAAATATATTAATCATAGAATAATTCTGATTATTGATTTCAATAAATACGTATTCAGGATAATTGTTATCGGAATCGAAGTAATTTAACGAAAAAGCGATTCTATCGTATTTAAATCCTTGAATATCGGATATGTTATCGTCTACATTAAAATCTATTTCAGGCGTTTGAAAGTTCGTATAGTTCTCTAGCGAGAAATAAGCCAACGCAAATCCTTTATAGTTAATAGGATCGAAATCTTCATCTATTACGGCTACAAACCTAAATTGGACAAAATTTCCAATATATTGAGTTATATTTATTTCTTCTAAAAACCAGTCCCTTTCTTCACCTGAATAAGTTCTTAACGTAATCCAGCCCGTCCAATTAGGATTTATCTGTAAATACATGAAATCACCAGAATTTAAACTCGTTCTTAGCCCTATTTTAGCAAAAACTTGGGTATAGTTTTTATTGATGTCAGTTATATTAAACAAGGGGCTTCTTAACGATCCGTTAGGAAAGGGATTTGTTATGATATATGGTTGGTATGTATAGTTTAATGGAAAATCATGGTCTCTACCGAAATACATTGCTGACCAGTTCTCAGAATATAAGGTGGAACGATTGTCATTCTGATTACTCTGATTTAACATTCCCCAACCTGTTCCATTATATGACCATCCATTTAACCCATCGTTAAAATCGTGAGCATATGGAAATGCCTCGCTATCATCTGGAAATTCGATATTGATACTTGATAACTCTGATAAAGGATATTTTGCATGGTGAGATCCATCACTAGCGTTAAAATAGTAGTAATATTTTCCTGGTTTAGAAAATTTAACAAAATCGCTTCTAAAAACAGCTCCGTTAGTGTAATTGCCATCAAAAGCAAGAATTTGAGTCATTGCATACTTTTTTGAAGTATTTACAATATATAAGTATACTTCTTGAGGAGGTACATTTGAGGTATCGTTATCAAAATATTCTATGAAAAACCAATAATTATCAATAGTATAATTCTTAGCGGGCTCACTTCCATAAAATTCTTGGAGACTAATAACTGTATCATTTTTTACCCCCCCGAAATAATTAATCTCGGTCATTTTTAACTCAGGAGCGAAATTATTATTCACGCTAGAAACATTCAAGGTAAAGTTACTTTTTCCTGAAATAGCTTTAACAATTACTATACATTCTGTTTGGTTATGCTTTGGAGTGAAGTAGAAGAAATCTGAGTCCCCATACCACTTTTGTGCTGCTTGTAATAACAAGGGTTCTCCAAACCGATTTGATTCATTTGCATATAGAAATAAATCTAAATCTGCGTTACCATCCACATTTGATAGATTGAAACTATATTGAGTGTCTTCAAGTAAATGTATTTTTCTTGCAAACACATGATTTTCCAAGGGATTTAATTCTGAACTTGTCAATTCGTAATTAATGGGTTCATTTATCTCAATTTCTTTGGTTAAGGCATCAATAGCCGCTTGAATGTTCAATCTTCCGTACCCTTCATGTACATCTTTCAGGTTATTTAATAATCCATTAAAAAGATTTGGTGAGTAATCACTTTCATCTATTTCTGTTTTAGGATCATCCTCTCTTTCGAGATTTGTTTCTGATGCGGTCATGAGTAATACAGCTTTTAACATTTTTACCCATTTAGTAAGATTCTGGTTATTCCATTCAGTCCAACTCCCCCATTTCGCATCTATTAAAATGTTAATTACTGCAGAAACGATTGCGGTTGATATTGAAGTCCCGATTAAAGTGGTTGTATCATTAGATTTTCCATCTGCACTTACAATTGAGCGATGACCCTGTATAGTACTACCTCCTGGTGCAACAATATCGGGTTTCAGAACGTTTTCTCCGACATTTCGTCCCATGCTGCTGTAAGAAGTTATCATGTCTTCATCGTTGATCGCACCAACAACTATTGCATTTTTATTAATGCCTAAACTGTTAAATGGCTTAGAACCTTCGATTCCATTATTCCCCGCAGCAATAACTACTATAATATGATTTTTAATGACTTCATCAATTACGGTATTAATCGCAGTTACATCTTCTCCTATCGTTCCGATGCTTAAACACACGGAAATAATCTGATATATTGCTCTGTTTTGGATTACACTTGCCATTGCCGATATTAAGTCTGATACATGCCCCTGCCCTGAACTATTTACGACTCTATAACTTAAAATTTTGGTAGCGTTAGCGATTCCATTAAAATGATTATAGTCCTCATAATAAGATTCGGGAAAAAATGACATAGAAGAGTTGAAAGAAAAGGCTGGAGTAGTATTACTTTTTTTATGATATTTAACATAAACATCATAAATTCCTCTTTTATCAGGGGCGACATCGTGGATAATTGAATAGATTTGATTAGGATTTTGAATGGTACTAGAATTAACTAATGTAGAATTATAAAACAATTCCAGCCAAAAAGTATCTATTTCATTTGTCTGATAATCAAAGCTGGAATTTATTCCAATTTTTGTGCTACTTTTCGACATATTTACAGTAAGAATTTTAAAAGTATAATTTTTTGAAGGTAAATAATCCTCAAATAACTCCAAATGTGTGTAATTTCCATATAAATTAATAAAAGAAGGGCTGCTAGATTCATTGGTGAGGACGCCAGTACCTGCAATAACAGAGGATATGAAAGTTCCGTGGCCGTTTCTATCAGAGATCAAATCGTTATCGACAAAATTCTGCCAACCTACAACTTTATCTTGCAAAAAGACTTGATTAGGATTAATGCCACTATCTAAAACTGCGATAGAGGAATTAGTGTCACCATTATAGCCATTGTTATACCACGTGGCATTAATTGATTGTGTTTGAACGCTAGCATAATTCATCTGAACTTCAATAATTTCATCGGTATCGATATTAATATCGGGAAATTCACTTTCATATGAAGATAGATTGACTAAAGGGATTGTTCCAGCAAATCCAGAGAATTCAATAAATAAACCATTCCAATCTTCATTCTCTTTTAAAATACCACCATAAGACACAAATCTAATCTTTGCGCTATTATTATAATTAGTATTATTAAAAAAAACTATTACATTTTTGTTACCACTGTTTGATGTGCGTAGTGTATCTGAGAATTCTTTTTGTTTTACGAGGTTTACACCGTTTAAATCTAAAGTTTGAAATTCCAAAAGAAAACTAGCACCGATATTTAATCCGAGGATAAAAAGTAAGGCGACAAGATATTTTGATACTTTTTTCATGCTCAAAATTCACCTCCATCTTCAATGCTATCTTTACTATAACTCTGTTCTTTGGAAAGTGTATTAAGTCGGTCTCTTAAGGTATTTTCAACTTTAAGAACCGAGTCACTGTGTGATACTTTAAAGAGAATTAATTCGTTCCTCTGAAGTTCATACTTACTAGCTTTATATTTCTTAGTTTTCCAAATGAAAATCGTTAAAGTAGTAAACGCTGCTAAGGCCGGACCTAGTACAAACAAAATATTAATTTCTTCTGGGATTATAACTTTAACTTCAATATAATTTGATGTTTCTATTACTTTTTGAAGGTAGAAATATTCAATACTCGCAGATTTCAGCCTGATTAAAGCTTGTTTAGTCGCTTGAATTTTATAGGAAAATGTAATTTTCTCACCTGGCTGCAAACTCGTAGCAGTATAAATAAGACTTCCGCTAATTAATTCAAATTCAATATTTGTAAAGCCAATTGCGTCGCTAATGGTAATATTTTTCGCACAAATATTCCCGGTGTTAGTAACCGTTATGTTTACCGTAATAGTATCCCCAATTTCTATTTGATCTCGATTAACGGATTTTAATATTGAAAAATTGATAAAACCAAGAATTAATGGCTTTGAAGAAGCAATCTGAATTGTATTTTCCTCTAAACAATTGAAGTTATTAACTGAAGGATAGTAGTACCCCTTCCATCCAATTTTTTTTACAGAAATAGTAGAAATTATTAGCTCATTATACATAATTTCTGGCGTAACCAAATTCTTATTACTAATAGGTACCAAATCTCCGTATTGATCATTAAATGAAAGAGATAAATTTGGAATCACTACTCCAGCAATTCCAGTATTTTTGATATAAATTGACAAGTTAAAGTTTTCATCGATATCAGGTGTTAAAGTTGTGGAATTACAATAAATCTCAACCGTTCTGATATAAGGTTTACGGGATAAATAATCGATTGGAGCAGAAAAATACACATCGTTTGGTCTAGACTCCAGTGTTGTAGAATTTAAATTTTGAATAAATTCTGAATTATTATAGCTTATTGTTGTATTGCTAATTGTAGCCGTATTTGGAACGTAAAAAGAAAAAGAAATTTGTTTTTTCTCAGAGGGAGCAAGCTCAAGAATATTATACTTTAAGTAGTCTTTTTCGATTGTAAAGTTGAAAGGATTATGAATAATACCCGGGACCATAATTGATATATTTATGTTTCTTGCGATATTTGATCCTTCATTGCTAAAAACTAACGTATAGTTATTTATCTCTCCCGTACTTGAACTATAGCTAGATAAGTAAGCATGTGAAGTAATAGAAGCCATATTGTAAGTACTTAAAGAGATCGTATTTGATGTTTTAATGTATTCAACTTTACCACTTAATGAGGCATAAATAACTCTAGAACCTAAAACGGGATATTCGTTAACATCTCTATAATAAAATTCTATATCTAAATCATTAATAGAAATATTAAATACTGTAGAATTCACTCCCTTTATTTTTAAGATAATTGTATGGTTGTTTCTTTCGACAGGATCAAAAATCCATTCTAGTGTCCCCTGGTCTTTAATAAACGTGTAAGTTGATGTGTTATTGACGGTGGTAGTCAAATACAGGGATATATCCTGAAAAGTCTCCGAAGAAAAATTAAAAACTTCAAAATTCAACACATTATTTGTGTCAGTGTAATTAACAACAATTGAAATTCTATCTAAAGAATTGTTCGTTAAGTCTATAGAGGTTTCGTTCATAAAAAGAAAATGCACCTCGACCTCGTGTTGATCAATATATTTCTGTTCTGATTCGATGATCCATTCTTGGTTATCGTTGTTTAATGCCATTTGAGGAGAAGTTCCGTCAACTGATATCCCCGAAATTATCGAGGGTATCTGCGGAAAGTTTTCATTCACAGTAAAATTGTATCTGTAAAAAGAAGAAAATGTGTCAAACCCCTCAATCGAAAAATTGTCGTAGGTATAAGAAAACGCTTCATTTGGCTCTAACATCCAATTCTCACTATTCCAGATACTCCGTTCATTGGTGAAAGTATCTTTTAGCGATTCTGAAGATTGACCTATTGCATCTAACGAAGAAATTAATTGTGGGTTACCTATTGCAATTAAATCAATCACATGATCCATATTTTCATTATAGGGTAAAAAATTAGTGAGATTGGTAAGATCTGGAAAATATGTATCTACTATTCCTGCTCCTGTAGTATCAAAATAAAAAATGCGCGGATTCTTATCAAAGTTAAAAAAATCCTCCAAAGAAGTGTATTGACCAGCATACTCAATTCTTACAACTTCCCATATAGATTCTTTAAGATCGTCATCAAGTCCTAAAAGAACTCCGATTGGTCCTACGATTATTGGAAAAACGTCATCGAGCTCTATAGGTATTGAAGTAGGAACCCCCCAAGCAGTTTCGTTACCTACATTTATAGCTGTAATATTAAAAGAAAAGTCGTTAAAAACACCATTTGAGGCATTTCCACCAATTAGGTTTTTAGTAATTAGTAAATTGGGTTCTGAATTTGAAATTTTATATGTAATAACTAGCTCTTCAATTGGATTAAAAATTCCTGTAGGTATTCCTGGTAACCCTTGAATTCCGAGTGCGTGCAAAAAATTTATAACATCTGCTTGATCGTTAAGATTTACTGGTTTAACATAACTTTGCTTAAATCCCTTGTCGTTAACCCAGAACAATTCAAACGAATAATCTTTTAGCGTCTGAATATCGAACTCTATTTCAGCGTAGTAAAGTAATAAGCCGATTTGCTCTAATAGAAAGTCATAAAGCGTGAAGTAGGAGGGTGTCGCGTCGCTTACATCAGTACAAAAAATATTTACATTAATTTCACTCATGAAAGCGCCTATTAAAGAGATAAATGTCTTTTCACTTGGTTTGAGCGACTCTCCCTGATAACCTAATGCGTCCCATAAATTAAAACGATATTCATCTTCACTGATTTCAGTAATTCCAAGAGCTAAACCTTCATATTGCACCATTAAGCTAGTGTAGTGTGATTCATTAGAGAGCGTGAGCGAACTAAACAGATCACCAAAATCGTCGAAATCATTCTGGGTCGATGTTTGATTGGTAGCTAACACATCTGAAAAATTTCCGAATAGGGAACCGTAGTCAACGATAATATCCGAAAACTGTTCAAATACATTATCTACTTCAAGATTTTCTAAATAACCTAAATCCAGTGAATCAATATTAAAATTTACCTGATCTATGGCCTTATACGCATCATAATCTAAGAAATCCAAGGAGTTTACTAAAAGAAATGTCGAAGATAAATGTTGAGTACTAATATAATCTTCGGAAGTTAGACGCTCAACATCTAATGCTTTCCAGTAACCATCCATAGGTAGGTTTTGTGTAATTTCATCAAGATAAATCTCCCAATTTGGAAAATATCCTACAAATGGAAAGAGATAAGAGTTCGATACATTTATCATTATTAAATCTATCTCAAATTTCTTTCTTATAATATTTAGAGCTCGATTTGCTCTAAACAATATGTTTTCTTCTCCCATTTCTTCATCGTAATACAGAAATCCCGAAAAACTGTTAAAACTCGTTTCATATTGCTTACTATAGCGATCTTCATTAAGAACGCGAGGGAATAGTTCTGGCGTAATTCCGTTTGTTACACTGAGAAGCACATTGCATTTATAAAACGCGGGATCTCTCGTATCAAACTTAGGAAGAATACTTGTATCGTTGGTGAAAAGCGATTGTTTAATGACAGATTTATTCCCTGCTACCAAGGCATTAATTTGTTCTGCATACAGATCTGTTCCCGCTATATCAGACGTTTCTAGAAATTTTTCTTGAACAATTGGTTGTTCTTCGTAATCAACTACAACCTCTTGACTGCTAATATTGTCATATATCGGGAAAAAAATAAAACTAAGGAAGAAAAAAGCAAACAATATTTCTTTAGAGTATTTCATAGTTATTCATCTCCTCCTACATCGTTTCCCTATAAATATCTACAATTTTCTTTTTTCGAGATTTATTCAATAACACTTTCATTCCAATGAGAGTAAAAATTATCGATATAGTAAAAATTACTATCATATCTGTTAATGGAAAAACGGGTATATTAGGTAAACCGCTAGTTAGATTCATAGACACACTTAGAAGTAAACTAGTAACCCACCCTACGATGACACCTACTGTTCCACTACTTAGCATAATAATTAACGACTCTATAGTAAACATTCTCCCGATTTCTTTCCCTTTTAAACCCAAGGTTCTAACAATCCCTATTTCTTTTTTTCTTTCAATAATTGTGGAATAAGAAGATGATAGTAATCCAAATAAACAGATGATTACAGTCGCATTCAAAGTCATAGAGAAAAACACGGCAATAATTGTGAAAAATAACTCTTGTTGATTAATTCTCTGTTGTAAACTTATTATCTCAAAATCAAAAGAGTTCTCATTTTCCCTTTTTAGCTTATTCATAATAAACTGTGGTGAACTTTGGCTATTCAGATTGAGTTTAATAAATATCTTGTCTAAGTATGGAATTGGGGGAATATCCATAATATTCATATAGGTTTCTTGAGAAATCATAACTCCACCCATGTTAGCCGATGCAGCTGATCTTCCAAATTCTCCCATAAAGCCTGGCATGGCTGCTGCGACCCCAACTATTTTAAATGTATAGATCTCAGATTCATCCCCTCTCTGTATTACCATCCGAATAATATCTCCGAGAAGCATATCCATACTTAAAGAAATACCCTCTGATATTATACATGTATAGACAATTTGTTCAATAAATAATTGTTCGAAAGACGATGTCATTTCCCCCTGAGTAAATTCTATGTATTCGTTGTTGATAGTAGATGGATATACTTCGTCAACGCCGATAAGACTTATTTCTTGTGTTGTCAAACCAGCGTAATCCCCAATCTCTGCTGTAAATTCTTTACCTTCTTCAGAATAAATTTGTGTTAACTGGAAAGGGCTGGCGATTACTGAGGAAATCCTCTCGATACCATCGATTTTTAATAATTCATCCTTAAAATCGCTTGTGAGGATTCTATTCGGATTTACAGAAAAGCCGTTATCTTGACTTGTTTTAAGTCCATCAACAGAAGTGCTAAGAAAATCACCACCCTCACCTCCACCCCCAAGTAAGTTAAAACTTTCTACTTCTTCGGGTTCGAACCACCCTTCTGTTTCTATCACTAAATCTGAGCCCAAATTCAAGTTAGCACTCACTACACTCTCGTTCGCTAAAAAGCTAAATACACTCGAAGTAAATATTACAAACGAAAAGGTAAATGCAAAAGTTATTATCGTGCTAGAGTTCCTCCTAACATATCTAAATATAAAGATTCTATAGACTGGGGCTAATTTTTTGGTAAATACTGAAAAAAATCTAATAAACATCCTTAGAATTAAAGGCATTAAAGCCAGGCCTGCCAATGTCATTCCAATCAAAAATATTAGTAGCAAGGCTATTAATGTTCCTGACATTAACGCAGCATCTCCAGTATTTAATATCCTTGGGATAACAAACATTACAAACGCTCCATTCGCGGCCAGAATAACACCAATGATTAGAAGTTTATAGTTCACTGAAGCTTTTTTTTTAAGTTTATATAACACATCCTCCTTACGATAGGGATGGATAGATTCTATTAGTTGGAGCTTCATAACCTTAATAGCTGGCGAAATACTAACAACAAGCCCTACACTTAATCCAATCACATAAGCAATTAAAAAAGACCAAATAGTAGACGAAAAAGTTATATTTCCCGCTAGACCTGGTATAGATTCTGCTACAACAGCTCCTGCTATCGGAAGTACGAGATATTGCGTTAGGAGTTGAGCAAATATCATGCCTAATATAGTTCCAAAATTACATAACAACAATCCTTGTACTAAAACGATTATTAAACTGTAACGCTTGGTTGCTCCCAGCGTTCTAAAGATCCCAAACTCTCTTATACGTTCCTCAACAGATGTTTTTAGAATCCCATTAATTAAAACACCAGAAATTAGCATAGAGATCATTGTTACGAATACAAAAATTATCGTCAACCCGACGCTAAACATTTCAGAATAACTTAGAATGTCTAACTTTGGTAAACCTATATTATATTCGTTTAATCCGATTAAAATCTGAACTTTTCCCGCTAATTTTTTGACTCGATCTTCTGTACCGTCGATATCCCTTGCATCATATAAAAGTTCATCCCCTTTTAATGTTAAAATTAATTCGTTACATTTTCCATTGAATGTCGTGTTACCAAAGGTATCGTAAATGGTATTAATATCAACGACAATCAAGGGTCGGTTTGTATATGTTATAGGCCATTTCAATTGAAAATCAAAAATGCGATTTATGGTAAAATTTTTTACTCTATAATAGTAAGTATCTCCGTGCCATAATCCCATTCTAATTTCAATTGTGTCGTTCTCAGCATATTTAATTTCCTCGTTTAACCCGTAATATATAGCACATTGATTCAAAGCTAAATTAGAAATCTCTAACAATTCGTTAGTATCTGGCTTTAAAAAACTCCCAAATTGAAGTTGGTTTTCTAATTCAAAATCTATCCCCGAGATAATAACGCTACTCCTACTGTTTGCTAATTCTTGGGTTTCATAACCCTTAGAATCGTTAACACTTCCCCATAAACTCATTCTAGGAATAAAGGATTCAACTTCGTCGATATCACTATGGATCGTTTCTATTATGGGCTGATAACTGAAATAATTCGACCGATTATCGGGCTCGCCATTATAATGTCTTACGGAAACATTAAAATCTTGTTGGCCTGCATCGATACTAAGATAATCAATGAAAGTAACTGCTATAGAATCTGATAAAAATAGAATTAGCGCTAGAAGTCCAATAGAAATTGTAATTCCTAATACCCCAATAAAGGTCCTGGTCTTGTGACGGACGAAATCTTTTAAGGCGTATTTAAATACTATTTTTATGTTAGTCATTCTAATTAAAACGTACTTTTATAATAAAATAGATGAATTATTTCAATCTAAAATCAATTCTTCTCCCGAAATTTGCCCCTTAATATTATTTTCTTCTATAAGTTCATCCAAAATATCGTTAAAATGTTCTGGGAGGTTTGAAACGATCGGAATTGGGACACTATTTTTAATATCACTAACTTTGATATTGGTTTTACCTTGATTCGCATATAAAAATTTAAATATTAAACTCTTACATTTTTCCTTATTAATTTCAGCGTCCTGTTTCCTTCGTAACTGCATAATATCTGTTTCTTTTAGACCTCCAATTTTCCCCTCGTGAGTTAATTTTCCATCTCTCATGTGAAACACTTTCGAAGCGAATTCTGATACCGCAGCATCGTGAGATACAGATATAAATGTTGCTCCTTTTTTGTTTAAATCTCTAATAAGGTTCAAAATCATAATTCCGGTCTTGGAGTCTAAGTCACCAGTTGGTTCGTCGAGAATTACTATGGCTGGATCGTTAGCAAATGCTCTTGCAATTGCAACTCTTTGTTGTTCCCCACCGCTTAATTCTGATGGTGTATGGTGAGAACGCTCATCCAACCCTACCAGACTCAGTAAATCCATTGCTTTTTTTCTCTTACCTCTTTTACTTAACTTTCCAGAAAAATGTAAAGGGACCATTACATTTTCTAAAGCTGTCATTTGCGGTAGTAAGTTATAAAATTGAAATACAAAGCCAATACTTTCTCTTCTTATTTCTGCTAAGTCGTTGTCATTAAGCATGGAAATATTACGCCCTTCCAAGAAAATTTTTCCTCTCGTAGGAGTATCCAATCCACCTACTAGGTTTAAAAGTGTTGTTTTGCCACTTCCTGAAGGACCCATTATATCTATAAAATTACCTTTATCAATCACTAAATCAACGCCGCGCAGAGCCGCTACCGCCGTGGTTCCAAGTAAATATGTTTTGTGTAGGTTCTCAACAACAATTAAATGCTCATAATCTTTTCCAACTTCTTTTTCTTGTTTTATTTCGAATTTGATTTTCTTTCTTTCTTCACGAGAGAGGGTAAGTGATTCCAATTTCTGCTGTTTTAATGTATTTTTTTGTTTTTTAATTTGCCATTTTCGAAATTCTTTGCTTTCTTTTCCCTTCCATATCGCAAGTTTTCCAGTTTCATTTTCGTATTCATCCATTTCCTCAGTTTTTTTAATAATTCTTCCTTCAGACATTAAGTTTAACCCTTTTTTGAGTATAGAAATATAATTTGTAGAACAAATACTAAGATAATCATTACTGCAATAGGTTTAGAAGTATTAGGAATGTTTTAAATATTAAGATTCTAATATATTCGAACTTCCAATAAAAATAATTTTAGATATAAAACGATTGAAATAGGAGTGAAATTCATTTTCTTTCTAGGTATTTTAAAATTTTCAGACTAATATCTTTCTCAGCATCTTTATGCGTTTTAAATATATCTGATTTTAAGTTTTTAGGTACTTTAATTAGCTCTTTCTGATCATTATCCACAATTTCTGGGTTTTTCGCAATCCAACGAGCATCATCATCTGGACCTAGCTTTTCATAATCAAACTTGATCGTAGGTGTTACCTTGAATTTATCCTGTAAATATTCTAAAAGCTGGTTTTTGTATAAGTGCGGTGATTCCTTTATTAACGACTCCCAATCAGTTACAAATCTGTCAATAATTATTTTTTCAACTACTTGTAAATTATTTCCTGAATCGATAAAAATCGCTCCGCAAATCGCTTCGAATACATCCGCAAGTATCATACTGTCTTTAACTCTTTGCTTTTTTGAAGAAAAAATGTATTTCCACAATTCCATTCCTAACGCTATTTTTTGAAAAGTTCTATTATCCTCTAAGCGTAGTTTAGTTTTAGTTAAATTGCCAGGATCGACTTCACCTTCAATATAGAGTTTAAAACTAAAGATTAATTTGATCACGGCATCTCCAAGCGTTTCGAGGATTTGATAGGAAGGAAGCTTTTTTTCGTTAGCAAATTGGGATGTGGTTAAGGCTTGAAGTAGCATTTC
>Ga0209979_1001847_pt1 | contig 21729 bp, 16 predicted proteins | sample AnhtaG_FD_183114 | JGI IMG/M metagenome (GOLD analysis project Ga0209979, IMG submission 183114) | Deep subsurface microbial communities from Anholt, Denmark to uncover new lineages of life (NeLLi) - Anholt_01485 metaG (SPAdes) (version 2) | ecosystem: Environmental > Aquatic > Marine > Oceanic...
ACATGGATAGATTAAAAGCCCTATAGCCACAGCGGAGCGGCTTCGTTCAACTGATTTGCTTCCAAAATTGAGCATAGGTAACATTAAAGTCACAAACGTTAGCTTCATCTGTGCTCCAACTTCGGAAGCAATCTTAATCGATAACCGAGAGCACTCACGGTCACCGTGTACCAGCCTTCCGAAATCAGACTAGGTCCATAATCACCGTTCTCATCGGTGGTGAAGACCTTGGTCTCTGGGCCTCCAAACACAACGGTTGCGCACTCAATGGGAGGATTGCCTGCAATTGCAGCGGTAACTTTACCGAAGACCGTTCATTGCGGCTAAGGAGCCGGAGTCATCAGAACCGCTTGATAAGCATTTAAACGTCCCCAACCATAACGGGTATCCTGACCTGGATCGCCCGCGTCATCCGGCAAGTCGGGATGGCCACCCACCGAGTCATGGAGGATATCCCGTATCTCCGCCACCGTAAGTCCGGGATTCTTGGAAAGCATAAGAGCCACGGTGCCGTTGATATGTGGGCTGGCCATAGAGGTCCCACTCTTATTACCATATCCTCCACCAGGCAGTGAAGACCAAATAGACATACCAGAGGCACTGATATCAGGCTTTATGTAAGCGGGATAGTCGGGGTAGGTCACCCATCCACCACTGCTCCGCCCAACAATATCGCCCGTCATGGTAAAAGCGCCTACGCCCTCTGCCTTTGGGGTGTTACCCGGCGCTTCGTGGCATCCTTCTCCACAATTACCGATGGAGCAGGCGGGAAAGACACCAGCTGCGGCCATATTTGCAATAGCCATTGCAAGGTCTGGCCATATACCAGTATCTCCACAGGACTGATTAGAAGCATGGTAGCGGTCGGTGGGGTCCCCATCGAAGTTGGGGTCAATGGTCCACTGGAGACCAGCCAAGAGCTGAGCAAAAGTGCCTTTACCACCAGGAAGGGGAAGGATAAGGGCATGCCCTATAGTGGCCTCGGGGGCTACACCAATTTGCCTCACGACGTTTCGGCCTGCTGAAGTACCAGAAACGTGGGTACCATGACCATGGGTATCATGAGGCGTCGATCCAGGCACGACGTTGCCGTTCGAATCAAACTCGACCCAGTAGCCCTCATAATAGGGTGGACTTCCCCCCATCGCTCCATACAATTCCGGGTGAGTGATATCAACACCAGTATCGATAACAGCTACTTTTATTCCCTGGCCACGATAGCCTTCTGCCCAAGCCTGGGGCGCCTGGACGAAGCCAACATTATCCCACGCTTGTTCCTGAATCTCCGGGACCGTTTCCATAAGATCTATGGTAACTTTGAACTCTTTATAGACAAAGGCTACATCCGGGCGTGGGGCAATCTCCCTTATCACTTCTGCAGTAGCTTCAGCAAAAACCACGTTAACTAACCAGAAATTTGTAAAAACTTCAACCTTCCCAACGGCCTGTCTTGTCTGGAGGTATCCCAGAAGATCGACCTGAGTCCGCTCGGCGGTCTCTCGCAGGATATTGAAAACTATATCAGCATCCATGGTGAGGTCACCATGGGGTTGCTCAGCCATGCGGATGATTACCCGTGCCATCTCTCCAGGTCCAAGACGCTCTAGTCCGGCTTGTAGTTTCTGGTCAATTGTTCCTGCATAAGCGGAACCTGCGACGCATAAAGCCAAAACTAAAGCGAACAAAATACATGTACATGTTCTCTTCATTATTTACCTAGCCTCCTCTCTTGATATTTGATGTTGTCAAAAAATCGACTTCCACTTTAACTTGAATGCTATCTTAAATGTTATCCAGATCCATCATCACCTCCTCTCTTGCAAATAAAAAACTGCCACCTTTTTAATTTCTTAAAAGTTGGCAGTTTGGCGATTATAGTACTAAGGTACCTTAGTACCTTAAATCCATAACTTTGTGCCCTATCTTTTCAGATAGTTTACTTTTTTCAACTTTTTTGAAGTATTATCTAAATACTCCAACTTTCTTCTTAATTTATTTTCGAATTCTACTCTCTTAGCTATCTTTGGGTAGCAATTCAATTATCTATATACCCTGTACTATATAACTTTTGAAAATCCTTCTTTTTAAAAAATAATTTTAAAATGTATCGTTATTTTGATTATTTTCAATTCTCCTTAATAATCTATCATCCGGACATGTTCCCTCAATTTTACTCCACTCCAGCTACCCTGATTAACCCATCTTAACCGCTCCGGCTGATCTACTTTACCACGACCGCCCACCAGGAGCTTTTTTTGCTAAGAAGCTTATTTGAAGGTCTGCCAATACATAACAAGACTCTATCGGACATTCTAAAAAGAAATATATGAGGGTTTATCTTATCCGATAAAGCTTTGTTATGTATAGTAAAAAAACATTATATTTTTAACCAACTAAAAGCTTTTTTAGCCTGGTTAAAAATATACTGGCGGGCTAAAGTAGGTGCTTCTTATCGTAGTGCTAAATCTCTATTTCTAATAATCGAATACCTTCCCCCCCTTCCCTCCCTGTTCCTGCTCACTATACTTCTACGTTTAAATATTTTTTTTATCTGGTGCTTCAGCGTCTTATAATCTTTTAATAAAAAAATACTAAAACTATCCTAAGAGTTTATATGCACGACAAGGGTGGCGTTTATAGAAGACTCAGCACCGCAAAAAATTACAGCAAAAATAATCAAGCATGAGATTTTTTGCGGCACTGGCTTCTACAAACGCCGGGGCAAACAAAAAACAAAGAAAGTAAATAAAATTCTTACCAAAATTTTACCAGGAGAATTCATTATTTTTATAATAACGACATTTAATAAACTGTCCTGGTCATAACTATAATCAATGCATAAATTTTGACTAACTTTTATTTTTGATACCTTTATATATTATTTAAATTAAAGAGCTTTAAAGGGCTTATTTTAAGATCTTAAATATATTTTAGCAATGGTCCGGAATATATGGTGTATCCTCCCCTGCGATAAGCAAAAAAATAAAAAGCAGGAAAAGAAAATACATTTTATTATTATTTTTCTCACTTATCGTGTTTGTAATCACCCTTTGATATTTTCTTACACCTGTGATATGTTTAGTGTGTGGGGAAGGGTTTAGCAGTGCATTCCTTTTCTTTGTTTCTTTTCGGGGAATGTTATTTTTAGCATTCTCCTTTTTTAAACCGATTTATCTGGTTATAAATTTATAGCCATAACTCTTTTGTTATTTTTCCGTATAGTCTTTATAAACATTTTTATACAACTTTCCCCCCTTTATGACTGCATTGCCTAAATGATTGGAAATTTAATAGCATAATAGAAGAATTTATTGATGCCGTAAAGAAGGTGATTATCTGGACTTTGTGGTTTAAAGCTTGTTGCAACTACGGAATTCATCTTAGGCAAACATAAATCTTTAAATAACCGCGAATTTTACATCCCTAAAGATGATTTTAATGAAAAGAAAATTGATTCAAAAATTAAAATATAAGTTTTTGTAAAGATATAAAAAGGAGAATAGTCTTATGTCAAAAAAACTAATTTATATTACCGATAATGATATGAAGAGGTTAAAAGAATTGATAATAGAAGCGGATAATGGAAACAAAAAGTATTTAAGGGAATTAAAGGACGAATTAGATAAGGGAGAAGTGGTTGATTCTCGGGATATTCCCAATAATATTATTACGATGAATTCCAAGGTTCGCCTAAGGGACATAAATACACAGAAAGAAATGATATGTTGGCTGGTTTTTCCTGATGACTCTAACGCTGACCAGGGCAAAATTTCTATTCTAGCACCAATTGGTACTGCATTGCTTGGTTATAAAGTTGGAGATATTATTGAATGGAAGGTGCCAGCAGGATTAACGAAGTTGAAGGTCGAAGAGATTTTATATCAACCGGAGGCTGCTGGCGATTATCAATTGTAAATTAAAGAGCTTTAAAGGGCGTATTTTAAGATCTTAAATATATTTTAGCCAATGGTCCGGAGTACATGATGCATCTTCCCCTGCGATAGGCAAAAACAATATAAATAAAAATGTTTCTTTTCTCTTAACTTTTTATTTATATATGTTTTTACTTATCGCTAACCATAAGGAATCCGAAACAATTAGCCACCGAAAAAGAAGATAAAAAGGCCCGCTCTTCTTCTTCTTTCTCTTACTTTTTATCTTGTTTTTACGGGGATAAGACTAATCCACCGTTCGTTGACCGCTACACATTCTATATTAGAATAAAAATATATAAGAGGGGTGATTTTCCCTTCTTATATATCTTTTAAGCGTTCGTCTTCTCTCTGCATTACACGATAAAAATAATTCAATTTTTCTTTTCCCTAAATTTTAATTATTTTTTGAGTGTTATGCTTCTCTTTTCGCTTTTCTATTTTTTATATTGTTTTTTATAAAAGAGGGGTGATTTCCCCCTGTTTGCAAAAACAATACTCTTTTTCTCTCTCTGGCAATGCTCTCACCAGGTAAATTACTATTTGTCCGGTGAGTGTATTGCTCTTTATTTGTTTTTCCTCTCTTAGTTTCTTATCCCTTCCCCTTCTCTTCTCCCCGCGATAGGTAAAAAAGTCTTAAATCAAAAAGGCTTTTTCTTTTTGTTTTGAGGTATTTTTTACTTATCGCGTAAACGCAAAGAATCAAAAGAATATAGTCACCGAAAAGGAAGATTAAAAAATTCCCGCTCTTCTTCTCTCACTTATTTTTTATCTCTCTTTTACGGGAAGAAGACTAAATCACAAACGATAACAGAATCACAAAAAGCTTCGCAAATAGGGGCGGGGCAAGGGAGAGAGGGTCTCGATAATGGCTGCGCTTATGCTTGTAGAGTAGGGGGTGAATCGACCGCAGTTTTTCCTTCCCCCTTATGCTTCCCCCCTAATTATAAATAGCCTAACCTTTTTTTTGCGGTGGCGAATAAAGCGAAGCAACAGCGGGGCTTAAGAGCATTACCCCCGCGTTTATACTTAGAAGCGTCCCCGCGAGCGCAGCTTTTGAGACAAGGAGCAAAAATAAAAAGAAGGGGTTAGGAGGGGGTTTTAGGGGGGATTTAAGGGGGAAGGAAAGTTACCCGCTCCGCGCGTGTGATTATAAAATTAGAGTAACCGTAGCATATTAAATTTGCCTGGTAAATTAGATTAAGCAAAGTGGCCAGGATTGATTAAATCGGTATTAGATGAAAGGGATTAAATTAGATCTAAATTAAATGTTAAATATTAGAGAAAAGTCATCCTGGTATGACAATGGTTAATGAGAGAGAGAGAGAGAGTGGTTCCTCAATTTACTGGATAAGAGATATTGAAAAAATAATTAAATCTAATAAAATAAAAAAACCGAAAGGAAAACGTATGTTAAATCTTTCGGTATAGGCATATTAAAAGAGAGTGTAATTTTGGAGATCACACTCCCTTTTGTACTTATAATTATAGCACTAATAATAATTTTTATCTTAATTTTTAAATCTTTAAATATTAATTTTAGGTAATTTTATTTTCTTAAACACTAGACAATTATTTGCACATACGAGAGAAGGATTGAATTCCTCCGACCCTTTTATTGTATAATTTTAATTATTATTTAGTATTTATCTCTATTTTTTATCATGCAATTCTTTGGCCCTCTTAGCAATATTTTCTGCTGTAAGACCGAATACTTTAGTCAACTCCCAGGGAGCCCCGGATTCACCGAACCTATCCTCCACTCCGATCATATCCATTATCAGAGGGGTGAAATATTTCTTATTTTGAGCTATTACTCCGGATATGATGTTTCCGAATCCTCCTACCTGGTGTTCCTCGCAAGTAATTATTATACCTGTTTCTTCCGCTGCCTTTATAATAGCTTTTTTATCGATCGGTTTTAGAGTATGTATATTTAGGATTCTGCTTTCAATATTATATTCTTCTTTTAAGATATAAGCTGCCCGCATGGCCTCTGCCACCATGGGTCCACAGGCTATAAGAGTAAGATCTTCTTTTTCTGATGAATAATTAGAAGAGAGTTTCGTTTCAAAGGCAGAGATAAAATTATTCTTTTCTCCTCTATAGCGGATGATATTGGCCATAGCAAACCGATAAGGAGTATCGGAGGTAGTAACTATCGGAGTTGCCTCCCGGGCATATCTTACTACAGCAGGACCGTTAATAGAAGCTATGGCATGAGTTGACTTTTCAGTCTCTATAGAATCACAAGGGACGGTAAGGTGCATATTGGGGAGATAATAGAGATTGGTAATATCTTCTAAGGCCTGATGGGTTGCTCCGTCCGCTCCTACCGAGATACCAGCATGGGCATCGGCTATCTTTACATTATAGTTATTATAACAGACGGTAGTCCGAAGCTGATCCCAATTTCTGCCGGTTACAAAGACCCCGTAAGAACCGATAAAGGGAATTTTTCCTTCTTTGGCCAGACCGGAAGCTATCAGAGTCATATTAGCTTCAGCGATACCTATCTCGAAAAATCTGTTCTTCCTCTCCGGGTGAGAGGCATAGAATTTATCCATTCTTATGGATGCGGTAATATCTGCCCCCAGGGCTACTATCTTTTCATCCTGGCCTAATTCTTCTATAGCTCTACCAAACCCATTACGGGTAGGCTCCATCTTAACCTGCATAGAGGGAGAACTGTTCCACCAGTAATTACGGGAAAACTTAGGGAGGGATTCTTCTACCTTTTTATCTACTTTGCTTTGGTAATCGGAAGCTATCTTTAAGAGGTTATCCACTTTTTCTTTGGTGAACTGGAGATCTCCGATATCTTTTAGGGCCTGATCCAGAGATTCTTTTCCAGACCTTCCGCCTTTGGGGGCTATGCCATGGTAGCCTACCTGGTTTTCAGCAAAGGATACTCCTTTGCCTTTAACGGTATGGGCAATGATTACCGTAGGTTTACCTTTGGTTTTCCGGGCCTCTTCCAAAGAGGAAAGTATCCGGGACATATTGTGCCCATCAATCTCTAGAGTATTCCAACCAAAGGCTTTCCATTTTGCAAGCAGGGATTCTAAAGACATTACTTCTTTGGTAGGACCATCTATCTGTAATTCATTTCTATCTACAATAGCAGTAAGATTATCTAATTTATAATTGGAGGCACACATCATAGCCTCCCAAATAGAACCCTCATCTAATTCTCCATCTCCCAAGATAGCATAAATCCTATAGTCTTTCTTCTCTAATTTAGCATTTAGGGCACAACCTATGGCAACCCCTAACCCCTGGCCTAAAGAGCCAGCAGAAAGTTCTATCCCTGGTAGTCTTAATCTATTAGGATGACCTTCAAAACCAGACCATAATTTTCTTAGCTTTACCGTATCATTAAGAGAAAAGTAGCCGGCTTCAGCAAGAGCTACATAAATAGCCGGGGCTTTATGACCTACTGACCAGAAGACTCTATCTCGGTCTTCCCAGCTGGGATTGGCTGGATCATGTTTAATATATTTTAAATATAAGGCAGCGGTAATATCCATAATGGAGAGAGTTCCTCCGGTATGGCCGGAGCCAGCGGCGGTAATGGCAACCATATTGTAGGCTCTCATCTCTTGGGCTTTTTTTATTAATTCCTTAATAGTGTAATCTTTTCTGATTTTTCCTGTCTTGGAATTTATAATGGGCATATTTATCTCCTTTTATATACTCAATTAAAATAATTAAAAGTTAAAAAAAATCTCAGTTAGAATAATGATTTTCTTATATTTTTACCGTGCTTTTTTAACCACTCGTAAACTATTTTTCCTTCACTGGGTAAGCTAAAATCTTTAACCCCTAGTTCAATATATTTTTGCAGTTCTTTTATTTTATAATCAATAGAACCTATTTCAACTCTTGGACGAATACCTTTTTTTAACGCTGTTTTAATGGTTTGTAGTTCAGCTTCTTTTACTTTAGGGTGATTACGCTGTCCTGGATACCCTAAACTTAAGGAGTAATCACCTGGACCAAATTGAACCATATCTATTCCTTTTACGGAAAGAATCTCTTCTAAATTATCAATTGCTTCTCTTTTTTCAATCATCAAAGCTACTACTGCCCCTTCCATAGCTTTAACATATTCTGGGGAACCGGACTCTAAATAATATCCTACATTTCTTCGATTAGCTGCTCCATTAAGCCCTTTAGTTTGAGGTGTTTCTGCTCTTACAATACGCACACATTCTTGAGCATCTTCTACAGTTCTAATATCGGTAAAAAGAATATTTTGTATCCCTGAACCTAAGGCTCTCTGGGCAATAAAGGCTCTATTGTTTTGATCTACTTTAATCATAGAGGACATGTCAAAGAGTTCAACTGCCCTTCCAATATTTTCTAAATCATGTAGATCCCAGGGTGAATATTCTCCCAAAAATTCTACATAATCAAATATCCCGGTATGTCCTACGATTTCGACCATCCCCGGCCATACGCTAAGAAGACGGGTAGCTAATGTTGGTACTCCTTCTTTTAATTTTTTTCTAAGTTTGTTTTTTCTCATTTTAATTTCCCCCAAAATTTATAAAAATACAAAATTGAGTAGCGCTGTATAGAGTTAATTTATCTACCGCCCATCATATCACCATATGCACGGTATAAGGGTGGTTCACAAAGCATTACGAATTTATACGCAGAATTTAACTTTGGTTTGTGCCGGATATATACTCAGCTCTTTCTGATTAGCCGATAGCTGTAGCACTTTCTTTTTAGAGTAAGCCATATCATTGGTTCTTACAAACTAATATGGGTTCTCTTACTTCTGACATACTATCCCAGACCTCCCTGGATGAGAATAATATTCTTCACACCATGTATCTACTACATCTACCACACAATCTTTTAGTATTATTGGATTTCGTTTCGTCTAACAAACACACCAAAATTGTATGGCCTCATATGCAATTCATATTCTTTAAGTCCGGAGCTTTGCCTCAAGCAACCTTTAAGGTTCCACTTCACGACTCACGATAGAGACCCTTATCGTTTATCAAATGGTTGCTATTTTTACTCATAGAGTAGACTTCCATTACCAAATTATCACTCATTCCATACACACTTCTCATCCCTATCCTTACAGACGATGAGTTCCCTCTATATTGATTTTTTTTATCCTCTCCGATTTTATAACATTTCTTTAATTGTTTTATTAATTAGTTCTTCGTTTACATTAACCTTTTCCTTCTTGCTTAATGCTAATATCACATCTCTATAATCTATTAAGGGATATCTTTTGCAAACTTTCGTAATCAATGGGAGAAAATTCGAATGAAATCCAGCAAAACCAAAAGTTAGAGATTCCGAAGAAAATCGATTTTGTCCCTTAATTAAAGGGAAAATATAATTATCATTTAAATCTGATAAAACCTTATAATTCAAGATTTTCCCCCTGCCATATTTCTCTAAAAGAATTGCTAAAATTTCTGTTGGGGCATTACCTGCACTTCTGCCCAAACCTCCTACGCTAACATCCACACAATCTGCACCAGCCTCAATGGCTGTTAAAGTATTTACAATTGCCAGTTGCAAATTATTGTGTGCATGGAAACCAAGAGAAATATTTATATTAGTTTTCCCATGATTAATATATTTTTTTACCTCCTCTGGAATCATTGTCCCGGCAGAATCCATTAAAGTAATTACATCAGCTCCCCATTTTTCTAATTTTTGCAATATTTCTATATATTCTTTCATATGGGTAATTGCATAGGCTTTCATTAAAGCTATAAAAACTATTAAGCCTTGTTCTTTAACATATTTAATATAATCTTCAATTTGATTGACTTCTGTTATATTTGAACCAATCCTAATAAATTTTGCTCCTCTTTCTGAGGCTAATCTAATATCTTTTTTTTCTCCGAATTTTTTTATAATAATAAAACCAAAATTTGCTTTTTTTAGAGTATTTTTAGCTAAATCCATATACTCTTCATCAGACAAGAGGGCTGGTTTTCCACATTTCCTAGTAGCCCCTAATCCTAAACCATGTCCCATTTCTATCCACTGAATTCCACCTTTTTCTAAGTTAGATAAAATATTTCGGGTTAATTTTCTTCCAAATTGAAAATTGATTGCTTGGCTACCATCTCTTAAAGTACTGTCTAATATTTTAAAAGCCATGTTTAATTTCCCTCCTATAATAACCTATAATAATATTTGCACATTAGCTTATCAAACTTTAGATAATTTCATTAATTTTAATATCAAGATTAATTTCTTTCTTCTTTAATATATTTTGAACTTCAGTTAAAATATCTATCTTTGTACTTTTAATATGATCCTGAATAATTCTTTTTGCAAGCTCTAGTTTTTTTTGGTCTATTGCTTTCATAATTTCTCTATGTTCAGCCGCTAATTTTTTAGGCTTTCCTGAAAAACTTGCTGTTTTACTTGCTAATATTGATAGTTGTCCACTCATTTCATTATAGAATTTAATCAATCTCTTATTTTGTGTATATTTTATTAATGATTGATGAAATTTATTATTGCACTTTATATATAAACCTAGGTTTCTTTTTTTAAATAACTATCAGATTCATCACAAATTTCACCTAATTCATCTAATAATTTTTCATTTGTTCTTTCTGCTAACAATTCAACTGCTAAACATTCCAGTTGTCTGCGAAGATCATAAAGCTCAATTATATCTCTAAGCGTAAAAGTTATTACTATTGCCCCCCATTATTTGGAATAATTTCAACTAATCCATCTTTTTCTAACCTTTTTAAAGCTTCTCTCACTGGTGTAATACTTACCTTCATTTCATCGCTATATTTTTTAATAATAACCTTTGTCCACTCTTATACTTACAATTAATTACCTCCCTTTTGGACTCCAAAATAAGTTATTTAATTATTGAGATTGAATAACTTCCCCATTCAATTTTTATATACTGTGTTTTTATAAATGATATAATTTTTATTAGGAATAAACACCGTATTCTTGTAAAGCCTCCCACATAGTCATAAAGTTTTCCGGAGGCACATCTGCTTGAATGGCATGGACAGCAGAAAATATAAACCCTCCTTGCGGAGATAGATCTTGGATACGTCTTTTTACTTCGTCTTTTATTTCTTGAGGAGTTCCATATGGAAGAGTTTTTTGAGTATCAACTCCTCCTCCCCAAAAGCTTAAATATTTTCCAAATTCTTTTTTAAGTAATTTTGCATCCATTTTAGGTAGACCTATCTGTACAGGGTTCAGTATATATATACCAACTTCAATTAAATCGGGAATAAGATCGTATATAGCTCCATCAGTGTGAAAAAAGATATAGACAGAAGTTTTTTGTTTAATAAAATTAAAAAGTTCTTTTTGTCTTGGCTTTACATACTTTCGATATATTTTTGGAGAAACAAGTAAACTATTTTGAGTTCCTAAGTCGTCAATTTCTACAATTATATCTACGTAATCACCTATCTCAGTTAGTATCCTGTCCCAGTACTTTATTTTTAATTCTAATATTTTATCCATTATTTTATTTACTCTTTTTGGATTTGATATTAAATCACAAAACCAATTTTCGTATCCTTCTAACCAAGCTCCCATATTTAAGATACCGTTGCCAAATGGTCTTCCAACAACTAAAGCTGCATCTGTTTCCTTCTTTAACTTAAGTGCCTTTTCTTTAAGTCCTTGAAATATTACTGGATTGGTAGGATTGGGCCAAGGGTATTTTTCTAAGTCGCCTGTATTAACATTAGATAAAGGGAATTCTGTAGAGTCATAGTAAAGACCATTTTTTTTTGGCATTCGCCGAATTATGCCCCATCCATCTTTATAATAAATATAATGATCATCTTCTTTAGTGTGGACTTTCCATCGTATGGGCAGGTTAGGATGGATTCCTCTTACATCAACTTTTAATTTTTTCAAGACGTTTTCCTCAACACTAACACTTTGAGAATGTAATAAGATTATTTCAATCTTTTTTTTGTTATCTAGGCCTAAATAATTTAATAATTTTTTATAAGCTTTTATGGTTATTCCTGTCACCGAAGCACCGCTTAGATCAAAGGGAACACGATCTGGTTCTTTATGTTTTAGCGAAAGCAAAACTCGATCTCTAGAATTCATGATTTATCTCCTTAAAACATTACAACTTTCAAAGAAAATGATTTTTAAATCAAAACAAAATAATTTTAGTATGTAAAAAATAATTATAAAAATGGAAAAATATAATAATATACAAAAAAACAACAAATAATTTTTATAAAGACAATTTTTCTGATATAAAATCTATTACTTTTTCAAAAGAGTCAGGTTTTTCCGGAAAAACTTCTTTTAGCCCTAATGAAAGTGAACGTCTAAAGAAATTTTCCGTATTAGAGGTCATAATAGGTTCTACACCGATTTTTTTCATGGTTTCAACTACCTGAACTATTTCATGATAACGTCTCTCATATGCTGTTACATGAGTCTGGATCCAATTAGCAGCTATTTGGTCAAAAGGTTTTTTACTCATAAAATCAGTAATATCATTCCATAGATCCTTTTCTATCCCAGCTTTTTTCCCAGCTATTAAACATTCTAAAATTAATGCTTCCAACCCTTTTGAAAAAATGCTCCTCAACATCTTAAACATCGAAGCTTTACCAATCTCAGGAGAATAATAAGAAATATTCATACCTAACTTATTGAAAACTTCAGCAACTTCTTTTCCCTTCTTCCCTGTTACCAATATATGAGTTTTCGAACCAGTAATTCCTACAGCTCCTAAAATTGCACCTTCTATAAAATCGGCTTTCGTGGATTGAATAATTTTACTCACCTCTATTTTAATAAAAGGTGAAGTAGAATTTAGATCTACATAGACTTTATTTGGTTTAAGATATTTTACACATTCTTTAGCCACATCCCTAGCAAATTGTGAAGGCACAGAAGAAAAAATATAATCACTCTTTATAATTACTTCTTCCAAAGAAGCAATTTGAATATTATCCTTAAGCATTCTTTTTTTTATGATTTCCAAACCACCTTTTTGAGAGATAAGCACATCATAAATCCTGATTTCTGCCCCTTTATTGCTCATTTCCTTTGAAAAAATCGAAGCTACCTCCCCAAACCCAACAAAACCAATTTTAATTAAAGTCATCAGCTTTTTCCTTTCAATTTAAATATTTTTTCTCGTTTTCTTTCATTTTTGGCACCCCTTGTAATTCAAAAATATGCGAAACAGGAACCATCAGATCGTCAATATCATGAATACCTCCTGTTTCTTTAATGCTTTTTAAAAGAAGTTCTTCTGCCTTTATGCTAGCACGTAGGGGTTGGTTAGCATAAATTACTATCTTCACCTTGCCCATCTCTTTAATCATTTTTTCTGTTAAACTTGAATAAGTAGTTGGAACAAGAACTAAAGGCACTGATGTATTCCAACATTTCACAAATTCTATAATCTCGTTAGGACTTTTTGCTTTTGAATGGATAAGAATGCAATCAGCACCAGCTTCTACATACCTATGAGCTCGTTTCAAAGCCTCCTCTTGACCCCAACCCGCGATAAGAGCTTCCACCCGAGCAATAATAATGAAATCCTTAGTCTTTTGATTATCCTTAGCACCCTTAATTTTACCAACAAATTCTTCGATCGATGCTAATTCTTGTCGCCCTCCATTAAGAAGGCTATTATCCTTAGGAAATTTTTTATCTTCAATACTAATAGCAGCAATCCCTGCTTCTTCAAATAATTTTACAGCATAAATTAAATTATTCACATTGCCATAGCCAGTATCACAATCTGCTATAATTGGGATATTTACTATTTCATTCATGGCCCGAGCTGCTTCCAGATATTGTTTCATAGAAATTAAATTAGCATCGGGCACTGCATAGGATGCGGATACTCCTAAGCTACTAGCCCAGATAAAATCGAAGCCTGCTCTTTCAATTAATTTTGCATCTAAAGCATCTCTTGCTCCAACACCAACTATAATTTCTTTTTCTAATATCAATTCCCTTAGTTTCTTTGCTTTTTCAATAATCATAAATATTTTCCTCATAATTTATTTTCATATTCTTTATTAATCCTTTTAATATTACTACTTATGCCCAAAATCCCTTGGGCAAGACTACTTCCAAAACTTTTGAAAATAAGTAATAACTAAAAAAAGAATCACTATATATTAGTGAAAATTTAATTGTACCTTATTTAAAAATAAGCTGCGTATATCTCATCAACACAGGGCAAAAAACTTTGTCTTCTTCACTACTTAATTCACTTATCACCGTAAACAATAAACATATTCAATCTCCTATATCTAAAAAGGTAGGTTCTTAAAAAATTTTATTCAAATATTTAAATCTAGTATTAATTGAGTTAACACAGCAACTCCATAAGGAATAGCTTCATCATTAAAATCAAAATGGCTACTATGAGGAATTAGGGGGTCTTTTCCTGGATCAGTAATTCCTAACCTAAAAAAAGCGCCATTTGGTACTTTTTCTAAGTAAACAGAAAAATCTTCTGAGCCCATTGCTGGGTAATCTAAAATTTCTACTTTAACTTCTCCTAAACTTTCTTTAGCTGCTTTAGCAATTGAATCATTTATTTCTGGAGTATTTATCACTTGAGAAACACAAAACTCGTAATCGAAGTGATAACTGCATTTATAAGCAGAAGTAACTCCTTTTATAATTCTCTCCATTTTTTCTTTTATAGCATTTCTTAATTCCGGGTTATGACATCTTACTGTACCAAACAAGGTAACTATTTCAGGAATAATATTAAAGGCTCTACCGCCTTTTATACCACAGATAGAAATAACTGCTTTGTCTAAAGCGTTTATCTCTCGACTTATAATCTCTTGCAAAGCAATGACCACTTGAGCCGCGGTTACGATAGGGTCAACAGATTTATGAGGATAGGCTCCATGGGCGCCTTTACCTACAATTTTAATAGTAAATTTATCGGCTGAAGCCATATAAACTCCATCATATATTCCTATTTTTCCAACCTCTAGTAGTGGATAGCAATGTAGAGCTACTATAGTATTAACTGAAGGATTTACCAAAACCCCTTCTTCAACCATCATTTTAGCTCCTCCAAATACTTCTTCTGCTGGTTGGAAAATAAATTTTACTATTCCGGAAAAATCACTTTTCATCGAACTTAACATCTTGGCAACACCTAACAATATAGCAATATGCCCATCATGCCCACAAGCGTGCATTATCCCTTCATTTACAGATTGATATTCCACACCACTTTGTTCTTGAATTGGTAAGGCATCAATATCAGCTCTTAAGGCTGTGACTGTTTCATTTGATGATTTTTTTTCGCCTTTTAAAAGACCATATACACCAGTTTCAGATTTCAAAGGTATTAAAGTAATCCTTAACTTTTTTAATTCCTCTTTAATAATGGTAGTTGTTCTAATCTCTTTAAAAGCTAGTTCAGGGTGTTGGTGAATATTCTGGCGTATTTTAATTAATTCTTTTTTTAACTCTCTTGCTTTATTAAAAATTTTTTTACTCACTTTAAAATAGATTCCTTTCTTTCCTTTTAATTTAATGATTTAGCCTTTTTAATTGCCGAAGATAAGATAAAAATAGAAACAAGAGCCAAAAAAAGGAAAAGAGCAGAAATGGGTCGAGTTACAAAAATAAGAGGACTACCCCCAGACAAAATCAAGCTCTGTCTTATCGCCCTTTCTCCAATAGGTTCTAAAATAAAACCTATTACAAGCGGCGCTAAAGGAAAACCATATTTTCTCATCAAGTATCCGATTACTCCAAAGAGGAGCATTAACCAAAGTTCAAAATAACTACAATTGAAGCCATAGGTACCTATGGTACATAAAATTGCCGTTATTGGAAAAACCACAGACTTAGGAAGTTTTGTAACTGGAGAAAATACTTTAATCGCTAGACTTCCGATTACCATCAAAACTATGTTAGCTAAAATTAAACCTGCGAAAATTCCATATACAGTTGCAGAATGTTCTTTGAATAGTGTAGGTCCGGGACTCAGCCCATGAATCATAAAAGCTCCTAATAATACTGCTGTGGTACTATTTCCTGGAATACCTAAGGCCATTAACGGAATTAGGGTCCCTCCACAAACAGCATTATTCCCAGATTCAGCAGCGGCAACACCTTGAATCACTCCTGTACCAAATTTTTCAGGATGTTTAGAAACTCTCCGAGCCTCTGAATAACTAAGAAAACTAGATACCGTTCCCCCAATACCGGGAATAGCACCAATTGCAAGACCTATTAAACTTCCACGAGCTATAGTAGGCAAACAACTTTTTAGATCTTCCCAAGTAGCACCACCTTTGGAAACTGGTACATAAGTAGTTGATTTTTTTTCCTTTTGCTCAGCTTGAATAAGAACTTCTGAAATCGCAAATAGGCCAATCATTACTGCCATTACCGAAATACCGTCGAAAAGATAAACCGATCCGAAAACGAATCGTGGAGTAGACAGCATTGGATCTAATCCTACAATAGCAAATAAAAATCCTACCGTAGCAGCCAGTAATCCTTTTATTAAAGATCTACCCGAAACACTTGCAACTATTGTCATAGAAAAAATTATTAAAGTAGCATATTCAGGAGGGCCAAATTTCAAAGCAATTTTTGCTAGCCGAACAGCAATAAATATTAAACATATAGTGGTAAAAGCATCAGCTATTACTGAAGAATACAAGGCTATGCCCATTGCCTTACCTGCTTTACCCTGTTGTGCCATAGGATATCCATCAAAAACTGTAGCTGCTGCCGCTGGTGTGCCAGGGGTATTAATAAGTATGGCTGGTATCGATCCCCCGAAGAGACCACCCTTGTACGCTCCAAGAAGCATAGCGAACGCTGTAACTGGATCTAAGAAATAAGTCATAGGAATTATTAAAGCTATCCCCATAGTTGCAGTTAACCCAGGTACGGCACCCATAAATACGCCAAAGATCACACCAAATATAACTGCAAGAAGATTTCCTAAAGTTAACATTAAATGAAAACCTTCTAATATATTTTGGAACAAATCCTGCACCTCTCTTTAATCCAAAGGAATTTTTAAGCCCTTTTCAAATAAGAAAAATAAAATTACCGTAGTTGTGATACAAAAAAATAATAGACGTTTAAATTTGGGCATTCCGAAAAAAAACATCAAAAGAGCAAGCATAGGAGGAGTCGCCCATAAAAAGCCAATCTGTTTAAAAAGCATAAGATAAATAGACATAATGGTTATAGTAGTTAATACGCGATAACTTCTGTAACTAACAATTCCTACCTCTTTCTTCTTCCCTTTGTTATCCTCTTTTTCTTTCTTATTACGAATGGAATACCATCTAGATAAGATTAGGGCTAAGCTGAAAATTCCCAAAAAAATTGTTGCTAATTTTGGGAAAAAAATAGGGGAAAGGCCTGAAAGTGTACGACCTTTTACATAGTAAGGAATAATAATATTATAATTAATAACAGAAAAAATTAATAAAATAATTCCTATTTTTATGTCTTTTTTTTTCTCATCATTCACCATTTCTCTCCCTGCAACTCTAAATATTTAAGAAGGGAAGCAATTTCCTACTGCTTCCCTTCTTTTTTTTCCTTGGAAAGAGTTATTCCTCCTTGGCTAAGCCTGCCTTCTTGATTATCTCCCCCTGTTCTTTATAAGCTTTCTTTACATGTTCGGCAAATTCCTCATGGTCTAAATAAGCAACCCTCATCCTTAATCTGTCTATAAGCTTAATAAATTCAGGGTCTTCCACGGCTTTTTTAATAGCTTGGTCCAATCTTTCCACAATATCTTCAGGTATACCGGCCGGTCCAGCGATACTAAGAAGGGAAGGTGCAACTATATCATAACCTAACTCCTTTAAAGTCGGGACTTCGGGAAATTCTTTCATTCTCTCTGCACCAAAAGCTACTAATAAGCGGAGATCGCCAGACAATACTTGGGGTGCCCATTTTGCAACTCCAGCTTCTGCGTTCACATGACCACCCATCAAAGCGGGTATAGATTCCACACTTCCCTTAAAGGGAATAGCTTTCCATTCGATCTCCTCCAACAATCCTAAACGCTCCATGACCAGATGTTGAGGACTACCTGTTCCTGAAAGACCATAAGATATTTCCCCCGGGTTTTCCTTTGCAAATTTTAAAAAATCCTGAAAAGTGTTCCAAGGAGAATCTGCCTGGACTACAAGTCCATATTGCCACACAGCATAACGGGAAATAAACGTAAAATCCTTTAGTGGATCAAAAGGTATATCTTGCATATGAGCAGCCAAGAACGCTGGTCCTGTTTGGAGAGCAAATAGGTGATAACCATCGGGTTCCTGTGTTGCTGCAATGCTTGCAGCTACCGTTCCGGTCCCTCCCGATTTGTTTTCACAAATAATTGGTTGGCCAAGCTCTTTCTCAAGTATCGAGGCCAGGAGTCGGGTACTCATATCTGTCGATCCCCCTGCCCCGCTGCCAACTATCAAACGAATAGGTTTAGTGGGCCAATCTTCATCTGCAGATAAAACTGGACTAGAGATTCCAAAAACCAAAAGTAAAATGATCCCAAACAAAATAACTTTTTTCATCAACTTTTCCTCCTTATTAATTTTTAAAAAGATTTAATTCGCTCTTTCTTAAGAACTCCCGCTAATAAGAGAAAAAATCCCTTTTCGACTAACCTCCTATTAGGGAAAACTTTTCTTTTTCACCAACTAATGGTCTACATGCTCTCTCACCTCCCTTTTGTCTTGTTTTAATTTATCCTTAAATTTTTTAATTTTGCTCCTCTTTCCCTCAAAAGTTAATATTAAAAAATAACTTTAATTTTCTGTTTTTTTATCCTTTTGCCCTCAAAAGATCAAGTTTTAAGCGAATGACTGCTTCTTTTTTTAAATTACTAATTGTTGAATTATGCCTTTGATTAAACATTTCACTTAATATAGCATTTATTAGAGCCATTGCTGCGGCATTAGAATTAAAAAAAGCAGAACTTTCATAAGGACAGAATAAACAAACATCTGATATTTTATACAGTGGTGACGTTTTTTTATCAGTTATTGATATTAGTTTTACCCCTCCTTTTTTAGCATATTGGGCAAAGTTTATGGTTAATTTTGTAAAACGCGGAAAACTAATTGCTAAGATAACATCTTCGGGACCTATCTCTCTAAGCATATCAAAGATACCGTCATCAAAATTGCTAAGTAAAAAAACGTCAGAAATCATTTTTTTCAATTGAAAAAAGAAAAAATGCCCTAATGATAATGCACTTCGATTGGCAAATATATATTTTTTTTGAGAAGAAACAATTATATTAACAAATTTTTTTATACTATTTTCGTTTATTTCCTTTATCAAGTTATTAAGATTGGAAAGATCCTTTTTTAAAGATAATTTAATTGTCGTTTCTGCTTTGGAAGAATCAAATTTTTTATTTGTTTCTAATTCCTCCACAACACTTATCTTATCTATAATTAAATTTTGTAAATCTTTCTGTAATTCAGGATACCCACGATAACCAATCCGTTTCGCAAAGCGTATAACAGACGATGGTGTAGAATTTACTTTTTCTGCAATTTTATCTGCAGTAAAGAAAGCCACATTGTTTATATTAGATATTAAATAATTTGTCAGATCTTTTTGAGTATTAGTAAATGTTTCAAAATTTATCTCTAAATATTCAATTAGATTTTTATAGGATTTTATTTTTTTATTCATAGCTATTTATTTAGAACCTCCCTGAACAAATTATTAGAAAATAAATCTCTCATTAATAATGTAAGATTTTTTGCAATATTATTATACAACAATATTTGCAATATTGCAATAAGAATATTTAAAAGTCATTTTAAAAATCAAAATTGCACTGTTTTTTGATGATTTAAAATTCAAAAGTGCACTAACAAAAGAAATAAAAAAGATGTAATCTAGAACTAAATCTTAAAGAGAAAAGAGGTTCTGAATTATGTCTAAACAATTACACAAAAACTTTACTGATGATAAGGTTGAATCACTTTTAAAAAGTTATCTGGATAAAAAAATCAAGCTTGATTATATTTTGCAAATGCTCAGAATCAAAAGAAGAAGATTCTTTGAGTTACTAGAAAAATATCGTAAAGATCCAGATGGTTTTTCTATCCTATATGAAAGAAGAAGAATTAATCGAAAAATAAATCCGGATATCGAGAAAAATATTGTAACAGAACTAAAAATTGGAAAAGACTTAATCGAGAATAAGCAATTGCCGCTACACCTTCTATATCAGAATAAAGATATATAAGAGGGGGTGATTTTCCCTTCTTATATATCTTTTAAGCGTTCGTCTTCTCTTTAGCATTACACGATAAAAATAAAGTAAAATTTTCTTTTTCCTAAATTTTGATTATTTTTTGAGTGTTATGCTTCTCTGCCTGTGCGTTACACGCAGACAGGTCTTTTCGCTTTTATATCTCTGGTATCGCTTTTTTTAAAAGAGGGGTGCTTCCCCCCTGTTTATAAAAAGTAATACTCTTTCTCTCTCCCTGGCAATACTCTCACCAGGTAAATTACTATTTATCCTGTGTGTGTATTGCTCTTTCTTTGTTTTTACTCTCCTGGCTTCTCCCTCTTCTCCTTCTCTTTTCCCCCGCGATAGGTAAAAAAATCTTAAATCAAAAAGGGTTTTTCTTTTTTTGGTTTGAGGTCTTTTTTACTTATCGCGTAAACACAAAGAATCAAAAGAATATAGTCACCGAAAAAGAAGATAGTCACAAACCAGGCAAGTTACCTCTTTACTGCTTGCCAGGTGTTTGCGATTATCTTTTTTTTACGGGGAGAAGACTAAATCACAAACGATAACAAAATCACAAAAAGGTTCGCAAATAGGGGCGGGGCAAGGGAGAAAGGGTCTCGATAATACCTGCGCTTATGCTTGTAGAGAAGGGGGTGAATCGACCGCAGTTTTTCCTTCCCCCTTAATGCTTCCCCCCTAATATAGATAACCTAACCTTAATTTTTTTGCGGTGGCGAATAAAGCGAAGCAACAGCGGGGCATAAGAGCGTTACCTTCCCCTGCATCTATGCTTAGAAGCGTCCCCGCGAGCGTAGCTTTTGAGACAAGGAGCAAAAATAAAAAGAAGGGGGTTAAGAGAGGGGTCTTAGGGGGGATTTAAGGGGGAAGGAAAGCTACCCGCCCCGTCGGTGTGTAATTGCAAAATTAGGGATAGCCGGAGCAAATTAAATTAGTCAGGCAAATTAGATTAGTCAGAGTGGCCAGGATTGGTTAAATCGGGAATGATTGAATTAGATTAAATAAAATGTGAAATATTAGAGAAAAGTCATCCTGGCATGACAATGGTTAATGAGAGAGATAGAGAGAAAAAGAGTGGGTCCTCAATTTGCTGGGTAAGAGATACTGAAAAAATAATTAAATCTAATTAAATAAAAAAACCGAAAGAGAACATATGCTAAATCTTTCGGTATAGTCATATTAAAAGGGAGTGTAATTTCGGCGACCACACTCCCTTTTGTATTTATAATTATAAAACTAAAAATAAAAAATTAGGAGAAAATAACAATAATTTTTATCTTATTTTTAAGCCCTTCAAATATTAATTTAGGGTATTCTTTATTTATTTTGAATTTTCCAAAAACTTTGCTGCTGAGGTTATATGTCTTGCTGCCTTTTCGACTATTGAGGGGTTAATATTGTGAACTTCTTCCCAGCCTTTTTGTATAGAATCGGTATGTTCTCGGGCAGCCCAGGGGCCGGTCCCAGCCACAATCTATTGCTTAATAGTACTATAAAATTTTAATCCCTCGATTACCCCTTTTGCATAATAAG
>Ga0209979_1001848_pt1 | contig 21726 bp, 20 predicted proteins | sample AnhtaG_FD_183114 | JGI IMG/M metagenome (GOLD analysis project Ga0209979, IMG submission 183114) | Deep subsurface microbial communities from Anholt, Denmark to uncover new lineages of life (NeLLi) - Anholt_01485 metaG (SPAdes) (version 2) | ecosystem: Environmental > Aquatic > Marine > Oceanic...
AAGAAAAACTGGATATTTTGATATTAGAATGTTGACTGGAGAAAAATTATCTGCTTCAGCCAAATACAGTCAGCTAAAACTTTTAGAAAGTTCTAAAACTTTACTTATAGAAAGGAGGATGGCTCTTTCTCCCTTCCCTTACGGAAAGGGTCTCCGAGCCATTTTTTTAAGATGAAAATTGAAAATAAAAATATAGAAGATATTAACATTGGGATACTCGGCTTTGGATATATTGCCAGCGGTGTTTTTTCCCTTATCCAGAGTCAGAAGAGTTATCTGGCTAGAAAAATAAAAAAGAATCTTAATATTAAAAGAATTGCAGAAAAAGACTTAAAAAAGATAAAGGCCACTTGTATAAAGGAGTTTAGAGATATCAAGGTGAGCAGTGATGTTAATGATGTCCTTCAGGACGGGAGCATTGATATTGTGGTGGAGCTTATCGGTGGTATAAATCCTGCATACGACTATGTTTATAAGGCATTAAGTTCAGGAAAGTATGTGGTAACTGCCAATAAGGATCTCATTGCCAACAAAGGCGGGGAATTACTGGCAGTGGCAGAAAGAAATAATGTAGATATACTTTTTGAAGCAAGCGTAGGCGGAGGTATACCAATTATAGGACCTCTGAAATCATCTCTGGCTTCCAATAATATAAGCAAGATTGTGGGGATAGTAAATGGAACCACAAATTATATCCTGACTCAGATGGAGAAGAATAATCTATCGTTTGATGAAGCACTGACCAAAGCTCAGGAGCTTGGATATGCGGAGAAAGCAAATCCATCATCAGATATTGAAGGTTATGATGCAGCCTGCAAACTGGCAATCTTAAGTTCCATAGCTTTCAATTCACGGGTTACATTAAATGATGTGTACAGGGAAGGAATCACAGATGTCTCATCTGATGATATAGGAAATGCTCTGGATATGGGTTACAGGATAAAGCTACTGGCAATTGGAATTGAAGAAAATGGTGAAATAAGTGTAAGGGTTCATCCTGCCCTGGTACCCACAAGTCATATCCTGGCCTCAATTGAGAATACATTTAATGCAGTTTATGTTTATGGTAATTATGTTGGTGAGATAATGAGTTACGGGAGAGGCGCAGGAGACAGGCCCACAGCAAGCTCTGTGGTAGGTGATATTATAAAGATTGCCCGGAACTTTGATCGCAAGAAGAAGGGAATAATCTATGGCTGCAGCTGTTTTGAGGATAAAAAGTTCAAGTCCATAGACGATACCATAAGCAAGTTCTATATTCTTATGGATGTAGCAGATAAGCCCGGGGTCCTGGCCAGAATAGCAGACGTATTTGGACAGAATTTGGTGAGTATTAATTCAATGATTCAGAAACAGACAGACAGGGAAAAAAGCGCAAGGCTTATATTTATTACCCATGAAGTGGTTAATAAAAATTTATATAAATCAATAAGTGAAATATCAAAGCTTGATGTTGTAGATAAGGTGCTTAGCGTAATCAGAGTGGAAGACTTGAGTTAATAGTAAGCTCGCGGTTCCAGGTCCAGGTAGAAATATTCTTATCATATTTACCAGTAAAAATAAAAATGTATGGTTATTATCTGTAAGCTGAGGGGAAAATGTCAAAATTATATTACAGGAGCACCAGAGGAACTGATAACAGGATAGAATCCTCCCGGGCAATTGTTAGAGGTATTGCTACGGATGGAGGGCTTTATGTTCCCGAAGCCATTCCGCAGATTGACCTGCCCCTGGGCAGTCTCGCCCGGATGGATTACCCTGAGCTTGCATTATATATAATAAGTAAGTTCCTTACTGACTTTACGGAAGATGAACTCAAATATTGCATCAGGAAAGCTTACGATAAGAAGTTTGACAGTCCTAAAATTACGCCACTGGTAGAAAAGGGCGGCGCTTTTTTCCTTGAGCTCTTTCATGGACCAACACTTGCATTCAAAGATGTGGCCCTATCCATGTTGCCGCATCTTTTAAAAGTTGCTGCAAATAAAATTGGTATTGATAAAGAAATAGTCATACTTACTGCCACCTCGGGAGACACAGGCAAAGCTGCGCTGGAAGGTTTTGCAAATGTTGAGGAGACAAAGATAATTGTATTCTATCCCAAAGATGGGGTAAGTAAAATTCAGGAAAGGCAGATGACCACACAGGCGGGAGATAATACCTATGTTATAGCAATTGAGGGTGATTTTGATGACGTACAGAGAGGGGTAAAGAATATCTTTTCCGACAGGATATTCAATGAGGCTTTAAATAAGAGAGGATATATATTCTCTTCGGCAAACTCCATTAATATCGGAAGGCTGGTTCCCCAGATAGTTTATCATGTGTATGCCTACCTGAGTCTTAGAAGATCAAAAAAAATTAGAGCGGACGAAATGATAAATATAGCTGTTCCAACCGGAAATTTTGGAAATATTCTGGCAGCCTATTACGCGAAAAAAATGGGGCTTCCGGTAGGAAAACTTATATGCGCTTCCAATGAAAATAATGTGCTTTACGATTTTATAAATACCGGAGTATATGATAAGAAAAGGAAACTGATTGTCACAAGCTCGCCTGCTATGGATATCCTGGTTTCAAGTAACCTGGAGAGACTGTTGTATGACATCTCCGGCGGTAACGCAGATATAATAAATAGTCTTATCGGTGACCTTAATAAAAAAGGTGAGTTTAAGATAACCAGTGAAATGAAGGATAAGATGGCTGATTTTTATGGTGGCTTTGCCACTGATAAGGAGACTTTTGAAACTATAAAATATGTCTTTTATAATTTCAACTATTTAATCGATACACATACTGCGGTGGGATATAACGTTTACCGGAAGTACGTGGATGACAGCGGGGATAAGTCAAAAACAGTCATAGCCTCAACTGCAAGTCCCTTTAAATTTCCGGGCAGTGTAGCAAGAGCCATAGATAAAAAATATGCTGGTATGGATGAATTTTCTCTCCTGGAGATACTGGCAGAAATTTCCGGGCTGAAAGTTCCGAATGCCATAAAGGGTATAGGAAGTAGAGAGATTCTTCACAGCACTGTTTGTGAAACCAGTCAAATGAAAGATGTCATAATCGACATTCTTGGCCTATAAAAATCTGGTAAAAAAGTGGTAGAAAAGATAAACAGGTTAGAAAATAAAAGTAAGAAATAAAATAGCGTCAGCAGATAGAAGTTTTCCTGCCTGCGCTAGAAATATTAGTAAAAATTTAAAGTGTTAAGTATGAAATATATAATAATTCTCATAGATGGAGTAGCAGACTACAGGATAGCGGAGCTGGGAAATAAAACTCCCCTGCAGTATGCAAAAACACCTGCTATGGACAGTATTGCCATAAACAGTGAAATGGGAATAGTTAAGACCATTCCGGATGGAATGGCGCCTGGAAGCGATACTGCTAACCTGTCTGTGCTGGGATACGATCCTAAAAAATATCACACCGGCCGTTCTCCACTGGAAGCAGTAAGTCTTGGCATCAATCTTTCAGAAGGCGATGTAGTGTTCAGGTGTAATCTGGTTACATTATCCGAAGAAGATAATTATACTGACAGGATTATGGTGGATTACAGCGCAGGAGAAATTCCTACGGACCTGTCCAGAATATTAATTGAAGATATTGGGAGTAAACTTCAGACTGAAAAAATAAAGTTTTTCCCTGGAGTAAGCTACAGGCATATAATTGTGTGGGAAGGCGGTCCTGATAAGAATATTCTTACACCGCCCCATGACATACTGGATAAAAAGATTTCTGACTTCCTGCCCAGGGGTCCGGGCAGCAGCGCACTTTTGGATATGATGATCAGGAGCAGCAGTCTATTAAAAGAGCACGTCATAAATAAAGAGCGGATAAAAAAGGGCGCAAGACCTGCAAATTCGATATGGATATGGGGAAAGGGTAGGAAGCCTGCTCTGGATAGTTTCTATGAAAAATATAAATTGAGGGGCTCAGTAATATCAGCTGTTGACCTTATAAAAGGCATAGGTATTTTAGCCGGACTTACACCGGTTAGAGTCGAGGGTGCAACCGGCACCATACATACCAATTTTAAAGGTAAAGCTAATGCTGCCATAGGCCAGCTTACAGGTGGCAAGGATTTTGTATATCTTCACCTGGAAGCTCCTGACGAGTGCAGCCATCAAGGTAATGTCAAAGATAAAGTAAAGTCAATTGAGATTATTGACGGAGAAGTTATCAGACCCATAAAGGAAGCTCTGGACAGGCAGGGTGCTGATTATAAGATGATGATACTTCCCGACCACTATACGCCTGTATCAGCAAGAACTCATACTTCAGAACCGGTACCATTTATGATTTATGACAGCAGCAATCAAACTGATAGCAGATCAGAAAGATTTGATGAGTTTTCTGCCAAGAAAACGGGACTGTATTTTAAGGAAGGCTATAGGCTAGTGGATTATTTTTTCTTTTATTCCTAAGTAATTCTTCTTTTCTTAACAAACATTACTATGCTACCAAATATACCAACTAAAAAGGCCACTGGACCTATAATGGTAAGTAGCATTGTTGGGTAATTAACTATTAGCTCATATGCCCCCAGGTCTATGGTAATATAATAGCATATAGACCTATAATTCTGTTTCTAACATTGTAAGCTGTGGTGATATGCTAAATATATATTTAGCATATCTTAAAATTATTTTTACTTTTCTAATCCTTAATTTAATTTAAGTTGTATAATTGTTTTAAAATTAATCTCTATAAGAAAGATATTTTTAGGAGGGCAAATATGAGAAAGCAAGGTTTAGTTTCAGCACTAATTAGTGTGGTTGTATTATCAATTGTGATAATTAGTACTGTTTGGTTTTTTTTAGACAAGACAAGGCTTATTGGACCAGTGCTTATAATACTTGGACTGGTAGCCTGGATTCCAATAAAAATATCAGGTAGAGCTATAAGTTCAGCTGGGGCTGATATAATATTTGGAATAGTTGATACTGGATTTTTAGGTGTTGCTGCCCTTATAGGAGCAAATTATGGTGGAGTAATAGGGGCCATTGTTGGTGGAGCAGTTGGTGACTCTGTTACTGATGGATTTGCAGGAATATTTGAGGGAAAAGTTTCTGAATATTTAAGAAGACACGGAATTGATGAAGCAAGAACACCCGTAAGTTCTTCTTTAGGTAAGATGAGTGGTTGCCTGATTGGGATAGGAATAACCCTTACTATTGCCTGGAGTGTATTAAATTTTGATATAAATTTATTAATGTAGATGTTTGGTTTAAACATAAAAACTCATTTTAGGAATAAAAATGTCTTCTTTTAAACAAATATTATCTAGTTTAAAAATTTATAAATTATTTGAAGCTATTCTATAATTATCATATTATTGTTAAAATAAAGCGGTAGAAAATTCTGTAGTATGCTGGATAAAATATAAGCATTGAATGAAAGGATTTATTTTGGCTAGATGGAGTACAGGAAAAATAGTGGGCATTGCTTTTCTTTGTATTTTTGTGCTTTTTATATTTTCCGGGGGATGTTTTTTTATAGGCTTATTAACCGGGAGCCTGGGCGGAACCTCTTATGCTTTGGGTGATTCGGTTTATGAAATTCGCCTGGAGGGTGTAATTTCTGCAGAAAAATATTCAGGCCTGTTTGGTGTAGTTACAGTTACGCCTGAAAAGATAATCAGCCAGCTTGATGAAGCCGAAAAGAATCCAAACGTGAAAGCAATCCTGATCAGAGTCAACAGTCCCGGCGGAAGCGCTGCCGCTTCGCAGGAAATATATGAAGAGCTTAAAAAAGTAGAAAAGCCGGTTGTAGTCTCAGTCAGTGAGGTTTGTGCCTCAGGGGCATATTATGTAGCAAGTGCAGCTGACAGGATAATTGCTAACAGGTCTTCTTCAGTGGGCAGCATCGGAGTAATAATGCAGATTCCCAATTTCGAGGACTTGTATGAAAAATTAGGAATAAAATATACCACCATAAAGCAGGGAAAATTTAAAGACGTAGGAAGTCCTGACAGACCTATTACTGAAGAAGAAATAAGGTTGCTTGAAGCCCAGCTTAAAGAAATTTACAGGCAGTTTATCACGGATGTTGCCGAAGCCAGAAATATGGACGCAGGTGAAGTGGAAGAGCTTGCAACAGGATGGGTTTTTTTAGGGACAGAAGCTCTGGAGCTGGGCCTGATTGACGGTATTGGAAACTATAAAGATGCGATAAATATAGCGGCAGAATTAGGCGGAATTAAAGGTGAACCTAATGTCATAAGGCAGGAATTAGGCTTTTCCCTTATGGATTTAATTTTAGGTTATTATCTTAATTCAGTTATCAGCAAAATATTTTAACGGGATTTTTAAAGAGCAGGCTCAAGGGGGAGCCAGGGAGAGCTGGTTTTATTGATACACCTGGTTTTGTTGTTATAATACTGAAGATTTTTAAATAATTTTTTTTTAAAAATGATTGATAACATCATTAGTCAGATAAAAGAATCTGAGAATAAAGCAAAAGAGATTGTAGCCTCATCCAAAAAGGAATCTGCAGAAATTATAGAGGAAGCATACAGGGAAGCGGAAAAAATCATAAAAGAAGCCGAAAGAGAAGTAAAGGTTATGTACACAGAAGCTGAAAATAAGGCAAAACGTGATGCAGGTAGAGAAGCTGCAAGGCTGGAGAAAGATTTCGACAGGAGGCTAGCGGAAATAAAGAATATTTCTAAAGCTAACCAGGAAAAAGCTATTGAAAAAATTATTCAGAGGATTGTAGGTTAATGGCAGTTGCTAAATTAAGTAAACTTTTTATTATTTCACATAAATCCGATACAGAGACTGTTCTTAAAAAATTACAAAAAACTCCAATTACTGTTGAAGTAAAACCACATACGGATAAAATCGATTTGGAGATCCCGCCTATAGATACAAGTCCAGAGTACATTACCAGGGTTAAAAGGGCTCTGGATATTCTTAATGATTCTAAGGACGAAAAGCTAAAAAAGATTGCCTCCAGAGCAGGCAAACTGGTAATTAAAAGAAGTGAATACGATAAGATCCTGGAGAGCGCAAACTTTAAAGAAATAGTAGATAATATTTTAGATATTGAAGATGAAATGGAGAGTCTGGATGCAAAGATTACCGATATGGAACCAAAAATTAATCAACTGAATGTATGGTCCTGTTACAGAGGTAATCTTGAGGATATAGCAGATAGTGATACCTATACTATAAAATTGGGGATTATTAAATACGAGGAATATGATTTTGAAGAAGTTGTAAAAAACCTGGATGAAAATAAAATTTCCTGCGAGAAATTGTCTGAAGATAGAGATATTACCTACGTAATTCTAGCCTATCATAACCAATATAAGAAGGGTGCGGAAGAATATCTGGCCAGTATTTCCTTTGAGGAGGCAGAAATAACTGGTTATAGGGGCACCATTGAAGAGAATTTAGCTAAAATTAAAAAAAGTATTGATTTTAACAGAAATAGAAAAAAACACTTACTGGCCGAAATAAGGAAAATATCCCGCCAGTACGAAGAAGCCCTGACAGTTTATCTTGATTACATTGAAAATAATCTGGAGATTGAGCAGGCAGTAGAATCCGGGTTTTCTACAGATTCTGTTTCTTTTCACACCGCATGGGTAAAGAAAGAAGATAAGAAAAAAATCATTTCTACAGTTGAGAGTTTTAAATCTACCAGAGTGATAGAAATTCAACCGGATGAAGATGAAGATATTCCTGTTATTCTGGAAAATAAACCACTATTCAGGCCATTTGAGATAGTTGTAGATCTTTATGGAGTTCCCAGATATTTTGAGATTGATCCTACCCCATTTGTTTCATTATTCTTCGCTGTATTCTTTGGTCTTTGCATGGCTGATGCAGGTTATGGATTCATAATGATGATACTTACTTTAATTTTTGCTTTTAAGATGAGGAATATTAAAAAATTTCTTATGCTGATCTTTATCGGTGCAATTTTTACCGTATTTGCCGGAACTCTTTTTAATGGATGGTTTGGTGATTTGCCCAGTTATTTAGGTATTGATGGATTTTTCTCAAAATTGGCAATTCTGGGAGATCCAGTCAGTTCTAACCAGGGATCCATGAATTTTTTCAGATTAGCGCTGATTCTGGGAGTAATTCATGTTATTTTTGGTCTGTTCATCAAAATTTTCGACTGTCTGAGACGCAGGGATTGGGGAGGTGCGTTCCTGGATGGACTTCCCTGGATAATTATCATTATATCGCTTATAGCAATTCTGCTTTCATCCCGGATAGCGGTAAGCATGCAGCTGGTTTCTGAACCGCTTTTCCCCGGCGGTATATCAAAGATTCTTATATGGCCCATCCTGGCTGGCGCCATAGTTATTATTTTCTTTGGAGCCAGGAATGAAAAGAGCTGGGGATTTAGAATATTTATGGGATTTTTAAACCTGACTATAGTTAGGGGACTGACTTCATTATTAGGTGATTTTCTTTCCTATATCAGAATCATGGCTCTGGGAATGGTAACTGCCGGTATCGGGGTAGCTATTAATAAAATAGCATTTCAGTTTCTCTCAATTCCGGTTGCCGGTATTATAATTTTAATTATAATTCTTATATTTGGACATATCTTCAATATAGGAATTGGTATTCTTGGTGGTTTTGTTCATACACTGAGGCTTCAATATGTCGAATTCTTCCCTAAATTTTATGTAGGCGGGGGAAGACCGTTTGAAGCTTTAAAGGATGAACATAAATATATAACAATAGTTGATTAGCAATAGGAGGAAAAATGTCAGATTTATCGCTAGGTGTAATGGTAACAATTATAGGAGCTGGTTTCGCAGCTATCTTGGCCGGTATTGGTTCTATTTTAGGCATTGGCTACCCAGGAAGAGCTGCTGCAGGAGTTCTCTCCGAAGATCCACGTAGATTTGGTAGCTTATTTTTACTTGTTGTTCTGCCTGGAACACAGGGATTCTATGGATTTGTCGCTGCATTTCTGATTATTGGGAATATTACCAGGGTGGAAACTTTGGCGCAGGGCATGCAATTATTTTTTGCTGCGCTGCCTATTGCAATTACCGGACTACTTTCAGGTATACATCAGGGAAAGGTTTGCGCAGCAGGTGTAAATCTTGTGGCAAAGCAAGCAAAACAGGGAATGAAAGGTGTTATATTTGCGGCAATGATTGAGACTTATGCAGTACTGGGACTTCTTATTACTTTCTTCCTCATTAACAGTGTACAATTTTAACAGGTGGAAATATGACAGACATAGATAATGTCTCAAAAAAAATTCTGGATGATGCGGGAAAAGAGAGAGATAAGATACTAGATGAAGCCAGAAAGAAAGCGTCTGTGGTAATAGAAGAGACTGAAGAAAGGGTAAAAGAGATACACCAGAGCGGAAAACTGAGAGCAAGGGAAAAGTATAGAGAAGTTTTAAATATTGAAGTATCCAGGGCTAAATCAGAATTAAATCAAAAGATACTTATGTATAAAATTGGCCTGATTGAAGATGTTATTGATAGAGCAAAGAAAAAACTTACCTGTCTCGGCAAAAAAGATTATGAAAAATTCCTTAAAAAAACTTTAGATGTGTTAAGTATTGATGAGGGTTATTATCAGATTGGAAGCGAGGAAAGAAATATTGATGGTAAGATGATTGAATCTATTGCAAATTTTAAAAAAGCAGAGGAGAAGCCGGATTTTAAAAAAGGCATCAGGATAATTAAAGGAAAAGCAGAATATAATATAGCTCCTGATAGTTTGATTGATTCAAATATTGATGATATCAGGATGGATGTGGCATTATATCTATTTGGTAAGGAGAGGTAATAATTGGTACGGATAGATTATGATATTAGCGATGACAGCTATTATCTTTTTGCATGTGCAGAACTTATGACAAGAGAAGTTGAATTTCTAGAGGAAAGTAAAATTGAGAGGATGCTCGGATCCGAGGGACCGGATGAATTTATTGGAATACTGCGAGATACGGTTTATTCTAAATATATAAATGATATAGAGAAATCCAGAAGCTTTGAAAAGGTTATAATCAGTGAATATAGCACTACTGTAAATTTTTTAGACCAGAGATTAAAACCTGAACATCAGACCGTAAAAGATCTTCTTTTTCTTGAAGAAAATCTACACAACCTGAAAGTGATTGTTAAATCAATCATTCTGGATATTGATTTTAGGGAGCTTTTTGTCCCTATATTACATTCTTATGATGAGCTGAGGGATGCTGCTGCTACCGGAGATTATAGAGAAGTTGATCCGGTAATTGCTGAAATGCTTAAGTTTGCAGTAGAGTTAATAGATAAGCAAGAAAATTACAGGCTCATGGAACTTGAGCTTGAGAATTTTTATTTAGGAAGAGTGCTAAATTCTATTGAAACCCTGAATAGCAGACTGATTACAGATTATTTAAAACATATTATAGATATACTGAATATAAAAAACGTTTATAGGAATAAGTATCTGGCAGAGGATTTAAGTTTTGATTATTTTTTACATGAAAATGGATTTCTGCCAAAAGAATTTATGGCCAAATTTGAGGGCGAGAGCCTGGACTTTTTTGTAAAGGAAATGGAACGGACAGATTATGCAGATATGATAATTAAGGGAACTTATGCCCTGCATTCTGAGGGTACATTTTCTTCTTTTGAGAAAAGCGAGGACTTATTTTATCTTGATTTTTTTGACCCTGTAAAATTTACAGTTTCAAATCTGGAGAAAATTTTTCAGTTTTTTTTGAGAAAAAAAGTAGAACTAAAGTACCTAAGTATTATATTTACCGGTGTTCTTTACGGTATTGAAAATAGTAAAATAAAAAATAAGGTAAAGGTTTAAATGGGTACCAGGATTGCTGCATTTGGAGAAAGTGACATTATGCTGATATTTAAAGCGGTAGGAATTGATGTTTTTCCTGTGACTGCAGGCATTGAAGAAATCTCTGAAGCAGAAAAAAAGCTAAGGCAGCTGGTAGGGGAAGGTTATGGAATTATTTTTATGACTGAAACTATCGCAATTAAATTAGACCAGATAATTAAAGAATATTCAAATAAACTACTACCATCAATAGTGGTGATCCCGGGGCTGGGAAAAAGAAATAATTATGCAATTAGGAATTTAAGAAGGGCAATAATAAAAGCTGTGGGGGCAGATGTAATGGCAGAAGAAAAATTAGGAGCAAATAAATGAGTAATTCAGGAAAAATTGTCAAGGTAGCAGGTCCACTGGTTGTATCTGAAAATATGTCTGGCTCAAAAATGTTTGATGTTGTTTATGTTTCCGACAAGAAGTTAATGGGCGAGATAATAGAACTAAAAGGAGATCTCGCTTCTATACAGGTTTATGAAGAAACTGCAGGCATAGGTGTTGGTGAACCAGTATACCCATCAGGCGAACCTTTAACTGTGGAGCTGGGACCGGGTATTATCCAATCCATTTATGATGGAATTCAAAGACCTCTTAATGAAATATATGAAAATACCGGGGATTTTATTGCCAGGGGTGTTTCCGCGGCGGCATTAAACAGGAAGCGGAAGTGGAGATTTGAGCCAATTATAAAAAAGGGTGATATGGTAAGTGGTGGTGACTTCCTGGGCTTTGTTAATGAGACAGAAATAATAAAGCATTATATTATGGTTCCACCTGGAATAAGTGGAGAGGTTAAATCAATCCAGTCAGGTGAGTTTACAGTTGAAGACACCATAGCAGTAATAAAAAATAAAGATGGCGACAGACAGATGACAATGATACAGAAATGGCCGGTAAGAAAGCCCAGGCCGTACCTTGACAAAATCAGTCCCAATATGCCCTTATTTACCGGTCAGAGAGTTATAGATATGTTTTTCCCTATTGCAAAAGGGGGCACTGCGTGTATCCCCGGACCATTTGGCTCGGGTAAAACTGTCATCCAGCATCAACTGGCAAAGTGGATTAATGCTGAAATTATTGTTTATATAGGATGTGGAGAAAGAGGCAATGAAATGACAGATGTTCTTCTGGAATTTCCTAAACTGGTTGATCCTGAGTCCGGAGTTCCTTTGATGAAGAGGACTGTACTTATTGCCAATACTTCAAATATGCCTGTTGCAGCCAGGGATGCATCTGTTTATACCGGAATAACTATAGCTGAATATTTTAGAGATATGGGATATTCAGTAGCGCTGATGGCTGATTCAACTTCAAGATGGGCAGAAGCTATGAGAGAAATTTCTGGTAGATTGGAAGAGATGCCAGGGGAGGAAGGATACCCGGCATATCTGGGAGCGAGAATTGCTTCATTTTATGAGAGAGCAGGTATGATAAAATGCCTATCAAGCAACGAACAGAGATTTGGCGCTCTTTCTGTTATTGGTGCGGTATCTCCTCCGGGAGGTGACCTTTCTGATCCGGTGGTGCAGGCTACATTAAGAGTAGTAAAAGTTTTCTGGTCACTTGAAGCCCGACTTGCTTACAGCAGGCACTTTCCTGCAATATCATGGTTGAATTCTTACTCCCTTTATATTGATAATATAAGGGATTATGTTACTAAAAATGTCCAGGAAGATTATTTTGACTTGCAGGCAGAAGCGATGAGAATCCTTGAAAAAGAATCAGAGCTGGAAGAGATTGTTCGCTTAGTAGGAGTTGATGCTTTGTCCGGACCTGACAGGTTAATCCTGCTCACGGCCAGAATGTTAAGGGAGGACTTTCTTCATCAAATTGCTTATCATGAAGTAGATACTTATTCGTCAATGGAAAAACAGTATAAGATGATAGATACAATTATATATTTTTACAATCAGGCAACCGGTTATTTGAAAATAAATGCTGATATTAAGGCTATAGAGAATATGAGAGTAAGGGACGAGATAGCCAGGATGAAATATATAAAGAAAGATGATATCGGCAAGATTGATAAAATCAAAGAAGATATAGATAAAGAATTTTCTTCGATAATAGAGGAGTGAAGATGCTAAAAGAATATAGAAGTATTACCAATATCTCCGGACCCCTACTTCATGTAGAAGGTGTGGAAGGGGTTAAGTATGAGGAACTGGTTGATATAAAGCTTGACGACGGAAGTATAAGAAGCGGCAGAGTGCTTGAGGTTAATAGAGATAATGCGCTGGTGCAGGTATTTGAGGGTACATCTGGAATAGATTCTAAGAATACAAGGGTAAGGTTTTTAGGAAGGGGTACACATATGTATGTATCTTCTGATATACTGGGCAAAGTTTTTACAGGTCTTGGAAAACCAAAAACTGAAAAAGACAAGATTATTGCAGAAAAAAGCCTGGATATAAATGGAGCTCCGATCAATCCATGTGCCAGAGATTATCCTGATGAGTTTATACAAACCGGAATATCCTCTATAGATGGCCTGAACACTCTGGTGAGGGGACAGAAACTACCTATATTTTCCGGGGCAGGCCTTCCCCACAACCGGATAGCTGCTCAAATTGCAAGACAAGCTGCAGTTCTGGGAGAAAAGGAGAAATTTGCTGTAGTCTTTATAGCAATAGGAATTACCTTTGAAGAAGCTGAATATTTTATTAATGATTTTAAGAAAACCGGTGCTATAAGCAGGTCAGTTCTTGTACTAAATCTTGCCGATGACCCGGCAATTGAGAGAATTGCAACCCCAAGAGTGGGGCTTACCTGTGCCGAATATCTTGCTTTTGAAAAAGATATGCATGTGCTGGTAATCTTAACCGATATGACCAATTACTGTGAAGCATTAAAAGAGGTTTCTGCTGCCAGAAAGGAAGTTCCCGGAAGAAGAGGTTATCCTGGTTATCTTTATACTGACCTGGCTACTGTTTATGAAAGGGCTGGTAGGATCAGGGGAAAGAAAGGTTCAATAACCCAGATTCCCATACTTACTATGCCTGAAGATGATAAAACCCATCCCATCCCAGACCTTACAGGATATATAACCGAAGGCCAGATTATACTCTCAAGATCACTTCATAAGAAAAAATTATCTCCCCCTATTGATGTACTGCCATCCCTTTCCAGACTCAAGGATAAAGGAATTGGCCAGGGGAAAACAAGAGAGGATCATGCGGATATATTTAACCAGTTATATGCAGCATATGCCAGAGGAAAAGAGGTGGAAGAGCTTACAGTGATACTGGGGGAAGCAGCTCTAACTGATATGGACAAACTGTATCTTAAGTTTGCTGAAAAATTTGAGAATGAATATGTTTCTCAGGGTGAGTATGAGAATAGAAGTATAGACCAGACACTTGATTTGGGATGGAAACTACTTTCGATGTTCCCAAGGGAAGAATTAAAGAGAATAAGGACTGAATATCTGGACAAATATATGGCAAAATTTAAAACAGAAAAAGAAGAAGATGAGAGTGACTAAATGCTTTTAAATGTAAATGCAACAAGAATGGAACTTCTTCGCTTAAGGAAGAGGTTAAGTCTGGCCAGGAGAGGGCACAAACTCCTTAAGGACAAAAGAGATGAACTTATGAGACAATTACTTGAGGTAATTGATAGGGTTAAGGAGCTTCGTTTTTCTATAGAAAAAGAATTTCAATCCATACTGGAAAGATTTGTGCTTGCAGAAGCGGCAATGGGTCCATACCAGGTAGAGCAGGAATTACTGCTGCCTGTAAAGAAGATTTCAGTATCAATCAGCAAGAGGAACATTATAAATGTTCGTGTACCGGTTTATGCCAAAGAGGTGAGCGGTGATATTATCCCTTACGGCTATATGAACACCTCGGGAGAAATGGATATTGCTCTTAATGATTTTGATAAGTTCATAGATAATCTTCTTGAGCTGGCTGAAAAGGAGAAAGCAGTACAGCTTATGGCTACGGAGATTGAAGAGACTAGAAGAAGGGTTAATGTCCTTGAGTATAAATTAATCCCGAGCATAATCGAGACTATAAGATTTATAACTATGAAACTGGATGAGACCGAGCGTTCCAACGTGGTAAGGCTTATGAAGGTGATAGATATTGTGAGAAGCCACTAAATTTTGTAACTATTTTATTCTTAAATCAAACTCCTAAGTTACTGTAAACCGGAAAATCATTTGCTAGTTTTTTAACCTTGCTGGCAATTTCCTTGAGCTTTGAAGGGTTACTCCTGTTTTTTAGGGCTCCAGAAATATATTCACCTATTTTATACATCTGTTCTACGCCCATTCCCTGAGTGGTTACCGCAGGCGTACCAATCCTTATACCGCTGGTTATTATGGGATCCAGTTTATCGAAGGGAATCACATTTTTATTGATTATTATACCTACTGAGCTCAATGTTCCTACAGCCTCATAACCGGTTAATTCTTTACTGGTTAAATCTATTAGAAACAGATGGTTATCAGTTCCACCGGATACAATTCTGAAACCTTCATTCTTCATATACTCACACAGAGCTTTTGAGTTTTCAATAATGCGCCTGCTGTAATCCTTAAATGAATCCTTTAAAGCTTCTCTGAAAGCTACTGCTTTAGCAGCAATGATATGCATCAGGGGACCTCCCTGAATACCGGGGAAAACTGATTTATCTATAAGACCGGCGTATTTTTTATCGGCAATAACCAGTCCGCCCCGTGGACCTCTAATAGTCTTATGTGTAGTAGCGGTGGTAAAATCTGCCACATTTATAGAGCTGGGGTGATAGCCGGTTACCATAAGTCCTGCAATATGGGCCGTGTCAGCCATCAGGTATGCGCTTACTTCATCAGCAATATCCCTGAACTTCTTAAAGTCGATTAATCTTGAATAAGAGCTGGCTCCGGCTATGATCAATTTTGGCCTGGTGGCTTTTGCCAGTTTCATTACATTTTCATAGTCTATCATTTCTGTTTCGGGATCTACGGTGTAAGTGTGAATCTCATAGTATCTTCCGCTAAGATTTTGCTTATGTCCATGAGAGAGGTGACCGCCATCTCTAAGGTTCATACTCAGTATCCTGTCTCCGCAGTTTAAAACACTTAAGTATACTGCTAGATTGGCATTGACTCCACTATGAGGTTGAACGTTGCTGTAATTTGAGCCAAATAATTGGTTGGCTCTGTTTATAGCCAACTTTTCGATTTCATCAAAATTCTCACAGCCTGCATAATACCTGAATCCAGGATAACCCTCAGCATATTTATTTGTCAGCACAGAACCCATAGTCCTTATAACTTCCTGGGAAGTGAAATTCTCTGAAGCTATCAGAATAAGCTGCCTCTTTTGCCTTTCCAATTCCTTTTTTATTATCTCTTTTACCTCGGTATCTACATCTACGCTTAAGGTATGATTTTCGTGTTTTTTTGATTTAACCATTGCAAGTCTAGTTCCTTTCTTCGACTTTCATTATTTTATTAACTCTTCTAATATGACGTTTTTCATCACTTACAGGAGTGTTTATAAAAATTTTTGTTATTTCAATACATTTTTCTAATGATAAAAATCTTGCTCCCAGGCACAATATATTTGCAAAATTGTGGTCGCGGGCAAACCTTGCAGTCTCTTCATTCCAGCAGACAGCGGACCGTATGCCCTTTATTTTGTTGGCAACCATATCCATGCCAATTCCGGTTCCGCATATAAGTATTCCAATATCAGCTTTACCACAGGCTACAACTCTAGCTCCCTTTTCCCCAAAATCAGGATAATCCACGCTCTGGCAGCTATCAGTTCCAATATCCAGTATGGTGTGTCCCATAGATTTTACCAGTTCAATTAATCTGGATTTATAATTGAAACCGGCGTGATCTGAGCCTATAACTATCTTCATAAAATATCCGTTTTTTTATAAGTTGTTAAAATGCTCCAATTATAACTATCAAACTTGAAACCCTGTAATATTATATTCCAATTAACTGGATAATCAAAAATTTACCTGAAATTTTTTGTTTAAAAAACTAAATCTTATCACAGAATAAAAAAATTGCCGGAAATATTTTTATTTTCTTCTTTTTTTATATTAAATTTCTTTTAATGCCTTTGAATTTTAAAACATCTTTAAATTTGACTTTCCCCTCTCTAACCAAAACAGGAGTTTGGCCTGTCACGTCAACAATAGTTGATTCAACTCCAGTCAGAGAAGAAGGGCACTCTACTATTAGATCTACTTGTTTCCTGATTGTGACGGGGATGTCCTCTATTTTTTTAGGATAGCTCTTTGTTCCGGAAACAGTGGCGCTGGTAGACACAATAGGGCCGCATATATTTATTATATTTCTTAAAAATCCGGGATCTGCCAGTCTGATAGCAATATTAGGACTGCCGCTGGTGATAAAATTTTCCAGAGAGCTTTTCTTATTAAAAATTAAAGTAAGAGGCTTTGGATTTTTAATATCCCAGAAATTTTTTATTATTTTTTTTGCAACCGGGTTTATATCTGAAACCAGGCTTTTTAAATCATCATGACTGGAAATAAGTATTATGAAAGGCAAATTTTTACTTCTTTTTTTTATTTTATATATTTTTTCAATTGCATTTCTGTCATTATATTTACAGCTTAATCCGTAAATGGTGCTGGTAGGTAGAATTACTGTCTTACCTTCTGAGATAAGTTCAGCAATTTTTTTGATAATGTTTTTGTTAATTTTATCCGGATTATTAATTTTTACTGTATTCATAAAGAAATAAAAACTTATTAAAATTAGTATATAATATTTTTTTTATAAAAAAAACAGTACAAGTTTTACTTTTTAAAAGTACTTGGCATTTTTATAAATAACCCTTAGTATATTTTAAAGGAGTATGTGAGCGTAAATTTGCAGCAGTAACGGATTTTTATAAATAAAAAAAGCATATATTGAGAAAATGGTAATTACGCGGCCGACCTGGGATGAATATTTTGCCTCAATTACAAGGCAAGTAGCAACAAGATCTACATGCCTTAGAAGAAAAGTTGGCGCTATAATTGTAAAGGATAAGAGGATTCTTACCACCGGCTATAATGGCGCGCCGATGAGGGTGAGGAATTGTCTTGAGATAGGAACATGCCTGAGAGAAGAACTGGGAGTGCCAGCGGGTGAAAGACATGAAATTTGCCGTGGCCTGCACGCTGAACAGAATGCAATCCTCCAGTCTGCATATCATGGAGTGCAAATAAGAGACTCGGTTATTTACTCCACAACCCAGCCCTGTGCTCTCTGCGCCAAAATGATAATAAACTGCGGAATTAAAAAAATATATTATTTTGAGGATTACCCCGACCCTCTTGCCATAGATCTGCTTGACGAAGCAGGAGTTGAGTTAATAAGACTTGATTTTTAATTGAAAAAAAATTTTTTAAGAGTATAATTGCTACGAATTTTTTAAGATCTTTCTAAAACAATAAAAGCAGCACTTATTTTTTAATTCACCTTTATTTGTTATAATAACCTTTACTTTTTTATCAGGAAAATTACTTTTTTTATATTTATGGAAAAGTTTATTATAAATGGCGGAAAAACTCTGTCTGGAAAAGTTAGGATAAGCGGGGCCAAGAATTCTGCACTAAAATTGATAGCGGCATCAATACTGGCCGACAGTAAAACTACCTTAAGCAATGTACCAAATATTGAAGACGTCAATATTATGATAGAAGTGCTCAGAACCCTTGGCGCCAGGGTAGATGTGGATGTGGAAAATAAAGTGGTTGAAATTGATCCAGGGAGTATCAGCAGCTATGAAGCACCTTATGAACTTGTGAGAAAGATGAGGGCTTCGATACTGGTAGCAGGGCCGCTCCTGAGCAAGTATGGTAAAGTTAAGGCTGCCATTCCGGGTGGTTGCAATATTGGCTCCAGACAAATTGATCTTCACCTGAAGGGATTTGAAGATATGGGAGCAAAATATTCTATAGAACATGGATATATTAATTGCCAGGTTGATGGTTATGAAGCCGGAGCCAAGCTTTTCGGTGCAATGATGAATCTGGATTTTCCTTCCAGAGGGGCTACTGAAAATATAATGATGGCGGGGTGTCTTGCTAATGGCCAGACAGTTATCAGTAATGCAGCACGGGAACCGGAAATAGTTGACCTGGCTTGTTTTTTAAACTCAATGGGCGCAGACATACAGGGAGCAGGCACGGACAGCATCATTATAAATGGAGTTAAGAGTCTTAAGGGCACAGATTATGAAGTCATGCCTGACAGTATTGAAGCAGGTACTTTTATTACTGCGGCATGTTTATATGGTGATAAAGTAGAAATTGAAAATGCGAGATGGAAAAATCTTGAAATATTTTATTTTAAGTTAAAAGAAATTGGTGTAAATATTTCTATTGTTGATGAAAACAATATAAGGGTAGATGCGCCCCGAGAATCATACAGGCCCATTAATATCAGCACTCTTCCATACCCTGGCTTTCCCACTGATTTACAGCCCATAATAACAGTTCTTCTTTCGGTTGTTCCCGGTGTATCAATAGTAACTGAAAATGTATTTGAAAACAGGTTTATGTACGTGGACGAACTGAACAGAATGGGAGCGAATGTAAAAATTGACGGGCATCATGCTGTAATCAAGGGGGTTGAAAAATTATCAGGAGCTCCGGTGCGGTCATTTGACCTTCGCGCGGGGGCGGCTATGGTCCTTGCAGGACTTGCGGCGGAAGGGTCTACTGAAGTAAGCGACATACACCATATCCAGAGGGGTTATGAGGATTTTGTAAAGAAGTTAAGGAACCTGGGTGCGGATATCAGAAAGGTCAGTTAGTATAAGGTCAGGAATTTTAAATACTGATTTATTAAAAATTTAATGTTGAAAGTTATATGGATGAAAAAGAATAAAAGTAAAGCGGAAAATGAGACTTTTAAAAAATAAGGATAAAAGAGGATTTAAAAAAATACCTTTATATATAAGGGTAATAATAATAGTTTTAGCCTCAATAATTGTTGCCGGAGGCATGGGCACTGGCGGCTTCTTTCTTTATATTAATTCGGTAAACAGGACTATAAATTCGATTACTACTTCAGAAGTAGAGAACATACTCGCTCCCATAGAATCTCACCAGGAACCGGTTACTATCCTTGTAATGGGCCGGGACAGCAGGGATGTCGAAAATGATTCCGGCAGGGCTGATACCATAATGCTTCTTTATTTAAATCCTGAAGAAGGAAGCGGAGTCCTTCTTTCCATTCCCAGGGATACTCTGGTGGAAATACCGGGGTATGGGGAGGATAAAATAAATCATGCTTATGCCTACGGCGGGGAAGAGCTTATGATAAAGACAGTCAGTTCTTTTCTAGATGCGGAAATAAATCATTATGTGACTCTGGATTTTGAAGGGTTTGTACGGTTGATAGATACTCTGGGAGGGGTAGATATTACCATTGACAGACCTCTTGTTGATCCCAAGAGTGGTGCTAATTTCTCACCTGGCAACCATCACTTCACAGGGGAACAGGCATTATCATATACCAGAAGCAGAGCTACAGAGCTTGGGGATATTGACAGAATTCAGCGTCAGCAGCAGTTGTTTAGGGAACTCCTGATACAGAAATTAAATGTAAGATACTTATCCAATGTTCCATATTATTTTAATATTTTAGTGGAAAATACAAGAACGGACCTGGATATTTTAACTATCCTTAAATATTCAAAGGCAGCTTTATCCCTTAATTCCGAGAATTTTGAGACTGCTATTATTCCTTCTCGTTCGGATTGGATAGAAGATAGAACTATTAGTGTTCAGATTCCGGATATTGAAGAAGCAAGAGCTATGTGGAAACGTATAATCAATAGCGAACCAGCCAGCTTGTACAATGCAGTATATACTGATATTGGTGTCTCACCTGACGCCATGGCATCAAATGTTGAGCATGTATTTAAGATTAAAATAAAAAATACCGGAGCTATTACCTGGGAACGTGATAGCGAAAATCCAGTGTTTCTTGGTTATCATTGGATTGATTTTGAAAGTGAAGAAATGGTTGTTTTTGAAGGAGAAAGAAGTTTTCTTCCCCAAAAAGAAGTGAAGCCGGGAGAAGAAGCAGTATTTAATATAAATGTTAAAGCGCCTTCTGCTCCAGGCCAATACGTCTTACAAATTGATCTGGTTAAGGAAGGAGTGACCTGGTTTTCAACTAAGGGAGTTATCCCTCTTGAAAAATATATTGTAGTAGATATAGCGTATTCTGCAAAATACGACGATTTTGGAACTACTCCCAAAAACGCAGATTCTGGAGAAAAATTCCCGGTGACCATATGGTTTAAAAATACGGGTACCATAACCTGGAAAAGTGATTCTGAAATGGAAATAAGATTTGGATATCACTGGCTGAACCGCGATACTATGGAAGTTGTAATCTGGGATGATGGCAGAAGATTGCCTATTCCAGGTGAAATAGGACCAGGAGATGAATTTCAAAAAGACATATATATCTTTGCTCCGGAGAATCTTGGAAGATATATACTTCAATATGACCTGGTGCATGAGAGAGTTACCTGGTTTTCAACTGCTGGAGTTATGCCACTTGGGGTAGATGTAGATGTTGGCCGGGTTATAGATAAAAGTATAACCGGGCGAACCTATATTATAATTTCTAATGGTAATGGCATAAGCGGATCTGCGGTAAAGTTTAAAGATTATTTAAAAGTCTATGGATTTAAGATACTGGGCCTTTCTAATGCGGATAGTTATAATTATGAAAAAACTGTAATATACTATAGTAAAGAAAATAAAGAAAAAGCGGACCAACTGGCTATAATCTTTTCGAGTTATGAGATGGAAGAACTGCCATCAAGTATTTTTAAAGAAATATATGGCAAAGATGCAGATATAGCTATAATAGTTGGTAAAGATTATTTAGAGAATCTGGAGTAAA
>Ga0209979_1001849_pt1 | contig 21723 bp, 13 predicted proteins | sample AnhtaG_FD_183114 | JGI IMG/M metagenome (GOLD analysis project Ga0209979, IMG submission 183114) | Deep subsurface microbial communities from Anholt, Denmark to uncover new lineages of life (NeLLi) - Anholt_01485 metaG (SPAdes) (version 2) | ecosystem: Environmental > Aquatic > Marine > Oceanic...
GCGACTTCGCCTCCCCCTACTTCGGTGAGAAGTACAGGGTGATAAGGGGTGGTGGTTGGTTCAGCGACAAGCAATTGGTGCGCACCACCGAGCGGAGCTGCAGCGGCGTTGAGTTGGCCAACGACGATGTGGGCTTCCGCTGCGCGAGATAGCTTATTAGCTGATGGCCTATAGCCTATGGCCCCATAGCACTTCACATGCCATCTGCCATATGCCATCTGCTATCACCCGGTTGAAAGGAGGGATGCCTATCGCACGAAAGTGTCGGGTTCTCGCCTTAGTTTCAAAACCCAAGCAAGGAGGTAACAAATGTCTAAGAAGACGCTGTGCCAACGAGCTGGCCTGAATCTGGTCCTAGTGCTGGCAATGCTGCTGACCCTGGCGGTGAGCGCGGGCAGCGGTGCTCCGCCGGCCCAGGAGGAGATGACCTACACGGTTAAGCTGGGTGACAACCTCTGGACACTGGCGGAGAAGTACCTGGGCACCGGCCCGGCCTACTGGGGCATCGTCGGCGCTACCAACGCCGAATACGAGGGAGATCCCAGCTTCGCCTACATCGAGAACCCCAACCTGATCCATCCCGGCTGGAAGCTCCTCATCCCCAGCGCCGAGGAAGCGGAGAAGTACATCGGGATCGCCGAGCCCACGAGGGGCGGCACCCTGGTGGTGGGCCTGGCCACCGAATCCATTGACACCCTCGATCCCGCTGACCACCGCGACCGGCCCACCGAGACTGTCATCCGCAACATGTTCGATGGGTTGGTGACTCGCACCACCAATAACGAGGTAGTCATGGAGCTAGCCGAGTCCTACGAGTGGGTGGATAACAAGACCCTGGAGTTCGAGCTGAAGCAGGGCGTCACTTTCCACAACGGCGAGGCGCTGACCGCCGAAGACGTCAAGTTCTCCTTCGAGCGCACCATCACCGAAAACGGCATCGAGTATCCCGAAGCCCACACGGCGCTCCGCAAGGGGCTCATCGCACCGCTGGAGAGCGTGGAGGTCGTTGACGATTACACCGTGCGCTTCCACTTCTCCGACCCGTGGCCAGTGGCCTTGCAGATGCTCTGCCACCACAATATCCTGCCCAAGGATTATCTGGAGGAGGTAGGCACTCAGGGCTTCGTCGAACACCCCATCGGCTGCGGCCCCTTCAAGTTCGTGGAGGGTAAGCTGGACGATCAGATCGTGATGGAGCGCTTCGACGACTACTACGGCGGGGCTGATGACCTCCCACCGGTGGGTCCACCCTATGTGGACCGGGTCATCTTCAAGGTGATGCCCGAGACCTCCACCCGTGTGGCGGCCTTGCAGGCAGGTGAGGCGCAGATTGTCCAGCTAGTGCCCTCGGATATGATCGAGATGCTGGAGGCTGATCCCAATGTGGTAGTCAAGACTTGCCCCGGCACACGACCGCATTGGATGGAGATGAACCCCAACAAGCCGCCCTTCGATGACGTGCGGGTGCGTAGAGCCCTGAACTATGCCGTCAACGTGGAGCTGATCGTCGAGAAGGTCTTGGGTGGTCGGGGGATTGTTTTGCCCGGCGCTCTCTCACCCTTCAACAACTTTGCCGACCCTACCCTCGAGCCCTACGGCTACGACCCCGAAAAAGCCAAGGCCCTGCTGGCCGAGGCCGGCTACAAGCCTGAGGACATCTCTTTCGTCATTGATGCCGCTGAAGCCAACAAGGAGAGGGCCGAAGCAGTGGCCGGACAGTTGCAAGAACTGGGCATCAACGCCACCGTCCGTCTGTGGGACTGGGGGGTGGTCAAGCCCATGCTGCTCAATGGCGAACGGATGGCCTGCGTGGGTAGTTGGGGTGACTCGGCCTTCGATCCGGTGGGCCACTTCGAGGCCAAGTGGCATACCCTGGTCGAGGGCACGGCCGCTGGGCGCGGCAACTACTCCACCTACTCCAATCCCAGGGTGGATGAGTTGATCGAAATGGGCGAGACTGAGCCGGACGTGGCCAAGCGTCACGAGATCTACGACGAAGCCCAGTGGATCGTCTACGAAGAAGCGCCAGCTATATTCCTCTTCCTGCCAGAGGAGGTTGAGGCATGCTCGGCTAAGGTGCAGAACTGGGCTCCCAGCCCCGATAGCCGCATTAACCTGCACGACGTGTGGTTGTCGGAGTAGATTGCCCGCTATCGCGCTCTAAACAAGGTAAGCCACCGCTTGCGTAGCGGTGGCTTACCTTTGAACGGATTACGGCAAAAGTGACACGTTGTCGATCAGTTGTTGGCGATTTGTCATTCTGAGCGACCAGAGGGAGCGAAGAATCTCCTTTTCAACAAACGAGACTCTTCGCTTCGCTCAGAGTGACAAAAGCAAGTGCGACTTTTGCCTCAATGCCTTTGAACTTATCCCCCATTATCCAACAGGTTTTATAACCGGAGGGCTGCACAAAATGCGGGCGGCGAAAGTGCTAGAGAGGATTCTAACCACCATTCCCATCATGTTTGGGGTGGCCATAGCGGTCTTCTTTTTCATGCGCCTGACCCCTGGCGACCCCGTAGATATCATGATGGGCGATTCTGGTTATGTCTCCGAGGGGGAGATCGAGAACCTGCGCCGGGAGTTCAATCTCGACAAACCACTCCACCTCCAGCTCTACCTTTTCCTTGCGGACGCCGTGCGTGGCGATCTGGGGAACTCCTACGTCAAAAGGAAGCCGGTCAATGCTCTCATCGCTGAGCATTTGCCGGCCACCATCGAGCTTGCCCTTGGAGGTCTAACCTTCGGCCTCATCGTTGCCATCCCCATCGGCATCATCTCCGCCGTCAAGCAGTACTCCCTCATAGACCGGCTGAGCATGGCCGGAGCCTTCCTGGGCATCTCCATGCCCGCATTCTGGCTAGGGATCATCATGATCATCGTTTTCTCCGTACGCCTAAAGCTCCTGCCGGTCCTGGGTCGCATTGACTACGATGCGGGGCTGACCGAGGTCACCGGCTTCTACGTGTTAGACAGCATCATCACCGGCAATCGAGCGGCCCTCGTGAGCAGCCTCCGCCACCTCGTTCTGCCCTCCATAAGTTTGGGAGCGTCCCTGGCCGCCATCGTGGCCCGGGTGCTGCGCTCCAGCATGTTGGAGGTCCTGAGGCAAGACTATATCACCCTGGCAAGGGCCAAGGGCCAGGTGGAGTTCCTGGTGATCATGAAGCACGCTTTACGCAACGCGCTGATTCCCACCGTGACGGTGGTAGGCCTCCAGGTGGGAGCGCTCCTGGGCGGAAACATGATCGTGGAGACGGTCTTCTCCTGGCCGGGGCTGGGTCGCATGGTGGTGCATGCCATCTTCGCCCGCGATTTTCCCCTGGTACAAGGGACAGTCATGGTCTACGCCTTCACTTTCGTCATGGCCAATCTTATCGTAGATATCCTTTACACTTATCTGAATCCCAAGATAACATTATAGGCATTGCGGTAAAAGTGACACACCGCTGGTTAGCGGTCTGGGATCCGTGATTCTGAGCGAGCAGAGGGAGCGAAGAATCTCGTTTTTGGGAGAACGAAACCCTTCGCTTCGCTCAGGGTGACAAATGCAAGTGCGACTTTTTCCTCAATGCTATTATGGGCAACCTGTACTGAGCTCCGTCGAAGTATCGGTGCAGATCAGCGGTTGCTGTGAAAGGCTGTCATCATGGAGCGCTTAGAGACAATCTCCCTCCTGGGTCGTCTCTGGTACGCCCTCAGCATCAGGCTCAAGATCCTCCGTGGCAACCTCCAAAACTTCGTCCAAGAGCTGTGGAGGCACCCCACTGCGGTGCTCGGTGGGGTAGTGATCCTGATCTTTGTGCTAGCTGCCATCTTTGCTCCTCAGATCACCGTCCATAGCCCCACCCGAGGAAACCTCAGGCTGAGATTGCTCCCTCCCACCTGGCAGGAGGGAGGTGAGGCCGCCTATCTTTTGGGCACCGACGTCCAAGGTCGAGATATCCTGACCCGCATCATCTTTGGCGCCAGGATATCCCTGTTGGTGGGAGTTCTGGCCGTGGGCATCTCGCTGCTGGTAGGTACCACCCTGGGATGCATCACCGGCTATTTCCGAGGCCCGGTAGACGATATCATCTCTCGCTTTGCTGACTTGCTTCTGGCCTTCCCCTTTTTGATCTTCGCCATCGGAGTGATGGCCTTTCTAGGGCCAGGTTTTGTCAACCTGATCATGGCCCTGACCTTCAAGGGCTGGGTGGGGTTCTTCCGCCTGGTGCGCGGGGAGATGTTGGCAGAGAAGACTAAGGAGTACGTAGAGGCAGCCAAGGCTGTAGGCCAGACTAGCTTTTCTATCATCGTCTCAGAGATCCTGCCTAACATCTTTCACTCGATCCTGGTTTTAGGGACCCTGCGCATGGGTTTCATGATCATTGTCGAGGCCAGTTTGAGCTTCCTGGGGTTGGGCATCCAGCCACCTACACCAGTCTGGGGTTCCATGGTGGTCGAAGGCCGAGACTATATCATGACTTCCTGGTGGGTCTCCACCTTGCCAGGTTTGGCTATCCTGATCCTGGTCTTATCTATAAACCTCTTTGGCGAAGGGCTGCGGGACATCCTCGACCCTCGGCTCAAGATCGAGTAGAATAATGATTAGATTGCTTGAGGTCAACGGAACCCACTACCAAATGGGGTGGCAGCACGGTCGCCAGGTCAAGGATCTGCGCCCCCTGATCTTGGATGCCATCCAAAATCGCCTGGCTCCTATGGAGGGAAAAAGAGAGGTCGCAGCTCTGATGGAGGGTTTTCTGGAAACGCTCCAAGAGGTCGGTGGAGCCCCCACCATAGAAATGATCCGAGGCCAGGCAGATGGATTGGAAGTGGATTTTCAGCGCTTGTTCAAGTACGCCGTGGCATCCTATTTGGAGGACAATCTGTTCCCTTCGACCCCTCGACAAGCTCCCTTCGACTGCGCTCAGGGCAGGCGGGACGACGCAGGCTCAGGACACACTCCTTCGACCCTTCGGCTACGCTCAGGGCAGGCAGGCTCAGAGGGCCCCTGGTCCTTTGGCCCTGGGCCAAAGGGCTGCAGCACCTGGGCAGCCTCCAAGGGCTCAACCAGCAGCGGCGAACCAATCCTGGTTAAGAACAGGGACTACCACCTGGAGCACCTTCCCCTGCAGGTAGTAGTGCGGGCTGAGCCAGGGGACGGACATCGCTATCTCTGCGTCGGCAGCGCGGGCAGCCCAGGGGTCTTCGGTTCCGGGATCAATGAAAAGGGCTTATGCGTGGCTGACACCCGCGTTCGATGCCTCGATAACGGACCAGGTCTTCCCGCCTACTCTCTGATGATGCAGATACTCGAACAGTACGAAAGCGTCCGTTCTGCCTTGGAATACCTGAGGAGGGCAAAGCGGATGGGGGGAAGCAACCTAATCCTGTCAGATGCCCAAGGCGACCTGGCTGTGTTCGAGGTAGGACACAGAAGGTACGGGGTAATCGAGGCCGATGATCACCTTGTAGTGAACACCAACCACTTCGTCAGCCCAGACTTAAAAGCCCGATTCGTGGACACTAATCCGCCCGAAACCAAAGGCAACTCCTTGCATCGTTACAAGAAACTGGAAGGCGTGTTGCGGGGTTCGTATGGTGAAGTCGGCGTAGAGCTGACCAAGCGCCTCATGGCTTCCCATGGCGATCCCTTGACCTCCATCTGTCGTCACAAGGAAGTCTTCATGGGAAAGAAGACAGGCACCATCTCGACTGCCATCTACCTGCCAGCCGAAAGGAAGCTGCTCTTCCGCAACGGTCGGCCCTGTGAAGGGGAATATGAGGCATTTACCCTTCGACAAGCCCAGGATGCACCCTTTCAGTAACGGGATTGAGGCAAATCAGGCAGGAGCTTCTATGAACATGGCCGGCCTGGATCGCGGCAGACGCAAGGGTAACTATCTGCGGGCCTTGACCGAGGACGAGGTCGAGCGCATCCACCAGGGCTCGATGCGGATGCTGGAAGAGATCGGGGTCGTCGTAGATCACGGTGAGATACAGAGTTTGCTGGAGCAAGAGGGTTGTCGGATAGACCATGGCAGCGGGCTGACCAAGATCCCCCCGAAGTTGGTGGATGAGGCCGTCGCCAGGGCTCCGTCGGAGGTGGTCCTCTGCGGACGCGACGGCCAGCACGATATGCGGACGGGTAATGGGAAGGTCTACGCCAGGATACCGGGCGGCGCCCCTGGCATCCTCGATCTGGAGACCCGGGCCTGGCGGCCGCCCCTCAAACGGGATGTGGCCGATATCGCCAGGGTTGCTGACGGTCTGGACCACATTAACGGCGTATCCATGCTCCCGGTAGTGCCCACCGATGTGCCGATCGAAATCGTGGATGTCCACGCCGCTGAGGCGGCATTCTGCCACACCAGCAAGCATCTCTTCTACGTGTGCCACAACGCAGAGCTGATCAACAAGGTCATTGACATGGCCATAGCTGCAACTGGAGACGATGAGGCTCTTCAGCGCAGGCCGTTGCTGAGCGCCCTGGCGGAGGCCACCGCCCCGCTGCGATTGATGGAAGACCAGTTGCGAGTCCTCATTGCCTTCGCCAAGCGGGGCCTGCCGCTGATGCTGCACTCACACCCCATCGCCGGCCTCACGTCGCCGGTGACCCTGGCTGGAGAGCTGGTGCTGACCAATGCGGAGATCCTGAGCCTGATTGTCATCGCCCAGTTGATCAGGCCTGGGACGCCGGTGGTCTACGGTATGTCCTCTTCGGTCCCTGATATGAGGAGCACCATCAATCTGGCAGGGACCGTGGAGATCGGCCTGCTAGGCGCAGCGGCGGCTCAGATGGCCAAGAGATACGACCTGCCCTGCGCCATGACCTCTGGGATAGATGCCAAAGTGCCCGACGCCCAGGCAGCCATGGATCGGCTCCTGACCATGCTGCCTCCCATCCTGGCCGGCATTGACCTGGTGAATATCTCCACCACCGATACGAAGCTCACCTTTTGCCTGGAGCAACTGGTCATTGACAACGAGATACTGGCTGCCGTTGGACGCTATCTGCAAGGCATCCAGGTGGACGACGAGAGCTTGGCCCTTGACCTGATCGCTCAGGTGGGCCCCGGGGGCACTTTCATCGCCACCGAGCATACCGTGCGGCACCATCGCCGGGAGTTACTCTCGAGCAAACTGCTCAGTCGGGAGTCCCGGGCTGTCTGGGAGAAGGATGATGCGAAGGACATGTGGGAGCGGGCCAGTGAGACAGTCAGGCGGATCCTGGAGGAACACCAGCCATTCCCATTGAGCGAGGAGGCCAGCCAGCAAATCGCGGCCATTGTGGCTGAGGTAGAGAAGGGGTGACTGGCACTTTAGAGCTTCCGAAATGTCCACTGGCGAAAGTTTGGTTCGCCAGTGATGCAGAATCTTTATCAGTGGCGAACCAGTGCGCCATTGAACGGGTTAAGCGAAATGTTACTGATGATGCAGGCCTAGGATAAGGAATCGGGGCCGGATGCGATTGGGTGTACATATACAGGAGAAAGTAGGTGACGTTTCATGCGCTGGATCACAAATAATGTCAATCTTCCAGAGCCTCTCATCAATGCTCAACAAAGTGGAACCTTAGTGGTCTTTGCGGGTGCTGGGATTTCCGTTGGTCCACCTTCAAACCTCCCGAATTTCGAGCAATTAGCAATTCAAGTGGCAGGCGGGACGCTGGTACGTAAGGAAGGGGAACCGATCGATCGGTTCCTGGGTAGATTGGAAAGGCATGGTGTCCAAGTCCACCGCAGAACCCAGGATATAGTAGGTAACCCCAACTCAAAGCCTACTCCACTACATCACGCTATATTGTCGCTTTTTCGCTCTCCAGGTGAGGTACGTATTGTCACAACGAATTTTGACAGGCACTTCTCAACGGTTTCTGCGGAGCATTTTGAAGATGGCGTGGAGATTTACTACGCTCCAGCACTGCCTCTTGGTCGAAAATTCAATGGACTTGTGTATTTGCATGGCTCTGTGGACAAAGAACCAGAACATCTCGTTCTTACAGATAGCGACTTCGGCCGAGCCTATCTTACAGATGGCTGGGCAACTAGGTTTTTGCAGGAGATGTTTGCAACATGTACGGTGCTCTTCGTAGGGTATAGCCACGACGACCCAGTCATGCGATACTTGGCACGAGGTTTAGTACCGGAGACGTCCCGCCATACACTGACAGAGCCAGGACAAGATGAGCATTGGAGATTCCTTGGCATTACGCCCGTCACTTACCCGTTGAATGCTGGGCCTAACAGGCACAGTGCGCTGGGTGAGGCTGTGAATGCCTGGGTGCAGCTTTCCAAAATGGGGACTCTGGATCATGAACGGCGTATTAGGGAGATTGTCCAATTGACTCCGCCGATCGATCAGGAAACTGCTAGTTACATTGAGCATGCCTTGGAAGACATGGTAACCGTCCGATTCTTTACGCGCTATGCTCGCACTCCAGAGTGGCTACACTGGGCGCAGAGCAAACAAGCATTTCGTAGCCTGTTTCAAACGACCGAGCGTGTGGACGAAGTCGCTCAAGAGATGGCGATCTGGCTTGCACAGAACTTTGTGTGCGAATATCCAGATGATGCTTTGGCTCTTGTTCAGCGCCAAGGGCAAAGGCTTAGCCCGGTCCTGTGGCAAGCGATTGCGCGTGAGCTAGCGATTCGCGACCCGCGTCCAGATGCAGGGACGCTCGCGAAGTGGGTGACGATTTTGCTCAGCTGTGCACAATCCGATTGGCGACCTGATTTCTTGAACTACCTACTGGAAGACTGTCGATACCCAGAGGACTCGATCACAGCTCTTCTACTCTTTGAGCATCTAACGAGGCCTCACTTAGGACTGAGACCCGTTTTTGGTTTCACCGTTGAAGACAACGCGACGGCTGAACGGGTCGATGTGGCAATTTCTGTGGAGGGGGACGCGCACTGTTTGAGAGAGTCTTGGAAAAAGATCTTTCAACCCAATCTTCCACTTTTCGCTGAGAAGTTGGAACCTATCCTGACGAGCCATCTGATCCAAGCGCACTTTCAACTGCGCGCTTTCGGCAGGGCCAACGAGCGCTGGGATCTACTAAGTTTCCACCGTTCAGCAATAGAACCACACGAACAAGACAGCCATCCCAGGGAATTAGACACACTTGTTGATGCGTCTCGAGACATCATTGAATGGATGCTTAAGCACGAACCTGACCAAGCCCATTCTGTAGTTGAGGCATGGAGCACCTCTGGCGTCCCACTCCTGAGACGGCTTGCGATTCACGGCATAAGTGAAAGTTCGCAAATTGATCCAGACGAAAAGATGGCCTGGGTTCTGGAGAAGGACTGGCTATATACCTTTGGCATGAAACACGAAATCTTTCGCCTCCTTGAGACAGCTTATCCAAAGTCCACCGAACCGACACGCCTGCGTTTATTGGAACGGGTAAGTCGTGGTCCCCTGGGACAGGATGCAGAAAACCTTGAAGAGATGACGCGCGAATACCAGGTATACAAACTGCTCGTTTGGCTGCGTCGCGTGGCGCCTGACTGCCCTTTGACTGAGGAACGCTTTAAGGCAATACAAGAGGCACACCCCGACTTCGGGCCACGCAAACACCCTGATTTTGATAGTTGGATGTCCGTCGGATGGGTGGGGCCGCGGAGTCCGTTAACCGTTGACGAACTGCTTGCTAAGAAGCCACATGAAGAGATTGACTGGCTCCTTACATACCGGGGGGAGGAGTTCATGGGGCCGGACCGTGAAGGTCTTTTGGTCACAATCACTGAGGCCATGGCTCAATCTTTCGAGTGGAGTTGGCAACTGGTGGTAGTGCTCCAGGAAAAAGAAAAGTGGAATTCCGATGTCTGGGGAAGTATCTTCAAAGGTTGGCAGGAAGGCTCACTAGCAGAAAATCAATGGATGGAGGTGCTTACTTTTCTTACCGATCACATGCAGTTATACAGATTTGCACACCCTGTCGCAGACCTGCTGGAAAAGGCGCTCAGTAACGAACAAGGCGAATTGCCGTCGTCATGTTTGTCGTTGGCCGAACACCTTGGTAACCAATTGTGGGAAGCATGTGTCAAGGATCCCAAATACGAAGAGGAAATTGAGAGGGGAGATTGGTTATTGAGTGCTATCAATCATCCAGGAGGGAAGATCGCAGAATTGTGGCTTAAGACACTTTCAAAGAGACGATCAAAGGCGGGAGAAAGTTGGACCGGCCTTCCCGTCAGATATGAAGAGTACTTTGACAAAGTCCTTTCTGGGGAATCCTACACAGCTCAGTTGGGGCGGGTAGTGCTGGCTAGTCAGATACACTTTTTGTTTGCTCTTGACGCTCACTGGACTCGGGCAAGCATCCTGCCGCTGCTTGATTGGTCTGTGGATGAAAGACGGGCTCAACAGGCTTGGCATGGCTTCCTTGTATGGGGGCGATGGAACGAAGCACTCTTGCCGGAGCTATTACCTCTCTATGAGCAGTCTTTTGCCAGATTGTCCACTGAACTTTCCAGCAGGCGTGACCGTTTTTGCGAGCACCTTGCGAGCATGGCGGTATATGGCTCGAGCAATCCTATGAAGGACGGTTGGCTGCGAAACTTCCTTCTAAAAGCTGATCTAGAGAGTCACAAAAGCTGGGCCACCAATTTAGATCATCAACTCCGTTCTTTGAACGAGGAGTCGGTACAAGACTTGTGGGATCGTTGGATGGATGACTACTGGACGCAGCGAAACACAGGAGTTCCGTTGCCCCTAAGTGAGGATGAAAAGGAGGTAATGGTGTTGTGGACCATTCCACTTGAGCCTGTTTTCCCGTCGGTCGTGGAGAAAATCTGTGCCACTCCTGCCCCACGTCTCAAACACACCTTCCTTTACCATCAACTAGTAGAAAAGGACTTTGCTGCCAGGCATTCGGCATCAGTGACCCGTCTACTCCACCACCTTCTGGTGAACGCCTGTGAACCCTTTTATCACTGTAGCGAAGTGGGGGAGTTACTCCAAAGTCTTGTGGGATCTGCTGCCCGACATGGTGAGCTTCTGCTAGTCTGCGAAGACTTGGCGCGACTAGGTTGCCCAAACGCCGCGAAGCTAAAGGGACTCGTTGAAGGAAGCAATAACAGTTAGTTGTCACGGAATCAGTATCATAGTACAAAGGCCTCAATACATTTCGCATAACTCAGTATTCACGCTCGGCCTTTGGCTGGCCCTTCCGGAAATCGCCTTCGGCGACTTCGTGGATACAAAACGTTACCCTAAGAACACGATATGACCTCGCAACATGGACCTTTGTTAGAACTACGCAACCTGACTACCGTCTTCCCCCTCAAGCGGGGCATGGTGCGGGCGGTGACCGGCGTGGACCTGACCCTGCACCGGGGGGAGATCCTGGGCCTGGTGGGGGAGTCCGGGTGCGGCAAGAGCGTTACCATGCTGTCCATACTGAGGTTGGTGCCCTACCCAGGTAGGATAGTGCAGGGCAAGGTGTTATATACGGGCGAGAACCTGTTAGATAAGCCGACGGGCGAGGTGAGGCAGATCAGGGGGCGGGAAATCGCCATGATCTTCCAAGACCCTATGACTACGCTGAATCCCGTTTTCAAAGTTGGCGAGCAGGTACGGGAATCCCTGCGGATCCACGGGTTAATAGGTAATAAAAAGCTTCCCTGGCCCTTCGACAGCCCTTCGATACGCCTGCGGCTACTCAGGACAAGGCTCAGGACGTGGCCCTTCGGCAGGGCGATGAAGGCTGCGGAAAAGCAACGCGTGCTCAAGATCATGGAAGAGGTGGGCATCCCTTCAGCTAAATACCGTTACCACGACTATCCACATCAATTTAGTGGGGGTATGCAGCAGCGAATGGTCATCGCCATTGCCCTGGCTTGCCAGCCTAAGCTGCTCTTGGCAGACGAGCCCACGACAGCGCTGGACGTTACCATTCAGGCTCAAATCCTGGACCTCTTAAGGAAGATCAACCGTGAGCACGGCACCAGCATCATCCTGGTCACCCATGACCTAGGGCTCACCGCCGAGTTCTGCCGCTACATCGCTGTCATGTATGCGGGAGAGATCGTAGAGAAGGGCACGGCCGAGCAGGTGATTCAAGATCCCAAACATCCTTACACCCAGGGCCTTCTGCACTCGATCCCCCGCATCGCTGGAGAGAGAAAAAGAATAAAGCCGATCCCAGGCGAGGTTCCAGAGCCCGTTGATCTCCCTGAGGGATGCGCCTTCTATCCTAGATGCGATAGGGCAAGGCCGGAGTGCCGGGGCAGCGATGTCCCGATTAGGGAGATCGAGGAGGGCCGCCTGGTTCGCTGCGTGTTGTATTAACCGAATGGGGGCAAGATGAGAGAAGAACAGCCCTTGGTGGAGGTAAGACAGTTAAAAAAGCATTTCCTCATCAGGCGCGGCTTCTTGGTGAAGCTTCTGGCCCAGAAGAGAGATTTGCTTGTCAGAGCCGTTGACGGCGTCAACCTGGCCGTAGGAGATGGAGAGACACTTGGGCTGGTAGGCGAGAGCGGCTGCGGGAAAACTACTCTGGGCAGAGTCATCATCCGCTTATACAAGCCGACGGACGGCCTGGTCCTTTTTAAGGGCAAGGATATCACGGACTCTCGAGGCTCTGAGCTGTTGAAACTCCGTTGCCAGGCTCAGATCATATTTCAGAATCCTTACGCCTCGCTGAACCCGCGCAAGATAGTGAGGCAGATCATCTCCGTGCCTTTGCAGAACCGGGGAGTAAGCGATGTTAAGGACAGAGAAGAGGAGATTCTCTATCTCTTACGCAGGGTAGGCCTAAGCGAGCGCCACATTGATTCCTACCCCCATCAATTCTCTGGCGGCCAGAGGCAGAGGATAGGGATTGCCCGGGCCCTGGCTATGCGGCCCAAGTTCATCGTGGCCGACGAGCCGGTTTCCTCTCTAGATGTCTCCATCCAGGCCCAGGTGCTTAATCTGTTAGAAGAGCTGCAGGAGGAGTTTGGGCTCACCTACCTATTCATCGCCCACGACCTGAGCGTTATCTTCTACGTCAGCGATCGGGTAGCGGTCATGTACCTGGGCAAGATCGTGGAGGTCGCGAAGACGGACGAGCTCTTCGCCCATCCATTGCATCCCTATACTCAGGCTTTGCTGGCTGCTGTCCCTATAGTGGATAAGAAATACCGGCGGAAGAGGATCATCCTGAAGGGGACTGTTCCGAGCCCCATCGATCCTCCACCTGGCTGTCGCTTTCACCCCAGGTGCTTTGCCAAGAAGGGAAAGATCTGCGAGACCGAGAAACCTTCCTTCGTCGCCAGCGATGGCCACCAGGTGGCCTGCCACCTCTTTGGTTAAGAGCCCGCATGGGGATTTCCATTCGCAGACCAGGTAGAGCGGAAGCTCGCTGGTGTGCCAACCGCTGTTAAGCTGCAGGAACTAGGGATTGGCTGGGTGGCCACTGTGTCCTGAGGCTTCGATGGTGAGCTCAGCCGAACCGCGTGCCGAAGGGATGAACTCTAGAGGCTTATATATGAAGGTCTTGATTCTCGGACTCGGACAGCAGGGAAGGGCCGCCCTGTACCACTTGGCGAGTTCTCCCGCTGTGGGTGAAATAACAGCCGCAGACAGCAATTTGGAACGGGCGGAAGTCTACGCAGAGAGATTCGGCGGGGGCAAGGCGAGGTGCGTGAGGTTGGACGCTGGGGATCACGACGCCGTGCTGGAACTCATGTCCTCGGGGGTAGCTGTTGTAATAGACCTCCTGCCGGTGTACTTCACGGAAGTTATGGCCGCGCTTGCCTTAGAGGCCGGCGTCCACCTCGTGAACACCTGCTACGCGAGCGAGGAAGTCCTGAAATTGGACGCAGAGACGGCCCGGAAGGGGGTCGCCATCCTTCCCGAGTTCGGGATGGATCCGGGTATAGACCTGGTTATGGGTGCCAGGGCCGTAAGGGAACTTGATGAGGTGCAAGAGCTTTATTCCTATGGGGGAGGGTTCCCTGAGCCTGAAGCCGCCGACAATCCCATCAGGTATAAGATCTCTTGGACCTTCGACGGTGTCCTGACGTCGTACAAACGCCCTGCCCGCATTCTGAAGGACGGCCAAGTCGCCCACATACCGGCGACCGAGATATTCGCCGAACAGAACGTCCACACCGTCCACATGGACGGACTCGGCGAACTGGAGGCCATCCCGAACGGCGACGCCCTGAGATACATAGACCTCTTCGGCCTGGGGAGGAGTCTCAGGGCTATGGGGAGGTTCTCGTTGCGATGGCCGGGGCACTGTGCGTTCTGGAAGAAACTGGTGGACCTTCGCTTTCTGGACGACGAGCCCATAATGGTGGGTTTGGCCGAGGTGGTCCCACGGGAGTTCCTGTATAGCATTTTGGAGCCGCAGTTGCAGTACGGTGAGAATGAGAGGGATGTAGCTTTCATACGGGTCGATGCGCGCGGCCTAAGGGCGGGCAGGAGGACCCGGATAGTCTACGACCTGATAGACTACAGAGACTTGTCCACGGGCCTTATGGCGATGAACCGCACGGTAGGCTTTACGGCCAGCATCGGCGCGCAGATGATAGTCCGCGGTGACATAAAGCGCAGGGGGGTCCTTTCTCCAGCGAGGGATGTGGACGGCGATGTGTTTCTCGGCGAGTTGAGGAAGTGCGAAATGCGCATCTCCAGAAGTGAGGAACCCTGGTGAAGAGCTGCATGGAGACAATGAAGGTACACAAAATAACCATCTGCGGTGGGGGAAACGGCGCGCAGACGCTGGTGCCCATCGCCGCCTGCAATCTGGGATGTCCCGTAGACGTCTACGCGTCCTTTGCCGACGAGGCCGAACGGCTGCGCGCCGGGATCGCCGCCCACGGCGGCCTCGAAGTCACTGGCGCGGTGCAAGGCAAGGCCCGGCCTCGCCGGGTCAGCGCCGACCCGGCCGAGGTGATTCCCGGCTCAGACGTGGTCGTGCTGGTGCTGCCCGCCTTTGCCCACGAGAGCACCCTACGGCAGATCGTCCCCTTCCTGGACGAGAGCACGTGGGTGGGGGCCATGCCTGCGCGGGGCGGCTTTGACTATTGCGCCGCGCAAGTCCTGGCCGATGCGGGAAGCGACGTGGCCGTCGTTGAGTTGGGATACCGTAATCTTGCTATCGTCGAAGCCCAGGACGGTATAGTGGTGAACACTAACCACTTTGTCAGCCCGAGCTTGAAAGAGAGCTTTGTGGATTATACACTGCCGCCCGTGAGGGGCAACTCGTTTCACCGCTACGATCTCGTAGTGAAGGGTATGAAACTGGTCGCAGAGGCAGAAATCGCTCCTCGAACAGCGTTGCGTATCATAAAGAACAACTTGAGGAGGTCCAAATCGTGGATAAGTCCTTCACAGTAGCCATTCTGGGCGCTGGGCACGGCGGCAAGGCCATGGCGGCCGATCTGGCCGTGCGGGGGTTCTCCGTGCGCCTGTTCAACCGCACCTTCGAGCGGGTGGAGGTCATCAAAGCACGCGGCGGTATTGAGCTGGAAACCGAGGATGGGCAGCATCACTTTGGCCCCCTCGAGGTGGTCAGTTCGGACATGGGCGAGGTGCTGGCAGGGGCCGACGTGGCTATGGTGGTAGTGCCGGCCACAGGCCACCGGGACATGGCCGAGGCCTGCGCCTCCCACTTGCAGGACGGACAGGTGGTGATCCTGAACCCCGGTCGTACCGGAGGAGCCCTGGAGTTCGTCAACGTGCTGAGAGAAAATCTGCGTTTTTCTGCGTATCCACGGTTAAAAGTGGCCGAGGCCCAGACCCTGATCTATGCCTGCCGCACCTCAGGTCCGGCCCAGGTGCGGATCAATAGCATCAAGCGACAGGTGCCCGTGGCGGCCTTCCCGGCCACCGACACCGATGCGGTGTTGGCGGTGGCCCGTCAACTCTTCCCTGAGTTCATCCGCGCCGCCAACGTTCTGGAGACCGGCTTCAACAACATCGGCGCCATCTTCCATCCAAGTACAACACTCTTCAACGCCAGCCGGATAGAAGCCGGTGAAGAGTTTGAGTTTTATTCAAGCATCACCCCCATGGTGGCTGGTTTTCTGGAGGCCGTGGACGGCGAGCGGGTAGCCATGGCCAAAGCCTACGGCGTTGAGGTTGACTCGGCCAGGGATTGGCTGGCCAAAGCTTATGAGGGCATACGTGGTGACAACCTGTACGAGCGGCTCCACAGTTGCGCGGCCTACCTGGGGATCAAAGGGCCCAGGTCCTTGAAGGTCCGCTACATCTTTGAGGATGTCCCGACAGGGCTGGTGCCCATCGCTTCCTTCGCTCAGACAGCCGGCATCCCGACGCCAGCCAGCCGGAGCATCGTTGACATCGCCTGTGTGATGTATGGCCGGGATTTCTGGACCGAAGGACGCAGCATGGAGAACCTAGGGCTGGCGGGGATGAAGGCGGAGCAGATACTGGATTACGTCTCTCAGGGTCCGTAAGAGAATAACTTCCGCTCCCGCCGGATTGCAAATCCGGTGGATGGGTGGCGGATTACAAATCCGCCGCGAGCAAAGCAAGTGCGGTTGTAGTACTAGGCAGCAAACTATATTACGAGAAAAGAGTCATACCGAATCTCGCCAGTCGCTACAGTGTGGTTAGTGCCGTAAAGAGCGGCCGCAATCTACAAATCAACCGGACATCATGAATTGCAAGACAACAGAGTCGGATCCGCCACTGACGCAAGCGGAGCGAACGGGGGACGGCGAATAGCCTCCGCCGCTGCTCCTTTTCAACGCTGCCTGTGGATGTGTGCCTTTGCCCCGCACTCGGATCACCACTGAGACAGGTCCCCAATCAGGGACCATCCCATCGTATTCTTATACTGAACCATGCACAGCAGCCTTGTGGGATTTCGGCACTGTTGCGCCGTATTATCGTGCGCCCGCGAGTTCCGTTGTGTTTGCAATTCATTGGGATATAGGGTAACCGCCCGGGGTCACACAGCCTGAGAAGCTAGCGACCATGACCCTGGTTGGTGGCTCTTTTCTGTTCTGAGAATACACCTCGCTCCCGATAGATCGCCAGATCCATCGGCCAAGCGGTGGATCTGGCAATCCGCCGCGAGCGGTCAGGAAGGGACCCTGCAAACAGTACATAATAATCACAACAAAAGGAAGCGTATTATGACGAACGAAACGGAAACACCGGACAAAAAACGCCGCGTGCTGGCCGGTTCCATCGGCGATTGCGTCCACTCGCTGGGGGTGGAGACTTTTGCCGAGTGGATGGAAGACCGGGGCGAGGGTTACATGGCCGTCAAACTGGGACCAGCCGTGCCCATCGAGGATGTGATCAACAAGATCCGCGAGTCGCGGCCCGAGGTGGTGGCCATCTCCATGCGGCTGGGCGACCTGCACGTGGACAAGCTGATCGGCGAGTTCATCGAAAAGGCGGCCAAGCACCGCCTGCTGCCGCGCGAGAGCGGCATCCGCTACGCCTTTGGCGGGCTGCGGCCAGCGGCCAACCTGGTGCGGGCTATGACCAGCCTGCCGGTGCTGGAGGACAAATTCTCGTCCCCGGAGGATCGTCACTTCGACCTGGACCAGATCGCCGAGAATTACGGCGACATTGACGCCTTTCAGGGTTTCTTTAGCCTGGTGGTGGACGACTTTATCACCATGCAGGAACTGGAAGCCTTCGCCCAGGGCAGGGCTGTCATCGAGACAGAGCAAGAGATCCAATGGGCCGACACGCTGCTGGAGAGGGTTCACCAGGTGCGCGAGCTGGAAAACCGGCCCATCATCCGCGCCCACATCGGCGTCGCCGCCGACAGCATTGAGCCGACGGTGGAGGCTGTCGAAAAGATGGCCGACGCCGAATGTCTGGAGATCGTCTCGCTGGCCCCCGATCAGCCAGCCCAGGAGTACCTAGCCAAGTTTGTGCGCGGTGAAGAGGACCCCGACAAGTACCTCAAGGGGCAGGGCGGCGTGCCCATTCGAAGCAAAGAAGACCTGCGGCGGCTCAAGGAGGCCACACAGCGAGGCAACTACCCCATGACCCGCATCTATTCCGGCACCGACGAGCTGGTCGAGCTGGCCAAGCTCTTTGAGGACTCGTTCCGAATGCCCTTCCCAGCGGTGCCGATTTTCTTTTACAGCGAACTGGACGGGCGCGGCCCCATCTCCATCCGCGATAGTCTCCACGAGCACTTTGAGGTGATGCGCTGGTGGGCCAAACGGAACAAGGCCGTCGAGATCAACGATCCGCACCAATGGCAACTGCGCAACAGCACTGACGACCTGCTGGTGACCGATCACGTCGTCGCCGGCGTGGTGGCGCTCAAGATGGGCATCAAGCACTACGTGATGCAGATGATGTACGACCTGCCGCCCGGCACTTCCGGACTCAACGACTTGGCCAAGTTCCAGGCGGCCTACGAACTGATCGAGCCGCTGACCCGCCACTTCAACCTCGACATCATCAAAGAGACGCGCGGCGGCCTGTCCAGTTTTCCGCCCAACCTGGACAAGGCTAAAGGTCACCTGGCCATCTCCACCTATTGGCAGATGTACATGGAGCCCGACATCGTCCACGTGGTCAGCTTCTCCGAAGCCCACCACGAGGCCAAGGCCGAGGACGTCATCGAAAGCTGCGATATTGTCAAGCAGGTGTTTGAGGATTTTTACGACGATCGGCCTGACATCTGGGCTGACCCCAGGCTGAGGGCCCGCAAAAAGACGCTCAAGTGGGGGGCGATGTACAATATCCTGCACGTGGCGCTCCTGGGTGGCTACGAGGGGCCGGTCACGCTAGATAGCTTTTTTGAGTGGGCCGTTTCGCTAGAGGAGGCTAGAAAGCGCAATCATCCCAGCCAGTGGGAACGCAACTACGAAACGATGTTGCTTAGCTTCATTGACGAGGACAACTACCTCACCGGGCAGTGTGGTATGATCAGCGCCGATACGCTGGATCTGGCCCTGCAGGTGGGGCTGTACCAGGCTCCCCAGATCACCGTGCTGGACAAGCGCTACGAGATGGTGGGCAAATGCCGCACCAAGATCGTGGACGGCGGCTGCGTGATTGACGAGTTTGACGGGGTCAAAGTAGAGGACGAGATTGAGCGCGTGGATCGAGTTCGCGAGCGCAGCCCGTGGTTCTTCGACAAGACCATCAGCCAGGCCGACGAAGACTTGTACATCACTGAAACGGCCGAGGCCATGGACGAGGACGTGGTGGCCCAGGCGCGGCGACGGGTGGGCATCCGCAGCGAGGCAGACCTGGAGAACAAAAAGGTGCTGGTGGTGGACTTCGGCAGCACCTTTTCCAAGATCGGCACCTTTGAGACGGCGGCGGCATTTCATGGTGGGGAATTCACCCTGCGGTACGTGCCCACCATCGTCGAAGACCTGCGCCTCTCCCTGGCCGATGGGCTGGGCATCAAAGAGGAATGTGAGCGGCGGGGCGACTGGGAGCCCCTGGCGCGGGAGATGGCCAAGTTCGACATCAAGCTGCCCTGCTCCAGCGCCAAAGGGGGGCTCAAGATGGTCACCGTGGCCCTGGTCAAAGAGGAGAGCGGCTTTGCCGCCGACCTGGCGGCCCTCACGGCTGGGGCCAAGCTGCTGAACAGCTACCAGGGGGCGCTCACCGAGGAGCAGGCGCTGGCCATTTACGAGCGAGACCAGCCGGAGATCATCCTCCAGGCCGGCGGAGTGGATTTTGGCGGGGATACCGAGACGCAGTTGCACAACGCCCGCCTGCTGGCCAGGTTCTCCAAAGCGGCCACCTATGCCCGCTACGGCGTGCCGGTGATCTATGCCGGCAACCAGGACATGCGCCACGAGATCGAGCGCATCTACCAGGCCGAGGGAGTAGACATTCGCCTCACGCCCAACGTCATGCCAGAGGTCAACACCTTTCGTATCGAGGTGGTCAACGAGGCCATCCGCGAGTTGTTCCAGACGATCATCATTCGCGGCAAGGGCTTTGACGTGGTGGAGGAGTACATGAGCGCGCCCTTCATCCCCACGCCGCGCGCGGCCTTCCGTGGCATCAACCTGCTGGCCAAGGGGTACGGCGATGAACCAGGCTTGGGCAACATCATGGCCCTGGACATCGGCGGGGCGACGACCGATTTTTACTCCAACGTTAGCGACAATCCACTCTACGCCTATCCGGGCGACGATCCGCGGCGAAAGGTGAAACGCACCATCCTCAAGACGCCTAACACGCCGCTGGCCTATCGGCGGGTCGAGGGCAAATACGGCCTGGCCTACGATGCCGAGAACGTCAAAGAGTTGGAGCGGTTCCAGAACGGGGCCATGAAGCGCGACCTGGAGGAGTTTCTGCTGCACGAGCATCCCGATTTTCGTCCGGGCGACGATGAGTTTGGGGGTTTTGTGCGGTGGCGCCCCCCCTTCATCCCCCCCAAAGCTGGGGGGGATGAAGGGGGGGCGCGTCTGGACTTTGACCTGGATCGCTACCTGAGCTGGCTGACGGCCAACCCTCACGCCCTGCCCACCAGCGACGAGGAGAACGCCGTGCGTTCCTTCCTGGCCAAAGAGATCATGGCCGCCACCACGGGGCGCAACCTGGGCTACGTCAAAGAGACCGACACCTACTTCTTGCAGTACGGGGTCAATTTCTTCAACCAGCCCTGCACCACGCTGTTAATCGGCGGCGCCATCTATCACAAGTGCAAGGCGGCAGCCGATGGCGGCGATTTCGGACGTGACCTGAGGCTCATGGCCGCCGGCACGCAGTACAACGAGGCCGAAAGTTGGCTCCTGCGGCCCCAGGGAAAGGTGCTTCTGGACGCGGCTTACATGGTCTCCATCGTCGGTGGGCTCTATGGCCGCATTGACCCAGAGCGGGCGCTGCGGATACTCAAGCGCAGTCTGGTAGCTCTGGAGTAGAGACTGGAGGTTGGAAATCCAACTTCCAATCTCCAACCTCCAATTCTCCCTCATTGACTCGTTACCCGTTGCCTCGTTACTGGTTACTCTCCGTGACTCACTCCCCCATCAATTGCAGTACCAGCTCCCGTGAACGGGGTCGGTTGTCGAAGTCAATGAAGACGATCTGTTGCCAGGTACCCAGGGCGAGCCTTTTGTCCACGAAGGGCACCGTCAAGGAGGCGCCCAGGAGCGAAGCCCTCACGTGGGCGTGTCCATTGCCGTCGCCCCAGCGCAGGTTGTGCTTGTAGTGGATGTTCGGGGGGACGAGGCGGTCGAAGAGATCCTGGAGATCGGAAAGCAAACCCGACTCGTACTCCACCGTGGTGACCCCTCCCGTCGAGCCAGGCACGAAGACGGTGACCGTCCCGTCCTTTAGGCCCGAACCCGCGACCTCCTGGGCCACCTGCCCCGTTATATCAAGGATATGACAATTCCCTTTGGTCTTCAATCCTATTCTCCTGGTGACTACCATATCACTCCTCACTTTTGCCACGAATTACACGAATTTCACTAATTTATCCTATTTTCTTCGTGTTAATTCGTGGCTGATTTATGGTGCTCCCCCCAAGTTCTGTATACACCCCTCCTCACTCTACCTCGATCTCGAAGCCTAGGGGCACCACTTGGATCCAGGTGTTGCCCGGCTTCAATGGGATGGGGTCGCCCGCATCGTCAACGAAGCGAACCATATCGGGATGGTGCGGCCTGACCCATTTACCCTCGAAGGCCCGGCCGTCGCGGAAGACTATAGCCCGGCCTTCCCCCCATATCTGGATCTCGATGGAGTAGTAGATACGAGGCCCGGTGCTGTCTTCGACGATGTCCGTCTCCACGTGATTGGCGTAGAGCACTACCACGTTCC
>Ga0209979_1001850_pt1 | contig 21716 bp, 20 predicted proteins | sample AnhtaG_FD_183114 | JGI IMG/M metagenome (GOLD analysis project Ga0209979, IMG submission 183114) | Deep subsurface microbial communities from Anholt, Denmark to uncover new lineages of life (NeLLi) - Anholt_01485 metaG (SPAdes) (version 2) | ecosystem: Environmental > Aquatic > Marine > Oceanic...
TGGAGCCGATGCAATAATGGCCTTGATTGCTTTGGAGCAGTCAAATACGTGGAAAAGCTACTGGGATGTACGAAAACGGGCTGCATAGCCCTGCCAGAATATCTGGTCGCACCCTTGCAGTCTTCTTCCATGCTATTCCTTTACTATTGTCACAGATGCCCTATATTGAGTAGGCTGTAAATGTATATTGATAACGTACAACATTTTTTGCACATTATGTTGGGACGTTAAAGCAAAACTATCCGCATGGGCAAGCAAGTTGTCCATCCTACAACTTTCCCATGATACGACTCTGCGGTCAGTCTGTACCCCGTTGATTTTGGGTAGCCTGCTCACATTGGTTGATAAGAATATCCCACTGAGATATTATGGCATCGCCAAATCTGTATGCCTTGAATTTTTTACAATACCCTTTAGCTTTCTTGACATAACCCAATAATTCCTGTGATTGTGCTGAAGCGTAGACAAATCTTTGAGCGTTAAGGCATATGAATTCATTTAGCTTGTCAACCATTCCATCTTTTACCGGCATAAACTCAAAACCACTACAATCAGTCTTGCAATATGGTCTTACAGCGACAATCATCTTATTTGTAATGGGACATAAAACGAGACTCTCGGGATGTGCAGGGCCAATGGTTCGATTTTCCTTAGAATTAATATGTTCAAACATTACGGGTGTATCTGAAGTAATGAAATATTGACTATTGCTGATATAGTAGATATCCCATTTTTTATTACACAAAGAGTTCCCAATGTCAATCGCCGAATCCAACATATATTGCAAGCTGACATGAGGTAGTATTTTGGTTTTGATTGCTGAGGTTATGTCATTGTTGACTATATACTTTTTCAAGATTGCTGGTAGTTCCGGAAGTCTTCCGGATTCATATTCTTTCTGTAATAATATTTCGGTAGCGTGCTTATGAATTTCATGGATACCATCTCGGAATGAAGGGCCTCTGGTTAACATAAGTCCAATATAAAGTGCTAAACAACCTTTGTCATGCGAAGATAATTTCTGAGATGTAGATAAATTTCTTATAATTTCAATTGCAGGTGTTTCGATTGACTGAAACCCATCCTCTAACATCTGAGTTTTACTTCCGTCTGGCTTTAATTGTTCATAATAATAGTCGAAACTGCATATTTGGTTTATGGAACGCTTGCCAGTACATTTGCAGTACTTCTTGTCGTACCCCCAAATCAAGCTATCTTCCGAATCAGTAGCGAAGCCCCTTAGGAAACTTCTTGGAACAAAATGTTGATTCTTCTTTTCGTCTCCCATTTGCTTATCCATACCGTTCAAAATTACAGAATTCCAAGAACACCTTCCTTAAACTACTGTATCATACACCTCACTTTCTGGCAATACTCTAAAAACAATACGTTTGTTTTGCAAGGAAAAACCCTTTATTTATTGGGCTTTGATTGTTGCAATTATTGGTAGGCCAATGGTATGATATAGGAGCGAGTTGTTCTGTTTGGGATTTATAAAGATACTGTATAATCAGTGATTAGAAGAAAATCGATTATTTACAAATTAAATGAATAAGAAAAAAATAATTATCCCAGTATGGATTCTGATTTCAGTGCTAATGCCTATACTCTACTTAAGTATGAGAACAAGCGAGTACGACAAAGTTATTAAAACTTATGAGAAATATAAATCCATCCCTGACCCCATCGAAGAAAAACCACCTCCAATTCCATTAATAGTAAGAGGGCAAACATTAATTGATGTGTTAAAAATTACGGTTTTTGAATTAGTTAGTATTACTGGTTTAACAATTTTTATTATTTCAAAAAAAGATAAAACCGATTATCAAAAACAACAAATAACATAAATAAAATAGAGCAGTAAATATAGTAGAATATAGTATAATAGGTTCTTTAACCCTTTCCAGCTTTTTAGTAAAAACGCTTAAATGCTAATCTGGATCCCGCACTAATTAGACGCGAGTTAGCACTCAATAAGTGCGGGGCAAGCCCCCTTAGAGTATAAGGCACTCTAAACAAGGGGGCAGGCCCCATTAGAGTAAAACTCCGACCCCCAACAGAAAAGCAAGTGAGCTAACATCGGGGGTAAACTCCAGTCAAACGGTGTGCAGTGCACACCCTACCTTTTCTATCCCTGGTAATAACAACGCATCAGGGCAACCACATGGGGTTGCCCCTACGTTGAACAGCGCTTTGTTGTTTGAAACTCAAGGATTTCTCTGTCTGCCTGCGCCAGGTTGGCCACCTGTCCTGCCTCCAGGTCCCCTTCGGCCACTACCTCTGGCAATCAGCCTTTCGAGAAGCTGAGCCGTCTCCTTGGCCTTCTCTTTTACCGCCGAGTCCTGGATTGGCTTGAGATCGACAGTGCTGATGATCAAGTACTGTACGCCTTCACCTTCCGGATCCGGCTGCCTTCGACCCTGAAGCCTGGCAACTTGTGCTATGATTGTCTGGAATACTTTCTGTTGCTCCTGGCGAACCTTCGTCCTCTGCTCTCTGTATTTGGTTCTCTCTTCCTCGGACATGTCTGCAAAACTACCTGCAGGCCGTGACGTCTGCGGTGCTTCTTTGAGCTTCGCCAATTGGGCTTCAATCACTTTGATCGCTTTGAGCCGTTCCTCTTGGCTCATGCGGGGTCTCCTTCCGGATCCCCTTTCCGACTGGCCAAATGTGGCAAAGACTACTGCCAGGACTATCAGAACAGCGACTGTTGAAATTAGGTACCTTTTCATAATGTTACCTCCAAAATAGGTTAAAAGAGTTACGATCCAACTAATTCCCACTCTGGAAATTAGTGTTTTTACAGACCCGCTCATATCAAAGCGAACCTGCTCCGATAGAGACCAGAGCAGGCCCCGCACTAATTAGACGTGAGTTAGCACTCAATAAGTGCGGGACAAGCCCTATTAGATAACGTTTCACTATCTAACGGGGCAAGCCGCTTAATATGTTGCTGCTTTCGATGCTATAATGTTCATTTACAGTCAAAGCGCTTTAGTATAAATCCGTAAATCGGCGCTTTGTTGTTTGAAACTCAAGGATTTCTCTGTCTGCCTGCGCCCTCTTGGCCGCCTGGCGTCCGGCTACCTGGGCGTCCTTGTTCCCCGTTGACCGCCTTGAGGCCTTTGGCCCGTTCCCGGCGGCCTGCTGCCCCCAAATCCTCTTCGGCCACTACCTCTGGAAATCAGCCTTTGGAGAAGCTGGGCCGTCTCCTTGGCCTTCTCTTTTACCGCCGAGTCCTGGATAGGCTTGAGATCGACAGTGCTGATGATCAAGTACTGTACGCCTTCTGCCGCTTCCGGAGCCGGTCCCCTTCGACCTTGTAGCCTGGCAACCTGTGCGATGATTGTCTGAAGTGCTTGCTGCTGCACCTGGCGGACCTTCATCATCTTCTCCATTAGTTTGGCCCTTTCGTCCTCGGGAAGGTCTCGAAATCCGGCTGCAGGCCGTGTGAACTGCGCGGCTTTGAGCTTCGCCAGTTGTGCCTCAATCGCCTTAATAGCCTTTTGCTGGTCTTCGGGACTCATGGATCCGCCACGTCCGAAACCGCCTCTTGCACGCATCTGCTCCCTGAACTTCGCCCTTTCCTCCTCTGACATGTTCTGAAATCTCTCTCTCATTTTGGCTCTTTCTTCCTCAGAGAGGTTTTGCCGGCCTTCGGTGGCGCGCCTACCTCCTCCGCGTTCCGCCTGGCCAAATGCGGTCCAGACCACTGCCAGAACCAACATAATGGCAACGATTGGAATTAGGTACTTCTTCATAATAGTAGCCTCCAAAATAGGTTAAAAAAGTTACAATCCACCTAATTCCCACTCTGGAAATTAGTGTTTTTACAGACCTTCTCACATACATTATACATTATGTATAGACGCAAATCCAGAACCTTTTATTGCGATTTATTGCGATAATCTGTAAAAAGTCCAATAGTTATGATAATGTGTGAGGCCGGATTCCTCAACGACAGATACCATCAGAAATCTACTCCGCAACCGTTGAGCGCGGCCCTACCCTCCAACTACGTCCGAGCTGAAATTGCGCCCTTGACTTCACTCAAAAAACTCGAAATCCCGGCAAGCATCTTCTCTCTGTCATCCAGGTTGTCCTCTATCAGTCCCACTATTTTTGAGCCGATTATTACCCCGTCGGCCCCCGCCTGAGCGACAGTTGCCGCATGTTCGGCTTTACTGATTCCAAAACCTACGCACACCGGCACACTGGTAAGCTCCTTCAATTTGCCGAGAAGCCCTTCAATCGTATCGGAGAGCTTATCCCTGCTGCCGGTAACACCTAACAGTGAAACGGTGTAGATAAAACCGGTAGTTTTGGAAGCAATCAGCTTCATTCTCTCAGGGTCGGTAACCGGCGTTACCATAAAAACTGTATCAAGACCCGCCGACTTGGCAGGACCAATAATCTCATCGGCATCATCAATACTCAAATCAGCAACCAGAACGCTGTTGACGCCGGCCTTGTGGAAATCGTTGAAGAATTTCTCTGTGCCGTACTGATAAACCAGGTTGTAATACATCAACAGTCCGATTGGAACATCCCTGTAATCCTTGACCTTTCGGATAAACTCCAGGGCCTTTCCCAAATTCATCCCGCTCCTCATTGCGCGAATGTCAGCCTTTTGGATTGTCGGCCCATCTGCTATCGGGTCGGAAAACGGTATCCCTAATTCCAGAATATCTGCTCCCGAATCGATAGCTGTTTTTACAATCGCAAGACTCGTATCAAAATCCGGGTCGCCTATCACGAAAAACGGTATCAAGGCCGCCCTATTTTGCTCTTTTAGTTCTGAGAAAACCTGCTTGTATGCCTTCATCAATAAAATCCTTAACACTGACTGGCACTGACTTTAACACTGACTGATACTGTCAATAGTCAATATCGTAGAAACGCTGTCTTTTGGCATAGTCAATTTTCCAAGGGTCGGCGTTTCTCCACAATCGAAACATCTTTATCACCCCGGCCGGAAAGATTTACAACCACTATTTGTTCGGCGTCCAGCTTGCCCTTTTGGCTGACAAGATAGGCTAAAGCATGTGCGCTCTCCAGTGCCGGCAGTATCCCCTCACTTTTGCTCAGCAGCCCGAATGCGTCGAGCACCTCGTCGTCTTCTGCCGCTACGTATTCTGCCCTGCCGGTATCTTTTAGCAGACAATGTTCCGGCCCAACAGCCGGATAATCCAGCCCCGCACTAACAGATTCGGTGTCATGAATCTGGCCTTCTTTATCCTGGAGCAGATAGGCCTTTGCACCATGCAGTATTCCAACACTCCCGACTACAAGTGTTGCTGCGTGTCTGCCACTGCTCAGGCTCCTGCCGCCGGCTTCAACACCAATTAGTCTGACGTCTTTGTCATCTATAAAGCCGGAGAAAATACCTATTGCGTTACTACCTCCGCCTACACAAGCCACGACCATATCCGGCAGTCTGCCGAGCTGTTCGAGACATTGCTGCCTGGCCTCTTTGCCGATACAGGTTTGAAAATGCTTCACTATCGTGGGGTATGGATGCGGTCCGCAGGCTGAGCCGAAAAGATAAAACGTATCGGTAACGTGGGCCGTCCAGTAGCGAAGCGCATCGTTGATGGCATCCTTCAACGTTCCCGTACCGCCTTCAACAGCAATCACTTCAGCGCCGCAGAGTTTCATCTTATGAACGTTGACGCTCTGCCGCTCAATATCGATTACGCCCATAAAGATTTTCGTTTCCATCCCGAACAAGGCCCCAATCATCGCCGTAGCCAAACCGTGCTGGCCGGCGCCGGTCTCGGCAATTAGCTTGGTCTTGCCCATATATTTGGCTAAAAGGCCCTGTCCGAGCGTGTTGTTGACCTTGTGTGCCCCGCCGTGAAGGAGGTCCTCGCGTTTTAGATAGACTTTGAAACCGACATACTCGCTGAATCTTTTCGCATAATAAAGAGGGCTGGGCCTGCCAGCATATTCTCTCGAAAGCTCCGCCAGCTCCGCCACAAACTGCTGGTCTTCATAGAAACGATAAAAAGCCTCTTCCAATTCTTCCAATACCGGTATCAAAACCTCCGGCACATAGAAACCGCCGTAGTCTCCGAACCTGCCCTTGTATTTCATAATTCATTCCTCATATTTCGTATCTCGTACAAATCCGAATATCTAAACTCTAAATCCTAAACAATATCTAATGACCAAAATGACACTTCTGTGTCACCCTGAGCGCAGCGAAGGGTCTGGTTTACACGATAATGATGAGATTCTTCGCTTCGCTCAGAATGACAACAAAGCTGTCAGTTTTGAAAAATTTAACATTAGAATTTCGAATTTGTTTAGTATTTAGTTCCTGTTGCGGAAAGCAAAAACCTACGATGTCACCCCTGCGAAAGCAGGGGTCCAGAGCGAAAAAGCTGGATTCCCGCTTCCGCGGGAATGACAAATACTGTTTCCGCAACAGTAACTATTTAGATATTAGGATTTATCCTCTTAGGTGTTGTATATTCTCGAACAGTTTTTTCATTTTCTTATGGTCTTTTTTACCAGGCTCTGCTTCTATCCCGCTGCAAACATCAATTCCGTAAACACCTAATTTAACCGCTTCCGCTGCGTTGTCCGGATTTATCCCACCGGCTAAGAAAATACGCTTGCCGATATGTCCTATGACGTTCCAGTCGAAGGTCAGCCCCGTGCCGCCGTACTTCTCAGGGTCGAAAGCATCTAACAGAATAGCATCTGTGAAAAAGCTGTCCGCTCTTTCGATGTCTGTTTGGTCTTTTACCCGTATCGCCTTCATCGTCTTTACATTATGAGAAAGGAACAATCGGCAGAACTCCGGGTCTTCGTCGCCATGCAATTGAATCCAGTCTAATTGGCAGAGGTTTTTCGTCTCGTTAATTTGCTCAATAGAGGCATTCACAAACACGCCCGCGGTATCTATAAAGCCCGGCAGCTTGTTTATTATAGCCGCGGCTTTTTCCGGCGTTACAAACCTCGGGCTTTCCGGATAAAAATTAAAGCCCAAAATATCCGCACCCATATCCATCGCCGCCGCAGCGTCTTCGTAATTGGTAATACCACAAATTTTAATCTTCACTATCAACATATTTGTATTTTGTGAACGAGTTGATGCGTAAATGCGTTTATGAGTTGACTTATTCACACATCCGCTTATTCACTCATCTACGCATTAACTCATTTACTCATTCACGATTCGAGACTTCAATTAACTTTTCCAGACAAGCTGACGCCCTGCCGTCGCCGACCGAAGTCTCCGCCGACTTGATTGCCGAGGTGAAATCATCAGCCAAACCACCGGCGATTATCGCAGCCGCGGCATTAAGAACAACAATATCTTTGCGAGGCCCGCTCTCTTTACCGCTTAAGATGTCCCTTAAAACCTTCGCACTTGTTTTGGCGTCGGTTACTCTTAAATCTTCTATATCTGCCAGCCCGATACCTAACTCTTCCGGGTTCAGCTCTTTGCTTGTGATTTGACCCTCTTTTAGTTCGAGTATTTTGGTGGTCGTTACTGTGCTTATCTCGTCCATTCCCTTGCCGTGGACCACCATTGCGAACCGTGTGCCCAACAACCTAAGCGCCTCGGCAACAAGCTGCATCAAACCTTCGTCGGCCACTCCTAATATCTGCCTCTGTGCATTAGCCGGATTCGCCAAAGGCCCCAATATGTTAAAGACTGTTCGAAAGCCAAGGCTCTTACGTATCGGCTGAACATATTTCATCGCCGGATGGAACATCGGCGCGAACATAAATCCTATATGTGCTTCTTTTATGCACTCAGCTACAATCTCAGGCCCAGGACCTATCTTAACACCCAACTGCTCAAGCACATCAGCCGAGCCACACTTGCTGGTTATACCACGATTGCCGTGCTTGGCAACATAAACTCCCCCCCCTGCTGCCACTATCGCCGCCGCTGTCGAGATATTTGACGTTTTAATTGCTCCGCCGCCTGTGCCGCAGGTGTCAACCAAATTATCAATATCAACCTTCACAGCAACAGCATGGCTTCGCAGCGACCTTGCAAGCCCTGCCAGCTCCGGCGCCGTCGGCCCCTTGACTCGCATCGCCGTTAGAAACGCTGCAATTTGAGCCTCTGGCACATCTCCTTCAAAAATATCATCCAGCAAACTTGTCGCCTGCTCAAAGCTCAAATCCTCACCCTCCAGTAACGGCTTAATATATTCTGTTATTTCCGCCATATCACGTTCCTTTTTTTGGCTTATGATTTACTTTTTCGCTGTTTCTTTTTTTGCGATTGATAAAATATTTTCAATAATCTTACCACCTGCCGGAGTTAAAATGCTCTCCGGATGAAACTGCACGCCGAATATCGGAAGCTCTTTGTGGCGGACTCCCATAACAATCCCTTCAAACTCAGCGGTTTTCTCTAAACATTCCGGTACCTCCACCACACAAAGGCTGTGATAACGACCTGCCTGCAGCGGATTTTCAACGCCGGCAAATACGTCTTTTTCATTATGAGTTATTCTCGAAGGCTTGCCGTGCATCGGCTCCGGCGCATGGCCGATTTTACCGCCGAAATACTGCACAATCACCTGATGACCTAAGCACACGCCCAATATCGGCAGTTTGTCTTTGAAGTAACCTACCGCCGAGAGCGAGACACCTGCCGTATCCGGCGTGCCCGGCCCCGGCGAAATCACAAGCAGGTCAGGCCCAAATTCCTCTGCTAACACTTTAAGCTCTTCAAGTGCGGTGTCGGCCCGGTAAACCTTGGCCTGGCAATCGCGCTTACAAAAATCATCGACCAGATTGTATGTAAACGAATCAAAATTGTCGATAAACAAAACTTTTCTGCTTTTATCTTCCATAGGATTGTTCCTATTTTTGTCTTTTTGCCCCTCACTTACGTTCGGGGCTCTGTCCTCTGTCTTCTGTCTTCTGTCCTCTGTCTTTCTACTGTCCGCGAATCGCACGCAAACAGGACCTTGCTTTATGTTCGGTCTCCTCATATTCGGTCTTCGGGACACTGTCGTGCACGATCCCGGCGCCGACTCGAATATAAGCGGTGTGGTCCCTGACCTGCAGGCTTCTTATAGTAATACAACTGTCGAATTGGCCATCGACCGTCAGATAGCAAACAGCCCCGCCATAGTAGCCGCGTTTGGTTTCTTCCAGAAGCCGTATCAGTTTCATTGCTTCAATCTTCGGCGCCCCCGTAAGTGTCCCCATATTCATTGTGGCAAGATATGCACTCAATGCATCAAGATTTTTTGCGAGCGTACCCTTGACATTACTTACCAGATGCTGGACCGATTCGTACTTTTCCACTGTCAGCAGTTCTGTAACAACTCTGCTGCCCGGCTCAGCTACGTGAGCAATATCGTTCCGGGCCAAATCAACCAACATTATATGCTCAGTCAGCTCCTTACGGTCGAGCTTCAGTTCGGCCTCGTATCTAAAATCGGTATCGGCATCGATTGTATTGCCGACTCGGCCCCTGGGCTTTGTGCCGGCTATCGGCCTAATCTCAACGTCGCGTCTCTCGGTCCCGCTGACACGCAGATTCAGCTCCGGGCTCGAACCCATCAGTATCGTATTAGGCGTATTCAGATAGAACATATATGGCGAAGGATTCAACTCCCTCAGCCGTTTATAAACATCCAGCGGCTCATCCGGACACGGCTCTGTTAGCGTCCTGCTCAAAACTACTTGAAGGATATCACCATCAATAATGTGCTGCTTGGCGTTGCCGACCATCTTTTCATATTCCGGCTGTTCGGTATCAGTTGAGGCGGATGGGAGCGAGCCGGCATATCTTTGGCCCTTCGGTGCATCAAATCTTGCAATATTGAAATAGTAGTCAAAGCAATTCTGTGCATCGGCGATTGCGGCCTCACGGTCGCCATTGGTTATCACACAATTGACAACCACATAGCCTTTGCCGTGCTCGTGGTCCATCAAAAAGATATTATCAGCGAAGTATAGTTCGTAATCAGGATTGCCCAACAGGTCTGTTTCGCTGGCAGGAAGTTTTTCAAACTGGTCTATGAAATCGTAGCTCAAAGCTCCGAGCAGCCCACAAGTTACGCGGAACGGCTTACTCGCTAAGCGAAATGCAAACGCAACCGCCCGTAATACATCCATTTGATTTATGCTTGTCAGCCGAGTTTGCTCATCAACTACTTCTTCGATTTGTTTGATTCGGCCCACAATCGCCTCCGGGCCGAACTCGACCGACTCACAAAAAGCGAACCTCTCTTTGTTGGTTGACAAGTAATCTAATATGCGTCTGCCGGTATTGCTCAGGGCCTTGATGGTAAAATCAGCGCCGGTACCGGTAAGGTAAAGTGCCGGCTTTGCCGTGCCGAAACTCAGCGCTCCACTGCCTGCCAAGTATTCCCTGGACTCAAACAAACAGCAGTTTTTAGCCCGGCCGTAGTTGCTCAACCTGGCGAAAAAATCCACCGGCTCGTCAATATCAATCTGTTTGACGATAGGCACGATTTGACCCGGCTTAGCCTCGTTTATTATCTGTCTGTAGTCTTCCATATTCTGAACCTTTTATCGGTACTTTCTATTACCAAATTGCCAAAAATACAAACAAAAAAAGCAGCCTGCTTTTTTCCAACAGGCTGCATTTTTCGCATATCTAACAAATTGTGTACAGCAAATTACCGCTCACCTGCCGGATTTTATCCCACAGGCCACCACCAACAACCGGTATTTTTACGGTTAATCTGCCTCATAATTATATATTAAACCAATTTCGTCCAACTTTGTCAAGCTTGATTGCAAAAATATTTCCGTTTTTTATACCCTACCACATTCTTGTACAAAAACCGCACACTTTATCGGTATTTCCTCTCCTTGTTTTTTACCTAATCCTCCTCTACTCGCACCGGATAAATGGTTACCTTATTCTGGAACACCTTCGGCGGCAGCAACTCTGGTGTTGTAAGTCTCATCTCAGTATTACGCAAAGACTCTTGATAATTTGACATCCTCTTTCTTAGAGGCTCCAGGTACTTCACTTTTTCAAGGCTTTGCTCGTGTAGATGGTAAAACTCCTCCGCTTCTGTGCGAATCTTCATAGCGGTTGACCTTTTTTCTTCGGCAACTTTAAGCTCAATAATCTGGTCTATCCGCATCTGTTCAAGCCTGGGCCATATTGTGGTCTCGTATATCTTTTTTCGCACATCACCTGACTTTTGTGTCTCTTTACTCATATGCTCGTGCTCTTCGCTGATTGCAAACAGTTTTCTTTGCATCCCTGCTATATCAATATTCAACTCATCGAGCGTTTTATTTAATTTTTCTATAGTATTTCCGGCCTCATCAATGGACAGGTAGTGTACCTTCTTTTTTACACCTTCGAGTCTTTTCATCACATTTTTCTGCTCTGTCTCCCTTCGGAGCTTTTCGTCTTCAAGTAACACTATTTTTTGTTTAAGTTTCTGCTGTTGGTTTAGTAAAGACTGCCTTCTGGAATCAACTCTATTAGCCAAAACCTCGATAAATGCGTTGACCATCTTTTGTACATCGTCTTCACCAACGCCAAAGAGCTGGAAATAAGTATAGTTACTGATTGTCGAATTATTGTCCATAAACCTTATGGATTGGTTCGATATAACGTCACGTTGCATTTGAGACATCGATTGACCGGCAGAAGTCTCAATTATCGCCTCTATAGGTGCACCTCTCATGTAAATGTCCCAGTTTCCTCTGATGAATAAAACAGCAAAATGCGTGTACACATTAGGAGGTGAATACTGTGGCATAAGATGGCGAGCCCGCGGCCGGTCGTTTCTAATATCAAATTTCCATTCTGTTTCTGTCTCATTTGGCTCTTCGCCCAATACCAGTGCACAAATGCAGGCTAAAATCAGGACCATTACTAATTGGAGTTTTCTTGACCTAATCATTTTTAATCTCCTTTAATTATTGTATCTTTAATTTGGCTTTTACCGCTTCGGATGTCTGCGGATATGTATCTACAATATAACGATATTGCTCCTTTACAACAGCCTCGTCCTCGGAATACTCGTCTAAGAGTTCTGCAGCAGCCAACAACCGAGCAGCGTTACCAGATTCTATTATTCTGCGTTCAATCTCTGCAAAATTCATTTCTTTCTCTGCAGGCCTTACCAACGCACGCCAAACAATAGAAGTTGTTAGCACAAGTAAAATGCCCGCTGCAATTGCCGCATATCTGGACCAGCGAACTTTTCTCGCTTTAACCGGGATTGGAATACGAATCTCTTTTGTTTCCGCCAGGCCATCGGCCCAGATGACCCCCGCAAGCTCAAGAGACCTCTGCAGTGCCTCCAGTATCCTTCGGCAATGCTCACACTTTCTCAAATGCTCAGCTATCTTGTTCGAGGCTATCGTCGATAACCGCCCATCGGAGTAATCGACAAGCATTTCCTTAATATCTTCGCAGGATTTTTCCATTATGGTTCAACACCTCGTTCCAATAATCGTTTGGCAAGAATCATCCGTGCCTCTCGCAGCCGGCTTCGTACAGTGGACGGATTCAGCCCCAATATTTCGCCCACCTCTTTGGAATTTAAATCACAGAAATATCGCAATACCATAGGCCAAAGCATAGAATCATCCAGCTCTTGCAAGCTCTCTCGCACAATCTCAAGCTCCTCAGCGTCAATTACTTTCTCATCTGTTCTGTTCGAGTTCGTTTTACTTTCTGACCGGCGTTTCAGTATTTCGCACGCTCGTCTGCGAAAACTTCTCCGGCGTCGATGCTCCATCAAACATCTGTTGACCGTTACTTTTATCAGCCATCTAACGCTATCCTCTCTGCTTTGGTACTTACCGGACTGCTTTAATGCCTGGATTGATACATCCTGCAGCACATCTTCGCCGTCCTGTGCACTCAATCCCAAACCGGCCACAATCCGCTTAAGGCGTCCAAGCTCCGCCAGAAATATATCCAATTTCTGCTTTGACGATTGTTCGCCGGCTGCCTGGTACGCATCCGCTGCAAAATCCGAATTTATCTCATTCACAGTCTGCATCCACTCTGAGTCAGCTTTGTTCGTCTATTAGTATAATGCTAAAGGACACCGAAGTGTTGGCGGAATGATGATTTATTTCTTAAAAACAACGAAAACAGCGTAAAAATCTGGATGCTCGATACTCGATCCTCGACGAACATCGAGAATCCGGCATCGAGTATCGAGTATTGTTCAGATACTGCGACGGTGCCGCAACCGGTCCAGCCCAACAGCCACGACGATAATCGCACCGGTGATAATCTCCTGCACCCAGTTCGGCAGCCACATCTGCGCGCAGCCCGTAGCGATAACCGTCATAATCAGCGCCCCCATAAGTGTACCGAGGATAGACCCTTCCCCGCCACCCAGGCTGCCGCCGCCGATTACCACCGCTGCGATTACATTCAGTTCCAGCCCGACAGCCCCCGTAGGGTCGCCCGCCCTCAAATACGAAAATTGCATCAGTCCAGCCAGTCCAGCAAAAGCCCCACAGAGGGTGTAAACTATGACCTTGACGCGCTCGACAGCGACCCCACACAGTCGAGCAGTCTGCTCGTTCGAGCCAATGGCAAAGGTATGCCGACCCAGACGAGTGTATCGCAGCATGGCCCACATGACCACTGCCAGAATCAACCACACCCACACCCCGGCAGGCACTCTTATCCAACTGTGCTCCGTCCCCACCACGGTCCGCAGCAGCTCCGGCAGCCATTTCTGTCGTGCAATATCGACATCGATTTTCTGCTCGCGTGCGATGCCTTTGGCTGCGCCACGAACCACTAACATCATACCGAGGGTAACAATAAACGGCACCACGCGCAGCCACGTTATCAGCAGCCCGCTTATTAACCCAAACAAAGCTGCTGCTGCTACGCCCCCTAACGCCGCCGTCAACGGCTTGGCGCCGGCATATTGTAATAGCCACGCTATGACTACGCTACTTAACGCTACAATCGAGCCGACTGATAAATCGATGCCCCCCAAGATAATTACCATAGTCATACCGAGTGCCGCCATTCCCACAATCGTGGTGTGGCGGGTGATCATCTCGCGGTTCCGGGGACCCAAGAAACGCAGCGAGGCGTCATAACCATCCCACCATGGGCTGGTCATTCTCCGGTCCTGTTGACGTTCGTCCGGCGGGACGCCCGCCGCTTCGAGTTCAGCCAATATCCTTTTGTTAGAGCGGTGGGCATTGACCGCTTCCTGTACACCGATTGCGACCACGAAAAAGAAAAATATCGCAACCAAAGCCACCACCAGCTTGATGCTGGTTTGACTGAGCAGTCCGCGAAGGCTCGACAAATGTTGGTTCATCAGCTCAGTCATCCTGCTACCTCCGCGCCTGTCGCGTCCAACATTAGCTTATGTTCGTCAATTTCATTGGTTGGGCGCGTGGGTCCCAGGCGGCCGCGGCGCATTACCGCCACCCGGTCGCAGATGCCCATTAACTCCGGCAGATAACTGCTTACCATCAGCACCGCCTTGGGGGCTCGGCCCTCGGCCGGCGAACCGGTCGCCAATGCGTCAATCAGCTTGTAAATCATCGCCTTGGCTGCTACATCAATACCCCGCGTCGGTTCATCCAGCAGCAGCACATCGACATCGTGCTGCAGCAATCGGGCCAGCGCCACCTTCTGTTGGTTGCCGCCCGATAGAGACGACAGCAATTGTCTGGGGCCCTGGCAGCGAATCCCTAATCGTTCTATCCAGCGTCGGGTGGCTCCATCCTGTCGGCTCGGCAGCACCAACCCGAGCGGACCGAAGCCCTTCAGCTTGGAAAGTGTTACGTTGTCCGCAACGCTCAGCGAAAGCGCCAGTCCCTCCTTCGTGCGGTCCTCGCTGAGAAAACCGGCCCCCTGCATCCACCGCCTCATCGGCGAAGCCGGCCCCGTGTAAATGCCTAATCGAATCCGCCCCCGCTTGACCGGCTCCAGTCCGAACAGACTCCGCAGCAGTTCCGTTCGCCCGGCCCCAACCAGCCCGGCTATGCCTAACACCTCTCCGCGATGCAATTTCAGACTCGCCGACCTGGGCTTTTCCAGGCCGGCCAAATCTTCAATCTCCAAAATGACCTCTCCGGCCTGACGCGCAGAGCGAGGGTAAAGCTCCTCAACCTGCCTTCCCACCATAAGCGCTACTATCTCGTCGGTTGTAATAGCAGTAACATCACTGCTGCCGACGACTCTTCCATCGCGCAGAACCGTTACCCTGTCCGCGACGCGCTTGACCTCTTCAATAAAGTGCGAAATATAGACAATGGCTTTGCCCTGCCGTTTCAGCCGTCCAATAATCTCGAAAAGCCGTTCCACATCCTGCTGTGTTAAGCTGCTGGTCGGCTCGTCCAGCACTAACACCCGGCAGCCGATAGCCAAAGCCCGCGCAATCTCCACTAACTGCTGCGAACCCACCGACAAATTACTGACGCGAGCGTCCGGGGTCAATTCCGGATTATCGAATTCCTTAATCGCCTCGATTGTCCGCTGCCGCACCTGCTTGGCGCGCACCACGCCTAACGTCGCCGGTTCCATACCCAACATGATGTTTTCCTGGACGCTGAGGTGCGGCGCCAGTGAAAACTCCTGATATATCATTGCCACGCCCGCGCGTCGGGCCTCGAGCGGATTGCTCGGCCGATACGGCACACCGTCCAGCCACATCTGGCCTGCGTCTTCCTTGACCGCCCCCGAAAGCACCTTCATCAGCGTGCTTTTGCCGGCACCGTTCTCCCCCACCAGCGCCAGCACTTCTCCCGGCGAGGCCTCGATCCCCACATCGTCCAGCGCCACCGTCGCTCCAAAGCGCTTACACACCCCCTGCATCTTCAACCGGGGTGCTTTGCCGGTCGAATCTATTCTTCCTTGAGCCATTTCTTGTAGTCGGGCTCCAACAGATTCTTCATCTTTGGGTCATTCATATTCTCTGGGGTCGCCACTACCGAGCCGGTGTCGATTCGTTTATCCACCTTTTCGCCCTGTAGGTGCCTCACCATCGTCTTGACGCCGAGATAGCCCATATTAATCGGGTCCTGCAGGACCAGTCCGTGGATCTCACCTTTCTCCAGCCCCAGCACCAGCCGCTCGGAGCTGTCGAAGCCGACATACTTCACCTTGCCTGCCAGGCCGCTGTCCTGAAGCGCCAGTAGCATCCCAAACGCCGTTGACTCGTTCGGGCAAAAGATACCGTCAATTGTCAGCGTTCCATCAGGTTTCCACAGTGGCGCCAGAAGGTTCTCGCTCGCCCGGCGGGCACTTTCTGTTGTTGCTCCGCCGTACTGGTTCGCACTGACCACCTCAATTTCCGGATATTTTTCTTTTAACACATCCAGGAAACCTTGTTCGCGGTTCATCGTGCTGGCTGAACCTTCCTGGTAGCGCAGCATAATCACCCTGCCTTTGCCACCCAAAATCTTGGCCAGATGTTCGCCGCCCTTTCTGCCGCCGATATAGTTGTCCGTTGCCACGAAGCTGACGTAATCTTCACTCTTGAGCCCGCTGTCGATAATAACCACCGGGATGCCGTTGTTTACGGCGTCTCTGACCGGCATACACAGTGCCGTATCGTCCAATGGAGCTAACACTATTCCCGATACGCCGCGGGTGATGAAATTCTCCACCACCTTGACCTGTGACTCGCGGTCGTCCTCCTTGAGCGGCCCTATCCATATAACTTCCACGCCCAGATCTTGCATCTCCTGCTCGGCCTTGACCGCCCCGGCGTGAATCGACTTCCAGAAAACATGCGTCGTGCCCTTGGGAATCACGGCAATGCGATACTTATCCCTGCTTCGTCCTTTCCGCTCACAACCGGTCGCAATAAAAACAATCGATATAGCAACGATAACAATGGCCCCTAAGACCTTTTTCATAATTTTAGCTCCCTGAATTTTCATTTTCGACAACAATAATAAAAAGTCAATATCCGATAGTCAATAAAGTATATCTGCTTTGCTCAGCTTGACAACTCAAAACCGGCTGGTTTAAGTGATATAATACAAAAAGGGCTCTCATCCCAAAAAGTTAGTGGCCATAGACTGAAAAATCGGCCTAACGTCCTTGGATTTAACGCTTTGTGGGCAACAGCATACCTTGGTATAATTTGTCTGCCATGGTGGAGAGTAGGGCAACGCTGCAAAGTCCGCCACGGCGGAAGCGCCACTATGGCGGCATACAGCCCCTGCTTTTGCAGGGATAAACTCCAGGCGGTATCTCTTTGAGAGCCGCCCACTTATGATTATGCTGGCGCCTCAAAAGCGATAAATCCCAGCCTCAGTAGAGGCTGTTTTTCAACCAACTCTTTTGGAGAAGAACCACAAAAAGCGAAAATTTCTAACCGACTCTGTTGACAAACCTATATTTTCTTTTTATTATAAGTACCCAGTTGGAATTTCGAGACTGCACGAACATTGCGGCAATTGAATTCCCTGTGTTTATATCACTTACATAAAAAATTAAGATTAGACCGGCGTGAAGGTTTAGACAAGAGTGAACCCCGTTAGAAATGCTATGACAAGAAATGATATGATACAGAAAAGGAAAGTTTCTAATGGGGTGAAGATTTTAGCTGTTATACCGGCCCGTTTCAGTTCTACCAGATTCGCTGCTAAGGTTCTCGCCAAAGACACAGGCAAATTCCTTATCCAGCACACCTACGAGCAGGCCTGTTTAGCTAAGTTACCGGAGAAGGTAATAATAGCAGCCGACAATGAAAAGGTTGTCGCTGCCGCCGAGACATTCGGCGCCGAATGTATTATGACTTCAGTCGAGCACAAAAGCGGCACCGACCGCATCGCTGAAACCGTTGCCGACCTAGACGTCGATATTGTCGTGAACCTCCAGGCTGATGAGCCGGAAATTGACCCCGACAATATTGACTATCTTGCCCGGCTTCTGATAGACAATCCGGATTACCCAATGGCTACACTCTCCGCTGATTTCCAGAATGCCAAGCAGGTTGCCGACCCCAACATCGTAAAAGTAATAATATCGTCGTGCGTCGTGCGTGATGCGTATTGCGAGAAGGAAAAAATGGATTCCAGCTTTCGCAGGAATGACGATACGCAATACGCAATACGCAATACGAAATACGAAATTGGCAGGGCAATTTATTTTTCTCGTTTCCCTATTCCTTATGACAGAGAAAAATCCGGCGTAGGAAACGTAAAGCAGTATTTGCGGCATCTTGGCATTTACGCTTATCGCAAGCAATTCTTGCTGAAAATAACCACTTTACCGCAGACGCCGCTGGAAAAAATCGAAAAACTCGAACAGTTACGGGCAATTGAAAACGGCTATAACATCCTGGTCGGCAAAGTCGAACACACCTGCGACGGCATAGATACACCCCAGCAGTACGCTGAATTTGTTAAAAGATATAAGAAAGGACACAAATTAGGATAGATGACTTCAAAAAGGATGAGTTTGATTATGCTGTGACTTTCCCGCAAGAAGTTATGTTATAAAGTGACTTAATTTTAAAATGGCAAACAATGAAAAATAGAGGTGAAAATCTAAAAGGAAAGAACACTTTCATCTTCATCGCGGCAATTGTTGTGTTCATAGCTATCTGTATAAGCACTATTTTACCGGCTCTTAATAACATCAGGAAGTTTAAGAAGAAAGTGAGTCAAATAAACCAGTTGAATAGCACTCAGTCCGCAATAGAACTTTTCAATAAAGAGTTCGATAGCTATCCACCCTCTTTTGCCTTTGATGGGGCTGGGCAACACTACTGTGGTGCGATGAAGCTCTGTGAAGCCCTAATGGGTTGGGACCTGAAAGGTTTTCATCAAGATTCGGTATTTAGAAGCGATGGCATGAAAAAAGCAGGAACAGCAAAGCTCTATTCAAAAGAACCGGAAGCATATGATCCCAATGTCAGGATAGGACCGTTTTTAAAGCCTGAGAATGCTTCTGCGTACCGCCTTAACGAGATATTTGTAGATGTTGGCCCCTTTGATGGAAACAACTACGTATTATGTGATATATACACAAAGAAACGCCACTCGGGCAAAAAAATTGGTATGCCCGTACTTTACTATAAGGCAGATACGTCAAAAAACCTGCATGACCCTAACACCACACCAACACCTGCAGACAGCATGGGTAATATCTACAATTACTGGGACAATCACGCATTGGTCAATCTCGGTAGGCCAGGCAAGACTTCAACACATAGCCTTGCAAACCCTGCAAGGTTCTACAGAAATACAAGGAATAATTATGTTACCACGGAGCGCCGACCTTACAGGACCGATTCTTACATACTGATTTCTGCAGGATATGATGGTGAGTATGGTACGGCTGACGACATATGCAATTATCAGTGGAAATATAGAGAGTAGAAAATCCCCGTAAAACTAGGGATTAAATATGATGATAAAAGGTACAAAGAAAAAGGCTTGGAATTATGTCGAAAGATAACGATTTATTGGCTTCTGTCAGTGATACTTCAACTGAGAGCGAGTTTTTCTCACCCGTGCCTGAAGGTTATGAAAAGGGTAAAACTCGATACGTATTTGTAATGGGCACTGTGATGAGCGGCCTGGGCAAGGGGATATTTTCATCCTGTCTTGCCAAGCTGATGCAGGACAAAGGCCTCAAGGTCGCACCAATCAAGCTCGAAGGTTATTTGAATATAGACTCCGGCACGCTGAATCCATTCCGGCACGGCGAGGTCTTTGTGCTCGATGATGGTATGGAATGCGATATGGATTTGGGCACTTACGAGAGGATGCTTAATCAGGATTTAAGTAAAGCGAACTTTGCTACAAGCGGCCAGATATTCAGCTCAATCCTGCACAAGGAACGCCACGGTGATTACCTCGGCAGAGATGTTCAGATGATCCCCCACGTTACCGGCGAGGTCAAATTGAAATTGCGTCAGTTGGCAATCGAATCCGATGCCGACATCATCTTCGTCGAGATCGGCGGTACCGTAGGCGATTTGGAAAATGCTTACTACATCGAGGCGATGCGCGAGCTGGCCTACGAGGAAGGTCCCAACAGCAGTTGTTTCGTCGCCCTGACCTATATCCTGGAACCGAAAACACTCGGCGAGCAGAAATCAAAAGCAGCACAGCTCGGAATCAAACAGCTAATGCAGTGCGGTATTCAGCCAGACATCATCGCCTGCAGGGCAGCCAGCCCCGTCACCGAAAAAATCCGCCAAAAGATAAGCGTGTACAGCAACGTCCCCTTTGAAAGGGTCATTTCTCTGCCCGACTCGGCCAGCATTTACACGATACCGGCAGTGCTCAGAGACCACGGACTGGATTTCAAAGTCGCCAGGCTGCTTAAAATCGAGGACAGAATCAATCTCCGGCACGAACGCAAGGCCTGGGCACGGTGGTGCGATTTTACCGACAAAATCGGCTCTGCCAAACGCAAAATTACCATCGGCATCACAGGCAAATACACATCCGTCCGTGACAGCTATGCCTCGATAATCAACGCCCTTGAACACGCCCGCATCGCTTTGGGTTGCGAGACAGAAATAAAATGGATTGAAACGACTGGAATCACCGATGAAAACGCAGCCGACAACTTAGCTGACGTTGACGGGATTATTGTCCCGGGTGGCTTCGGAACCCGCGGCGCCGAAGGAAAAATCATCTGCATAAAATATGCCAGAGAAAATAATCTGCCGTATCTCGGATTATGCTTCGGCTTTCAAATGGCTGTTATAGAATTTGCCCGTAACATCTGCGGCCTGACCCAGGCCAACAGCACAGAGATTAAGCCGGATTGCTCCGAGCCGGTAATCGACATATTACCGGAGCAGAAAAAATTAGAAGGTCTGGGTGGAAATATGCGGCTCGGCGGAAGGGATATAGAATTAAAACCGCAGACGTTAGCGTGGGAGCTTTTCGGCAAAACGAATTCGCTTAGAATGCGATTCAGGCACCGTTACGAGGTTGACCCTCGCTATATCGAACGGCTGGAAAAGGCCGGCCTTGTCTTTTCCGGAAAAGCACCAAATCAGCCGATTATGCAGATACTCGAGCTTCCCTCCCATCCATTTTTTATGGGCACTCAGGCACATCCCTGCTGGACTTCACGTCCACTCAAACCACAGCCGATGTTCGTGGGACTCGTCGCAGCAGCAATGCGAAAGCATTACCCCGATGAAAAACTGCCCGATTGCATAAAGGCTGTCCAAAAAGTCTGAAATCGCGTTGATTAGTGGTTCGGCCAAATTCTAAAGTGTTTCAGATGCTTTTGATCTGATGTTGAATTAGTTCTTGAGCTCCTTTATTTGTGCTTTGAGTTTTTCGTTTTCCTCACGCAGTTTTGTGTTTTGTTCCATAACAGCATCAACAACACCTTTTACCTGGTTTCTGACGTTTTGCCGTGCCTTCTTTTTCCAGCTCTCTTTTTCCTGCACACATTCAGCAAGCAGTTTCTCTTGCTTTTTGATTTCCTTGCTATGCAGCTCTTTTAATCTTTCGATTTCCTTGCTGCGTTGCTCTAATTCTCTTGTTAATTGCATATTTTCAACGGCTATGAGTCTGCTCTTTTTCACACCGGGCGGTTCCTGTTCCCCACAGCCCGCAATCGACATAACAACAACGCAGACTGTTAAAACGAACATTTTCGAGGCCAGCTTTTTCATTACCGTTATCCTCATATAGTTAAGTTGACGACTTTAGTTACTGATCCCGTTGGATCACCTTTACTTTTACTTAGCCCAGAAAGGCTTAATAGATGGATATTGATCAACTTTTACTTCCGGCTGATAAGCCGG
>Ga0209979_1001851_pt1 | contig 21713 bp, 20 predicted proteins | sample AnhtaG_FD_183114 | JGI IMG/M metagenome (GOLD analysis project Ga0209979, IMG submission 183114) | Deep subsurface microbial communities from Anholt, Denmark to uncover new lineages of life (NeLLi) - Anholt_01485 metaG (SPAdes) (version 2) | ecosystem: Environmental > Aquatic > Marine > Oceanic...
GACAGCAGCAGCGGGTGGCCATCGCCCGCGTCCTGGCCATGCAACCAAAGCTGATGCTCTTCGATGAGCCCACCTCGGCCCTGGACCCGGAGCTGGTGGGCGAGGTCCTGGAAGTCATGCGCGAGCTCGCCGCCGAAGGGATGACCATGGTGGTGGTCAGCCACGAGATGGGCTTCGCCCGCGAGGTGGCAGACCGCATGGCGCTGATGGACGACGGCCAGCTCGTGGAAGAAGGACCCCCGCGCCAGTTCTTCGAAGCACCTCAGCACGAACGAACGCGCACCTTCCTGAGCAAGATCCTGTAGCTCGTCGCCTGTGGGGTGCCAATACTCCATCCGTCTCCTCGCGGGTCAGGCAGCCACCCACTCCTATTCGTGATGTAAGCCAGCGCGGACTGCATTCTCACGTTCCGACATGACGTCATAAATAGGATCCCTTGGTGTGCTCCTATTAGCCCTCCTCCCAGCCGCATCCGCAGCGCCGCGGCGCCAGGCACGCCCGCTTCCAGATGCGAGGCCTAGGAGAGGAAGAGGAAGCCGGTGACGTTGTCCACCAGCTCGAAGAGGTGGCGGGGGAAGATGCCCAGGTAGAAGATCCCCACGGTCAGGGCGAAGACCACAGCGTTGACCACCGCGGGCACGTGAAGGCGGCCGGGCTCTTCGGGCTCCACGATGTACATCTGTTTGATGACCATCAGGTAGTAGTAGAGGGACACCAGGCTCATGACCACGGCGATGGCCGCCAGCCAGAGGAAGTCCTGCTCCGCCGCTGCCTGGAAGAGGATGAACTTGGTGAGGAAGCCCGCGAACAGGGGCATGCCCGCCAGCGAGAAGAAAGCCCCGGCCAGGGCCACCGCCAGGAAGGGGGTCCGCTCGGCCATGCCCCGGAAATCCCCGATCTCCTCCTTGCCCGTGAGGTTGTACCACTGGATGATGCAGATGAACACCGCCAGGTTGGTGACGACGTACCCGGTGAGGTGGAGGATGAGGGCAGACGCAGCCTCGTCGGACAGGGCGGCGATACCCATGAGCATGAACCCCACCTGGCCGATGGAGGAGTAGGCCAGAAGCCGCTTGATGTTGTGCTGCTGGAGAGCCACCAGGTTCCCCAGGATCATCGTCGCCGCCGAGATCCCGGCGATCATCCACTGCCAGTCCTCGAGCACGGGTACGAACGCCCCCGCGAACAGCCGCAGGAGCAGGGCGAACCCCGCCGCCTTCGAGGCCACCGATAGGTAGGCAGTGATGGGAAGGGGCGCCCCCTCGTAGGCGTCGGGTGTCCACATGTGGAAGGGCACCGCCGCCACCTTGAAGCCCAGGCCCGTCACCACCAGCACCAGACCCATGAGCAGCGCCAGGTCGAAGTCGGCAGTACCATCGCTGAGGCTGGCGGCGATCTCGTCATAGAAGGTGCTGCCGGTGGTGCCGTAGATCAGGCTCATGCCGTAGAGGAATAAGGCCGACGAGAAGGCGCCTAGCAGTATGTACTTCAGGCCGCCCTCGTTGGAGCGGGCGTCAAACTTGGCGTAAGAGACCAGCACGTACAGACTGAAGCTCAGCAACTCGAGGGAGATGTAGGCGGTCAGCAGCTCCCGCGCCGCCGCCATGTAGATGGCGCCGATGGTGGAGAGGATGAGCAGCCCGTAGTACTCGCCGGGGTGGCGCAGGCGCTCGCGCACGAACTGGTCCGAGGCGATGCAGACGGTCGCGGTGATGGCGATGAAGAACACCCGGAAGAAAGTAGTGAAGTTGTCGAAGTGCAGCAGGCCGGCGAAGTCGCTCTCCTTGTTCATCCAGCCCAGCGAAAGCCCCAGGATGCCCAGCAGCCCGGCCGCCGCGATGTAGGGCAGCCACTCCTTGCGCACCCTTGGCACGAACAGGTCAAGCGCCGGCACGAGGGCCGCCAGGAAGGCCAGGCAGAACTCCGGGGTGAGCAGCGAGTAGTCCAGGTTCAGGTTCATGAGACGCCTGGTATCTGAAGCACCGTCTCCGAGATGTGGTCAACGAAGAGGCTCGGGAACACCCCCATCAGCAGGATGAAGGCGATGAGCAACGCCCCTCCCGCCTGCTCCCAGCGCGTCATCTCCTTGAGGTCCTTCCAGCGCTCGTTGAAGGGGCCGAAGAAGGCCACGGCCAACATGCGCAGGATGTACACGGCGGTGATGGCCGCGCCCAGGATGCCCAGGGCGCCGAAGACCGGATAGGTGCGGAAGGTCCCCACGAACACGTTGAACTCGGCGATGAAGCCGGAGAGCCCCGGCAGCCCCAGTGAGCACAGCCCGGCGATGGCGAAGTAGGCCGCGAAACGCGGCATATTCTTCACCAGCCCGCCGAAGGCGGTCATCTCGCGGGTGTGCGCCTGATCGTAGATGGCCCCCACCATGGCGAACATCAGGCCCGTCATGATCCCGTGGGAGAACATCTGGAGGACCGCCCCATTCACCCCGATGGGGTTCATCGTAGCCAGCCCCATGAGCACGTAGCCCATGTGGCTCACGCTGGAGTAGCCCACCATGTACTTGAAGTCGCTCTGGGCGGTGGCCGAGATGGCCCCGTAGATGACGTTAGTCGTGCCCAACACCATCAACGCGGGCATCCAGAACTCCGCCCCCTCCGGCAGCAGCTGCATGCCGAGCCGGATGATCCCGAAGGCGCCGAGCTTCATCAGCACGCCCGCGTGAACCATGCTCACGGCGGTAGGCGCGGCCACATGGCCGTCGGGGGACCAGGTATGGAAGGGCCACAGGCCCGCCAAGACCCCGCAGCCCACCAGGAACAGGGGGAAGAAGGCCTTCTGGAAGTTCTCCGAGAACTCCACCTGGTAGAGGGCAGGCAGGTCGAAGGTGCCGATATCCGCCTCCACAAACACCGCGAAGATGCCGATGAAGATGGGCACGCTGCCCGCCACCAGGTACATCACCAGCTTCAGCGCGCTGTACTCCTTCGTTCGGACAAACGTGGGGAAGACGCTGCTCGTCCCCCACACCCCGATGAGCAGGTACATGGGGAGAACCGCCAGCTCGTAGAAGAAGAACCAGAAGAACAGGTCCAGCGAGGTGAAAACCCCGAACACCCCGCTCAGCAGCACGAAGAATAGGATGAAGAAGTCCTTGTTGCGGTAGTCGATCTTCCAGGAGACCAGCACCCCGGCGAAGCCTACGATTCCGTTGAGCAGCACCATGGGCGCACCGATGCCGTCCACCCCCAGGTGGAGGGTGATGCCCTGGTCTCCCAGGAAGCCCACGTTCTCGATCCAGTCCCAGCGCAGTTCGAACTGATAGGCGTCGCCGTTGGCCACCTGGTAGGCGAAGAAGATGTAGAGGGCCAGGCCAAACAACGAGAAGCCTATGGCCGCGGAGAAGACGCGCACCACGTCTCTGTATCGCGAAGGGATGGCCGTCAGGGCCAGCGCCCCGAACAGGGGCACGCCGATGAGGGCCGCCAGCATATATCCCGTGCTCATAGCGCTTCCGTAAGGCTAGACGCCTATCACAAGGGCGATGATCGCCAGCACCACCACCCCCGCAGTGATGGCCAGGGCGTAGTTGGGCATAAGCCCGGTCTGGGAGAACTTCAGCAGGTAGCCGCTTAACCCGGTGGACCGAGCCGCGCCGTCCACGCCCGTGTCGTTGACGATCTTGCGGTCGAACCAGGCCACCAGCGCCGAGAACGCCAGCACCCCCCGGTCGATGATGGCCTGGTAGAAGTCATCCATGTAGTACTTGTTGCGCAGCGTCCGGTAAGCGGCAGGGGCGAGCTCGCCGGCCCGGCGGGCGGGCTCGGCCTCGCCCCGCCACAGGTACCAGCCTCCCACCAGGCCCAGCAGCACCAGGGCCGCGGAGCCGATGGCCACTGACACATCAAAGTGGAAGGCCTCCGGCACCTCCAGGAACACGAACTCGCCGATGCCCCCGGGGAAGCCCATCGCCCGACCCACCTGGTCGAAGACCACGAAGCCGGCCACCACCGTGAGCACGGCGAGCAGCAGCAGCGGCAGGCCCATGGAGGCCGGCGCCTCATGGGCGTCCTTGAAAGCGTGCTCGTCCCTGGGGTGCCCCAGGAAGGTCAGGATGAACAGCCGAGCCATGTACAGGGCCGTGATGGGCAGGCTGAGGAGAAGCAGAGTCAGCACAACGTAGCCGCCCCAGTCCAGCGAGCCCACCAGGATCTCATCCTTGGCCCAGAAACCGGACAGAGGGATCATGCCCGCCATCGCCAGCACGCCCACCCCGAAGGTCACCGCCGTGAACGGCATCTTCCGCCAGAGTCCTCCCAGCCTCTCCACCTCCAGCTGGTCCGTCGCCCGGTATACCGAGCCAGAGGCCAGGAAGAGGAGGGCCTTGAAGAAGCCGTGGGCGAACAGGTAGAGCATGGCCGCGGCGGGCGCGCCGACCCCCAGGGCGACCATCATGAGACCCAGGCTGTTGATAGTGGAGTAGGCGATGATCCGCTTGATGTCGCTCATCACGAGCGCCATGGTGGCCGAGAGGAACGTGGTCAGGAGCCCTACGGCCACTACCAGCTCGGTAGCGCCGTCAGCGAGCTCGAACAGAGGCAGCGTCCGCGCCACCAGATAGACCCCGGCCACCACCATAGTGGCGGCATGGATGAGGGCGCTCACCGGCGTGGGTCCCTCCATGGCGTCGGGGAGCCAGACGTGGAACGGGAACTGGGCGGACTTGCCCATCGCCCCCAGGAAGATCAGAACGGTGGAGGCGGTCAGCCAGACCTGCGGGATCTCGCCATTGCGCGCCATCTCGAAGGTCGTCTGCATGTCGAAGGTGCCGGTCTGGCGCCACAGGAGGAGGATACCGATGAGCAGGCCCACATCGCCCAGGCGGGTGGTGATGAAGGCCTTCTTGGCCGCCTCTGCCGCCGAGCGCCGCTCGCTGTAGTGGCCGATGAGCAGGTAAGAGCACAGCCCCACGAGCTCCCAGGCGAAGTAGAGCAAGAGGAAGTTGTCGGCCAGCACCAGGGTGATCATGGCGGCAGCGAAGAGGGACATGGAGGCGTAGTACCAGCCATAGCGGCGGTCGCCCTTCATATAGCCCAGCGAATACACCTGCACCATGAAGGAGACGAAGATCACTACACCCAGCATGACCACCGCGAGCTGATCCACGAAGACCCCCAGACGCAGCTCGAAGATGCCGCCGGGGATCTCAAGCCAGGTGATGCCGTTGGCCAGCCCCTCGAACCCGCCGGGGGCGGCCAGGGCATCGGCCAGGTCCTTGACGATGGGAAAAAAGAGGACGAAAGAAGCGAAGATGGCCAGGACGGCGATCCAGTCGCCCTTCCTAGGAAGGTAGTTGCCCAGCAGCACCAGGGCCACGAAGGCCCCGGCGGGTATGACAGGAAGCAGCCAGGCTTCCGACATGCCGATCATGCCGCAGTCCGTTCATCTCCTACCACTTCAGCTGGTGCACCTCGTCCACATTAGCGGTGGCACGGTTGCGGAAGAGGCGCAGCGTGATGGCCAGGGCCAGTCCCACCTCCGCTGCAGCCACCGTCATGATGAAGATGGCAAAGATGACACCGATGAAGAGCTCGGGCGACGTGTACACGGCGAAGGCCACCATGTTGATGCTGGCCGCGTTCAGCATCAGCTCGATGGACATGAGGATGAGAACGGCGTTGCGCCGGGAGAGGACCCCGTAGACCCCCAGCGAGAAGAGGATGCCGCTCAGAGTGAGGAAGTGCTCAAGAGGGATCTGCTGAGCGACAGCCTCCATGCCCTACTCCTCTTCCTCCCTCCGCGCCAGCACGATGGCCCCCACCAGGGCCACTAGCAACACCAAGGAAGCCACCTCGAAGGGAACGGCCCAGCGGCGGAACAGGGCATCGCCCAGCTCGCTGAAGGCCACCGCGGTTACCTGGCCGGGGTCGCGTGGCCAGTCAGTATTCACCACCATGGCGACGAGCACTACGAGCAACACCGCCGCCGCCAGCGCCGCCACCGGCCACTGGGAAGTCACCGCCGTCTCTGGTATGTCGTGGACGCGGGTCAGCATCAGGGCGAACAGGAGCAGTACGGTGACCGCACCAGCGTAGATGAGGATCTGCGCCAGGGCCAGGAACTCTACGGCCAGCAGGATGTACACCCCGGCCACCGATAGCAGAGAAAGGATGAGGAAGAGGGCAGCGTAGATGCTGCTTCTGGCCAGCACCACCCCGAGCCCACCGCCCACCGCTCCAGCCGCGATGAGGTAGAAGATGCCCTGCGCGACGGTCATTTGGGCACCCAGGCCTGCATCTTCTTCTCCTTTGATTGAGCCAGGAGCTCACCCAGGTCCAAGACTAGGTCGGCACGGTCGAACCTGGACAATTCGTGTCCCATCCAGGTGTTGTTCATGGCGATGGCCTTGAAGTTGCACACCTCCACGCAGATATTGCAGCGCATGCAGCGCCCGTAATCGAGCCAGAACTCGTCCACGATCTTGCGGCGCTCGCTCTTGCCCTGTGCATACAGAGGGTTGTCCTTCATGGTCACCGTTATGCACTCCACCGGGCAGGCTCGCTCACAGGCGTGACAGCCGGTGCAGAAGGGCTCTCCGGTCTCATGGTCCCACAGCAGGACGGGGAAACCGCGGTCCCGCTGAGGGATCTCCCGACGTACCGTCGGGTACTGCACCGTCACCGGCTTGCGAACCATGGTGGAGAGGGTCGTCGCCAGACCCTTGAGAATGCCAAGCATTAGGCCACACTCCCGGAGGCTACGGCCTCTCGCACGGCCAGGGGTCGCGGCCGCACCGCCGCCCATACGATATAGGCGGCCGCGAGCAGCCCGGCACCGGAGGTCAGCAGCAGCGCCCAGTCGGGCCAACCATGTACGAGGACCAGCCCGCTGAGGAAGATCTGGAGGAAGGCCAGCGGCAGCAGCACCTTCCAGCAGAGCGACATGAGCTGGTCGATGCGCAGGCGCGGGAAGGTGCCCCGCGCCCACATGAATACCAGGATCAGGAAGGTGGTCTTTCCCGCCATCCACAGTGCCTGCAGCCACGGGCCAGCATCGCGGCCCAAGAACCAGTCCCAGCCTCCCAGGAACACCGCCGCGCCGAGCAGGGAGTACAGGAATAGGTTCGCGTAGGAGGTCAGGAAGAACATGGACCAGCGGATGCCGCTGTACTCGATGTAGGGGCCGCCCACCACCTCCGACTCGGCGGTAGGGATGTCGAAGGGTTGGCGCTCCAGCTCGGAGAGCGCTGCCGCCATGAAGATGAAGAAGGCCAGCGGCTGCCACACCACCAGGGGGACGCGTCCCTGCGCCTCCACCATCTCCCGCAGGTTCAGGGTGCCCGCTACCATGGACACCGCCACCAGGGCCAGCACCAACGGGATCTCGTAGCTGATGAGTTGAGCCGCCGCCCGCATGCCGCCCAGCAGGGCGTACTTGTTGTCGGAGGCCCAGCCGGCCATCAGAAGCCCCACGAAGGAGAGGCCGGTCACCGCCACTACGTAGAAGAGACCCAGTTCCAGGAAGCTCACCGCCCAGTTCCGGGTGAAGGGAATGGCCACGAAGGCCAGAAAACCCGGTACGAAGACGGCGTAGGGTGCCAGCTCGAAGACCCAGCGATCCGCCCTGGCAGGTCGCAGGTCCTCCTTCGCCAGCAGCTTGATGGCGTCCGCCAGCGACTGCAGGAGTCCGTAGGGACCGGTGCGCATGGGGCCCAACCGCATCTGAATGCGCGCGAGAAACTTGCGCTCGATGTAGATGAGGGCCAGCACCACAAGGATGATCAGCACGAGCACCGCCAGGAGGCCCAGGATGCCGTTTACCCAGGGGTTTTCCAGGAACTCGTCAAGATGATCCATGTCTAGCGGTCCACCTCACCCAGCACCATATCGATCGAGCCTAAGATGACCACGGCGTCGGCCACGAAGTGCCCTACCACCATGTCGCGCAGCCCCATGAGGTTGGCGAAACAGGCGGACCGGATCTTCATCCGGTAGGGCTTGTCAGTCCCGTCCGAGACGATGTACACCCCGTACTCGCCCCGGGGCGCCTCCACCCCCTGGTAGATCTCCCCCGGGGGCGTGCGCAGCCTGCGGCGCATCTTCTTGGGCATGATGGGTCCGTCCCGGAGGCCCTCCAGGGCCTGCTCGACAATACGTACCGACTGGCGCATCTCCTCCAGGCGCACCAGATAGCGGTCGTAGACGTCCCCGTACTGGCCGACCGGTACGTCGAAATCGAACCGGTCGTAAATGCAGTACGGCTGGGCCTTGCGCAGGTCGTGCCGGACGCCGCAGGCACGGAGCATGGGGCCGCTGAGCCCCCAATCGATGGCCTCCTCAGCGCTCATGGCGCCGATCCCGCGGGTGCGGGCCATGAACACCTCGTTCTTGGTCAGCAAGTTATCGATGTCATCGATACCCTGTCTGGTGTGCTCGAGGACTGCCCTCACCCGCTCCACAAAGTCATCGGGCACGTCCCAGGCCAGGCCGCCCGGCCGGAAGTAGCCATACATCGTGCGGTCACCGGTAACCTCTTCGAAGATGTCCTGGATGTACTCCCGCTCGCGGAAGGCGTAGGTGAAGGCAGTGCCGAAGACCCCTGCGTCGGCCGAGAAGGCCCCCACGAACATCATGTGGCTCGTGATGCGATTGAGTTCGGCCATGATGATCCGGATCTGCTCCGCACGCTCCGGCACCTCCAGCCCCATGAGCTTCTCTACGGCGATGACCAGGGCGAGTTCGGCGTGGAACGGGGCCAGATACTCAGTGCGGTCGTGAATCCCGATGCCCTGGCGGTAGTCCATGTTCTCGCAGAGCTTCTCGGCACCCCTGTGCAGGTAGCCGATGTGCGGCACCAGTTCCACGACGCGCTCGCCGTCCACCTTCAGGACCATGCGGAACACCCCGTGGGTGCTGGGGTGCTGAGGCCCCATGTTAACGGGGATCTCCATGGTTTCCAGGTCATGCTCGACGGCCACGAGCTATCCCTCTTCCTCCCCGCCCGCGCCTTCCTCGGCGCGCCCGGCAAGCCGGTCGCCCTGCCACTCCTCGATCTCGGCGAGGGGGTTGTCCTTGCGCAGCGGATGATGGTCCGTCATGTCCTCGGGCAGGAGAAGGGGCACCAGGTTGGGGTGCCCCTCGAAGACCAGCCCGAACATCTCGGCGGCCTCCCGCTCGTACCAGTCGGCGCCGCGCCACACCGCCGTGGCTGAGGGCACCCGGGGGTCGCCCTGCGGACAGCGGACCTTGACGGTGACGTCGTGATTTCTGGTGTAGGAATGGAGGTGATAGACCACCTCCAGCCCTTTGTCCATGTAGTCCACGCCGCTCAGGCAGCGAAGCCACCTGAAGTCCAGACGCGGATCCTCCTTGGCCGTGCGTAGCACCCTGATGACATCGCCCCGGCTGACCTCGATGACGACGTCCTTGACGGCCTGATAGGCCTCCATAGGCACGTCGGGCAGCGCTTCCTTAAACAGATCGAAGACGCTGCCCCGAGGAGGCGGCACCCTGAGTGCCTTCCGAGCCTCGTGCCCGTCACGCCCGGGGCGGAACTTCTCCAGACGCTCTTCGCTGCTCATCCGACGGCGCTGCGCTCCGCCATGATCTTCCTCTGCAAGGCCAGGAAGCCATCCAAGAGCGCCTCTGGCCGCGGCGGGCAGCCGGGCACATACACGTCTACGGGGATGATCTTGTCCACTCCCTGAAGTACGCGATCGTACCGCGTGTAGGGTCCCCCGTTGATGGCGCAGGCGCCCATAGCGATGACCCACTTAGGGTTGGGCATCTGCTCGTACAACAGCTTTACGGACGGAGCCATCTTCTTGGTGACCGTACCCGCCACGATCATGACGTCGGCCTGCCGCGGCGAGGGCCACGGCATGATGCCGAAACGGTCCAGGTCGTGGTGGGACATGTACGTAGCGATCATCTCGATGGCGCAGCAGGCCAGCCCGAAGGTCAACGGCCAGAGCGAGGACTTGCGCGCCATCGCCACAACGGTGTCTGCGGGCGCCAGGAGGACCCCCGGAAGCACCCGCCGGTACGGAGCCTTACCCCGGTCGAACTCCACCGGCGTAAGGCGCTCCGCCTCCCGCTCGATGCCCGTCTTCTCCCGCCTCGCAGGGACTTCTGGGGGCGCCTGCGGCTCCCTGGGCGGGGCCGCCGGCGCGGACCCTGACACATCACGACCTATCGCCACCGCAACACCCCTTTCCTCCACGCGTAAACCAGGCCAGCGCCCAGGATGGCAATGAACAACACCATCTCGTAGAAGGCGGCCTGTCCCACGCCCAGGAACGTCACCGCCCAGGGGAACAGGAACACTGCCTCCACATCGAAGATGAGAAAGAGAATGGCAAACAGGTAATACCGGAAGTGGACCTGGTTGCTCACGCGGCTGATGGGCAGCATGCCGCACTCGTACGCGATGTTCTTCTGCGGCGAGTGGGAGGAAGGCGCCAGGATGCGGGCCACAGTCAGACCCACCAGTACGACAAGAGATCCCAGACCAGCGGCAAGCAGAACCGCGACGTAGTTGTCTAGGAGAAGCTGCAAGGTCCTAGCTCCCGCTTCGCGCGGGAGCCTTCCCTACCCGCCCCCGCCTCGGGCGAACAACGCACCCGCGCAATGCCTTTCATCATCTCTACCCGCTTGGTTAGCATGTCGGGCGCGCACAACCTGTGATCTCTTCAGCAGTCCGCTCCCTCCTCCCCTGGTCCGAGACGGTGCAGGGCTCCTAGACCTTGACTAGCCTGACCGGCGTGTCGTAGAAGCTAGAGCTGCCCCCGATCGGGTCGGTGAGGCAGGTCGTGCCCATACCCTCGTCCAGGAGCATCGCGGCGTTGGGACAAAGGCCCTTCGACCGCCGCTCGTCCCCCTTCACTGTCTCCCCATCGACCTCCACATCAGTGGCGCCGTAGGCCCAGTGGCCGAAGTGCCAGGAAAGAGCTACCACTCCTGGCCGAACGCCCTCGATAGCCTTGACCTTCCCCTCCATCAGCCAGCGCTTGCCGTTGCCCAAGGGCCAGGCACCGTCCGGGTTGGTGGCGGATACCAGCTTCACCTCGTCACCATCGTCGAGGCCCAGGCTCTCAGCGTAGGCCTTGTTGACGATGACGAAGTTCTCCCCGTCAGGCTGGAGAGCTATGTTAGTCAGGTAGGTGCCGATGGTGCGGCTGTGCCCCCCGTACATCTCCTTGAAGGTGATGAGGGTGAAGTCGTAGCCGCTGCGGTCGATCTCCTTGCCCGTGCTGTGCTTGATGGGCTCGTACCTGGGCAGGCCGTCGAACCGCTCGCCGGTGATGCTGTCCTTGACCTTGGCCACCCGCTCGACGAACAGGTGCCAGGTGCCCTTCCACTGATGAGCCACCTTGTCGCCCTCGTAGGCTTTCTCAAACGCCTCGAAGCGGCCGCCGCGGTTGAGCAGATACACCACCTTTCGCCAGTTGTCGCTGCCCACAGCCCTCTTCCACTTCTCCTCGTCGAAGACGCTGAGCGGCAGGTGACGGCGGGCTGCGCGGAACAGTTCCACCTCGGCCTCGCCCGCGTCGGGCAGAGAGTCTTCGCCCTCCTTGTCGCCGTAGGCCAGATTGGCCGCCATCCGCAGGTAGTAGTCCTCCGGCCTGTCGAAATCGCCGCCCTCGCCGAAGCCGCCCTTGCCGATACCGGGCAGCCCCAGCTTCTTGCCGATGGCGATGAGGATCGCCTCCATGGAGACGGGCATCACCTCGCCATCGATGGTCACCTCTTCGGGGATGGGCGCCACAACCGGCTGCCGCACCTTGCTGATCTTGACTGGCACGTCGGGCGTAGTGTGCGGCGTCCCCCAGCGCTCCAGAAAGGTGAGGTCAGGGAAGACGTAGTCGGCATAAGTGGCCGTCTCGCCGATGACCACATCGTCCGTGAAAAACAGCGGTATCTTGCTGGTGTCCCGCAGGATGTCGATCTGAGCCTGGCCGCCAGGAGTGGACAGCACCGGCGTTCCCTTGTGGAGGAAGAGGGCCTTGATCGGATAGGGGTAACCGGCGCCGGCGGCCGGGATAACCTCCTGGTAGACGTCACTGGTCAACGGGTACCAGGGGCGCCTGGCCGGGTAGCCATCGAAAAGCGTCGACTCCTCGTACTTGGCCTTCTCGCGCGTCAGGTGGACGCCGAACTTGGCGATCTTGCCCGGGGCGTTGATGATGGCGCTCTTGGGGTAGGGCTGGCCCTCCTTGCTGCCGTCCTCGTGCCAGTGGCCGCCGCCGACCATCAGGCCGCCCTTCCAGTCCACGTTCCCGATGAGGACGTTGAGCGTGACCAGAGCCTGGGCAGTGTAGTAGCCGTTGGTGTGCTGGGCCGGTCCGCGGTAGAACTCCGCCACCGCCTTCTTGCCGTGACTGGTGAACTCGTCGGCCAGCTCCTCTATGTCGCCGGCCGAGATGCCGCAGATCTCCGCGTACTGCTCGATACTCTCCTCCCTGGCCCTCTCCTTCAGGAGAGTGAACACCGACTTCACAGAGATGCCGTTGACCGTCGTGTCTACCTCTAGCTGGCCGTGCTCGACCTCGCTGTGGAGGGCAGGCCCGTCGTCGGTCATCACCACGAAGAGAGGCCCCTCTTCCTCCTCGGCGACGGTCAGGCCGACATCCTCGGGCTTGAGGAAGACCATCTCATCGGTGCGCACCAGGTGGGTGGCATCAGTGGAGCTGGTCTCGTCGTCGTTCTTCGCGGCGTCCTTGTTGGCGTTCTCCAGGTAGGTCTTGTCATAGCGCTCGTTGTCGATGATCCAGCGGATCATGCCCAGGGTCAGGGCAGCGTCGGTGCCGGGCTTGACGGGCAGCCAGCGCCAGGCCTTGGCCGCCGTCTTCGACAGCCGCGGGTCAACCACGGCGTACCTGAAATTGCGCTCGACGAGGCTGCTGGTCATCTTCTCCACCATCGAGGTGGGTCCAAAGCTAGCATCGAAGGGAGACGTCCCGAAGTAGATCACGAACTCGGAGTTGCCCACGTCCGGCTTCATGTGCGTCTTCGTCGTGCCTGTGGCCAGGTCGCGGCTCATCTCGGCGTAGGCGATGTGGTGGCTCTGCTCGCAGATGCTGGTGTGATCGTACCGATTGACCGAGCCGAAGCTGTCGTAGGTGAAGCGCTGGGTCAGCTCCTTGCGCCCGTGCTCGGCGCGCCCGACTAGGAAAACGAACTGGTTGTTCTTGGGCCCCAGGTCGGGATGGTCCGGGTCGATGAGCACGTCCAGGTCGTCGGCGTGCTTGGACTTGAACTCCGCCACCGTCATCTCGCCCTTACCGATGGCCTCGACATCCTCCGCCATCTCCTCGGCCACGTCGGCGTCACGGAGGGCGAAGATCTCCTTCAGGCCGTCCACGTGCCCCTCGCCGAACAGGTCGCCTCCGTTGACGATCTCGTCGATGGCCTGGTCGAACTCGATGGTCCGCCACTTGCCGCTCCCGCGCGGCCCTACTCGCTTGAGCACCTTGCGCAGGCGGTAGGGGTCGTAGAGAGTCTGAATGCTCGCCTGACCCTTGGGGCACAGCTTGCAGTCGATCTTCGCCGCCTGATCCAGCGGGGTGTCCTCGGGCATGTGAGGGAGCATGTTCATGGGGCTGTACGGGTTTCCGTTCAGCTTCACCAGCACGCCATCCTGCAGCTTCCCCGCCAGGGGGCAGGCGGTGTGGCAATTAAGGCACACGCTGTAGATGGTGTTTTCCGCCTTGGCCAGCTCATACTCATGGGTGGGCTCGATCTCGCGTCCTGCCCTGCTACTGGCGAGATCGAGCAGCCAGGGCATATAGGCAGCGGCAACACCCGTACCGCCCAGGAAGGCGGAAGTCTTCAGCACGTCTCGTCTCGTCAGCGGATGACCGAGTACGCCCTTTTCCTCACTCATCGCCATCATCTCCTTACCGGCCGGTCGAACCTGCTGATTCTGGGCCAGGATTTGCCGGCACCTGCCCGAGGTCCCTGCCCACCAGGGGTAAGACTCTGTAGCCGACGTAGAAAGCGCCCAGGAGCACTGCTGGAATGAGGATGGCCACCAGCCATTCCGTTACGCTCGGGAAGTACTCAAAGCTGAGCCGCGGCTCGAAGAACGCCTCCTCGAGTCCCTCGAACTGAGGGACGGCAAAGGCAGGGATGAGGGCGTTCAGCCGCACCGCCACAAACCCCACCAGTACCATCAGCCCGGCCAGGCCCAACCAGAAGGGCTGAATCGACAGGCGGCGGTTCACCAGCACCAGGAACGGCAGGACGATCCCGATGGCCGCCTGGAAGATCCAGAAGGACCAGCCGTAGGGTCCGCTGATAATCGCCTGCACGGCGTCCACGTTGGCCGGCACGCCGCCGTAGAGGCTGATGAAGTAGTCGAAGAACATGAACAGGAACTCGGCAACCACCCCGACCAGCACCATCCACCTGAGGATGACGATCAGGCTCGGTCGCTCTGGATCGTCTCGCGGCAGCAGCAACACGGTCATCAAGGCCAGCATGGCCGCACCGGTAGCTAGAGCGGTGGCCAGGAAGTTCACGGGATACAGTCCTACCTGCCAGAAGATCCTGGCCCCCGGCGCGCCCACCAGGCTGCCCACGCCGCTGCTAACCGCGATCGCTAAGGGAATCCCGATCAGGCCGAGAGTCCTGGTGAGCCGCCTATCTGCCTCGGCATCTTGTGGGCCGTAGAAGCGCCCCAGGGCCGGTAGCCAACTTGACCTCGTCACTACCGCTAGCTGCGTTAACATCAGGATGAAGAACACCAGGTAGACCCAAGCCAGTACGGCCATCGGCGAGGTGGGCTGATTCATCCAGATGAGCTCCCACACGCGCTCGGGGTGTCCCAGGTCTATCCAGATGAAGGAGAGTCCGGCAGCAAGGGAGATCAGACTGGCGAATACGGCAAGCCGGGCTATGCGGGCAAAAGGTTTCCATTCGAAGACGGTTGCCAGGCTGGAAAGGATGTGCATGCCCGCAGCCATTTCCACGAAGAAGATGTACAGAGCCACCCACAGGCCCCAGGCCATGTAGCTACCGGTGCCTGTGCTTTCGTGGCCGAGGGTAAGTAGCTGGTACAGACCCAGGCCCCCAAACGCCAGCGCGACCAGCCAGGCTACTCCGAGAACACCGACGATCGGGCGTTCTCGCACCAGCTTCACGACGTTAGTTCGGAACGCGCTCACGGTAGCTCACCTCCTACGTCAGGTAGTACACCTTCGGGTCGGTGCCCTGCTCCGGTTTGAGCTGCATGGGGCGCCCGCTGGCGGTGCCCCTGGCGATCAGCTTGTTCACCAGGCTATCGCGGTCGTTCTGGTCGCCGAAGTACGTGGCGCCGCCAAGACAGGTCGTGACGCAGGCGGGCAGCATGCCGGCGTCCAGGCGGTGGATGCAGAACTGGCACTTGCGGGCGTTGCCTACGGGCGAGCCGCCGTTGCGCTTCCAGAGCTTGCCGTACTCCGGTGAGGATGCCTCCTCATAAGGCTGGCGATCCCCGGGCGTACCATCCGTGTAGTCCTCACCAAAGTCGGAGTAGCGGGCGCCGTACGGACAGGCGGCGATGCAGTAGCGGCAGCCGATGCAGATGTTGTAGTCGATGACCACAATGCCGTCGTCCCGCTTCCAGGTGGCACCCACCGGGCAGACCGGTACGCAAGGGGGGTCATCGCACTGCATGCAGGGCCTGGGCAGCCAGTGGCGGGTAACGTTGGGATACTCGCCCACCTCCTGCTCGATGACCGGCCGGTACACCACTCCCGGCGGCAGGAGATTCTCCATCTTGCAGGCGATGGCGCATGCGTGGCAGCCGATGCACTTGCGCAGGTCGATCACCATGATCCACTTGCGCTGGTTCCTGGGCTTGAGCATCGTTCGCTCCAGGTCCGCCTGCATCGTGATGAGGATATTCTCGGAGCTCGGCGAGGCAACCGCCGCTGCGGGCGCGGCCCCACCGGCGTCCGATCCCAGCGACAGCGCGTCGATGCCGGGGCCCGGCGCCGGCCGATCGGCCACCCGGACCGCCGGCTCCAGATCCGTTCGCGCCTTGCACCTCCCCCCGCATGGCTTTCGTCTCCTCGGGAGACAGGGAGAGTGCAGGCTGGTCCTTGGCCCGGGCGGTACGCGCCCCCAGGCCAGCCAGGAAGCCACCAGCAGCCACCGCCGGCGCCGCCAAGACGGCCGCCCGCAAGAACCTGCGCCGCTCCGCGTTCTTCACACCAGCGGCCCGTTGGCGCCGACCCTTACCTTTCCTCAACCCATCGGATTGCGAACTCATGGCGCGCTCCTTCGAGGCAGAACGTTCGTATATTCCCGCCCATTAACGCTACAGAGCGACCTGCCCGCTGTCAATCGCGGAAAGACAGGAATCCTGGACCTGACTCGCCTAAGGGACAAGCAATGATCCAGGCGACAGCCGCCGCCGAGGACCACCACTCGAGGCTCGCCGTTCACAGTCATCGCGCGGTTCCAGAGCAACAACAGGTCTCGTTGCAGGCCATTTCGGTGGTCAGATCCTGGGACTGGCCGAATCGTCCTGCTGGAAGAGCCAGGTGGTGAGATAGCGTTCGCCGGTGTCGGGCAGAATCGTTACGATCAGCGTTCCCTTGTTCTCCGGCCTCCTGGCTACCTCCAGGGCCGCCCAGGCCGCCGCCCCGGAGGATATGCCGGCCAGTATCCCTTCCTGCCTGGCTAGCTGCCTGGCCGTCTCCCCTGCGTCATCATTGCTGACCTGGATGATCTCATCGACCAGCTCCAGCCTTAGTACCTCCGGGACGAAGCCAGCCCCGATGCCCTGGATCTTGTGCGGGCCCGGCTTGCCGCCGGAGAGGATCGGAGAGTCCGTCGGCTCAACAGCGATGGCCTTGAACTGCGGCTTCCTCTTCTTGATCACCTCGGCTATCCCGGTGATTGTTCCTCCCGTCCCCACGCCAGATACCAGTATGTCCACCTGACCATCGGTATCGCGCCATACCTCTTCGGCGGTAGTCTCGCGGTGGATTATGGGGTTCGCGGGATTCCTGAACTGCTGTGGCATGAAGGTCAGAGGATCGCTGGCGACGATCTCCTCGGCCTTCCTCACGGCGCCCGGCATTCCCTCCGACCCGGGGGTGAGGACAAGCTCCGCCCCAAAAACCGCGAGAAGCTGCCTCCGCTCGACGGACATGGTGTCGGGCATGGTGAGCAGCAGCCTGTAGCCCTTGGCCGCGCAGACGAAGGCCAGGGCTATGCCGGTGTTGCCGCTTGTGGGCTCAACGATCACCGTATCCTTGGTGATGCGGCCATCCTTCTCGGCCGCCTCGATCATCGAGACGCCGATCCTGTCCTTGACGCTGCCGCAGGGATTGAAGGCTTCCAGCTTTGCCACCACCGTCGCCTCCAGTCCCTCGGCCATTTTGTTCAATCTGACCAGCGGGGTATCACCTATGAGCTCCGTGATATCATTGGCGATCTTTCCCATAGCCTGAGTCTCTCTCCGCTCTCCGTTAGTGGGACGATATCGGACTGCTCCGAGCCTCACCTGCTGCCAGCCCTGACGGCTCTGCCCCAGCGATCTTCTTCAGCGCGCCCAGAAGCAAATCGATCTCGGCGGAAGTGTTGAAGCAGCCCACGCTCGCGCGCACGCTCCCGTGGGGATAGGTGCCGAGAACCTTGTGCGCTGCAGGGGCGCAATGAAGCCCGGTCCTGACCTTGATATCGAAGGCCTGGTCAAGGACAGCTCCAACCTCAGCCGGGGTCCATCCTTCGATGTTAAATGGAACAACCGAAAGACGTCTCGTTCGGTCTTTGGGGCCATAGACGGTGACGCCGGGAATGGCGGCCAGTCCGCCGAGCAGGCGGTCGAGCAATCTCTCCTTGTGCATCTGGATATCCGCCACTGTCCTCGACATAAGGTATCGGAGCCCTGCACCCAGGCCGGCAATGCCCACCGTGTTCGGCGTTCCGCTCTCGTACATGTGCGGCCGGCCCGAAGGCTGCTCCTCCGACTCCGACCAGGTTCCGGTCCCGCCCTCCTTCAGCGGCTCTACCTCCGCCCGTTTGCTCATGTACAGCCCGCCCGTCCCCGGCGGGCCCAGTAGTCCCTTGTGGCCCGAGAACGCTAGCAGATCGAGGTTTGCAGCCTGAACATCGATTGGCAGCGCGCCGACCGTCTGAGCCCCGTCTACCAGAAGCACGAGGTCGTGCCTTCTTGCCACCTCGCCAAACTCCGCGATGGGCTGTATTACCCCGCTCACGTTGGAGGCATGGGTCACGGCGATCAGCCGCGTGTTCCGGTCTATGGCCTGCTCGATGTCCCGCGGCGAGACGAAGCCCTCTTCGGAACAAGGGGGTACCCTGGTAACTCCAACTCCCTGGTGCTCCAGCTTCCGCAGGGGCCGCGTCAGGGAGTTATGCCCTATCGAGCTGGTGATCACGTGATCTCCCGGCTTGAGAAGGCCCTTCAGGGCCAGGTTCAACGAATCGGTGCAGTTCAGGGTAAAGATAACGTCCTTCTCGTCGGCGGCGTTGAGGAGGCGGGCCAGGAGCACCCTCGTCTCCTCCACGACCTTCTCTGCCGCAACCGCCATATCATGGCCCGAGCGGCCGGGGTTGGCCCCCTTCTCCCGCAGGAATGCGCCCATCGTCTGATAGACGGCCTCCGGCTTGGGCCACGATGTTGCTGCGTTATCCAGATAGACCATCTCGCTCCCTTGCTCACATGCCCACGTACTTGGCGTATAGTCCCTTTGCGAGAGATTCATCGTTGGTGCCCTTCACGATCGCCCGACCATCAGGGAAGAGCACCATCTCATACCCGTCAACCGCGAAGCGCAGCATGAACTCGTTGTAGCTCACCTCGCCGATCTTTCGAAGGCGCCTTGCAAGCTCCTCAAAGGAAGGCCCCATATCGCCTGCAACCACCACCTGCACCGCATTCTGGCCGCAAAGAGAGGTGGTACGCGCCCCGAACCGCGCCTCAAGGAATTCGTACTTCCCCTGGCAGGCAGGGCACTCGGGAGAGGGCGAATCGCCGATTTGAAGGCGATCGAAGTCACCAGTCCAAACATCGATGCTGATGAGCCGGCTGCTAACATCCCCCACTCCGATGAGTATCTTTATCGCCTCGACGCTCTGAAGGGCCGCAATGATGAAGGGCGCCGAACTGACCACTCCCGCCGTATCGCAGGTGGACACGTGTCCGGAAGCGGGCATGATGGGAAACAGGCAGCGTATGCAGGGCGTCCTTCCCGGGATGATGTTCATAGTCATTCCGCTTGAAGAGACCGCCGCCCCGTAGACCCAGGGGACCCTGTGCTTCAGTGAAACATCGTTTATGAGATAGCGTGCTTCAAGATTGTCAACCCCATCCAGGATCACATCTGCTCCCGCGGTAAGCCTCTCGATGTTCCTATAGTTGACGTCAGCCACGATCCCCTCGACCTCTATCGAGGAGTTCACGCTTCGCAGGTGCCGCTCGGCCGCGATCGCCTTGGGGATCTGGTTCCTCACGTCATCCTCATCGAACAGCATCTGCCTCTGTAGGTTGTGGTATTCGATGAAGTCCCGGTCCACGAGCCTGAGCCTGCCGATGCCCGCACGGGCCAGACAGGCCGCCGCAACGGTCCCCAGCGCTCCGCAGCCAATGACCACAACCGTGCTTTTCCCCAGCTTTGCCTGTCCTGCCCTGCCGATGCCCGGAAAGATAACCTGCCTTGAATACCTGTCCGTGTAGGGCTGCACTTCATTCATGTACCGCGTCTGCTCCCCGGCTATCGCCTGCCCCGCCGGCGGCGAGGGGCAGGATGGTGATCACATCGCCTTCCCTGACGGCGGTTTCCTGTCCCTCCAGTAGACGAATGTCCTGGCCATTTACGAAGATGCTAACGAAGCGGCTCAGCTCCTGCTCGCCTCTGAATATCCGTTCCCCGATGCCGGGATAACTTGCCTCCAGGTCGCCTATGATCTCACCTATGCTGCTTCCCCTTGCCTCCACCTCGCTCAAGCCCCCAGTGAGACCCCTTAGTGGAAGGGGAATTTGCACTTTGACGCTCATGTTCACCTGCTGTCTCTCGTGATGGATTGTCCCATCTGGCTCTACTAGATGTAGTAGGTAGCGGGTGCCACCTGTTCCTTCTCCCGCTGCTGGCGACAAAGGTCCTCCAGGGTCTTCGATTCCAGGAAGGCGCCCAAGAGCTGCCCCATCTGCATCCAGATGTCCCGTGCAGCGCAGCTACTGGAGCGCGGACACCGCTCGGGATTATCCACGCACTCCACGAGAGCAATTGGGCCTTCGAGGGTCTGCAAGATTTCGGTGAGCTTTATCTCAGAGGGCAGCCTGGCCAGACTGATGCCGCCGCCCGCGCCGCGAGTGCTTCTCAGTAGGCCCGCCGCCTCTAGCCGGCTGATGAGATGCTCTAGATACTTCTTCGATACCTGCTGTCTCCGGGCGATGTCCGTCAGGTGCACGGGCCCTTCGCTGCAGTGAAGGGCCACATCGAGCATCGCTCTGGTGCCGTAGCGTCCTCTGGTGGAAAGCTTCATTTCCTAACCTGCCTGGGTTTGGAAGTAAATCTGTAGACTTAATTCCCATTCTACCCCACCCAACTTCCAGCCGTCAACATGTGTGGGGCGGCAACATCCCATCCGGCCGTGCGGTGCCAAAACTCCGTCCGTATCTGGAGCGTTCACGGCATCTCAGGGACCGAGAGCGAGTTCGAACCTTGTCCCTTTGCTGCCCCCAAGGGATCCCATATGATGCCTTGTCCGAACGTGAGAATGCGCTCCTCGGCCGCATGCTGGTAGGGCGGTACCCTACGGCCCGCTGTGGAGCGAGAGTAGGCCTTCTGGTGTCTGCTAGGAATTGCTAATGTAGATTCCGCCGGTTCGCCCGTTCTACCGCGGGCTCAAGAAGCGCTTCAGTTCGCCCCGGCGGGCGTGGATGATCTCCCGCTGCCTCTTCAGCCTCACCTCCAGGGGAAGCTTCTCCGCGTCGGTGGAGCGCTCTTCCACCGGGAGAACCTCCACCACCTGGGGCATCGTCCTGAGCCTCTCGAACGGGGCCTCGCCCGCCACCCTCACCAGAAAGCATGCTGTCGTCGCCATCTTGCTTACGCCCCTTCCCTTTTTTCATCTTCAGCGCCAGGATAGGCAGCTCGCCATATATGACTGCACATGTTAGTAGTTTTCTCGACTTTGTCAACCCCTTTCGTCATCTTTACTGTCAGTACAGGTCGCTGGCATGGCGGTGCCAATACTCCGTCCGTATCTGGAGCATTCACACGCTGAGCTGCCTGCGCCAGCCTTGAGGCACCGCGTCCTCACGGAGAGCAAGCGCTACGAGCTTGCCTGGGGAGTTGCTTAGCCTGCGAAAAGACGGACGCGTTATTAGCACTCGGCAGGCTCTGGGCGGGCAGGCGACGACGTCCTCGACTCGGCATATCAGCTATCTGTAGCCCGCCTGAGCTCATGCGGAGGCGCGAGAGGCGTCCAAGTACCCCGCCCAAAGGTGAGAATGCAGTCCGCGGTGGCCTGCATCGCCAGTATCAGTGAGTGGCTGCTTGACCTGCGAGGGGATGGATGCAATATTGGCATCCCACCGGCAAATCCCGGATTATAGTCGCAGGTTGTGAGTACCATCATTCGATCTCCCCGCATGGAATAGTGAGGCGGACCGGTGCATAGGCTCACGCGACGGGATTTCCTGAGACTGGGAGCGGGCGCGGCTGTCGCTCTTGGCGTATCGCCGGTTCTAACGGGCTGCGAGGGCGAGGAAGCGACGCCGAAACCATCCGCGACGCCGGA
>Ga0209979_1001852_pt1 | contig 21708 bp, 9 predicted proteins | sample AnhtaG_FD_183114 | JGI IMG/M metagenome (GOLD analysis project Ga0209979, IMG submission 183114) | Deep subsurface microbial communities from Anholt, Denmark to uncover new lineages of life (NeLLi) - Anholt_01485 metaG (SPAdes) (version 2) | ecosystem: Environmental > Aquatic > Marine > Oceanic >...
TCCCCATCTCCTGAGGGTATCCTTCTGTTTCCAGAACCCGATGTCTTGAGCTACGAGAGGATTCCATGGGACAGGGACATTGCTCAGGATCGGTTGGCGACTTTGACCTACCTGGTGACTGGCAACAGAGGGCCTCCGAACCAGGCACCGCTCCTCGTGGTGGCTTCGGTACGCGGACTGCTCCGGAAGACCGTGCCACACCAGAGTTTCGCAGCCAGTCTCATACGACTGGAGGTCGGCCAGTCCATAGGTATGAAGAGACTCCTCTCGACTCTGCGTGGACTTGGCTACGAACGTGCGACAGTCGTCGAGGGTCCAGGCAGTTTCAGCAACAGGGGTGGCCTGATTGACGTCTTCTCTCCTCAAGACCAGCAGGCTGTGAGAATAGAGTTCCTCGGGGATGAGATAGAGTCCCTGCGGCTTTTTGACCCCTCAACCCAGCGGAGTAGAGACATCGTCTCATCTGTAATCATAGCGCCAGCTAGGGAAGGCTCTCCTTCAAGTGTCGAAGAGGAACCTGAGACCGACCGCCTGGACCTGACGTCCTGTCACCCCGAAGCGGCAGAGGCGTTCCAAGAGGACCTCGAGGCCCTGAGAAGTCACCAGGTGTTCGATACCCTTGAGTTCTACCTCCCCTACGTCTACGACGAGCCAGGAACTCTCATAGACTACATGCCGCCGAACAGCTTGCTGATCCTCGACGACCCCTTGGGTCTACAGGACGTCGCCAAGAGACTGGAGGCAAAGAACGCAGAGTTGCGCAGGGAGTTGATACAGAAAGGTGATCTGCCTCAGGGCGCACTGTCTCCTCATTTCACCTGGAAGAGCCTGCGCCGAGGATCTGAGTATCACCTGACTCTGGAGTTGCGATACGATTCGAGTTCGAACCTCTCGTTGAGCGATGGTTTTGCGGCGGGGACTCCCTACGGAGGGCGGCTACAGGACGTGATCGCTGACTCGGTTGAGATGCTGGATCAGCGATCCCGCGTGATAGTGGTGTCACGGCAGACGCCGCGCGTGGCCGAACTGTACGAGGAGTCAGGAGTGGTGGTCAAGCCTGTGAAGGAGATCACCAGTCCTCCTCCAAAGGGCAGTCTCACACTCGTGCATGGCAGCCTGGACTCTGGCTGGCAGATGCGAGACACCGATCAAGGGAGGACGGTGCTACTGACCGATGGTGAAATCTTCGGCTGGGTGAAGCCACAGCCCCGGCGTCCACACCGCCCCAAGCCGCTGCCACCCGAGTTATTCTTCTCCGATATAGCTCCCGGCGACTGTGTGGTCCACATAGAACACGGCATTGGGGTGTTCAAGGGTCTGGTCGTCCTAGATGTGGAGCAAGCACAGAGGGAGTACCTCCAAGTGGATTACGCGGACGGGGATAGGCTCTACGTCCCCACATATCAAGGTGACCGGCTCAGCCGCTACGTGGGCATCAGATCCCAGCCACCTCGAATCGATCGCTTGGGCACTGCCAGCTGGTCGCGAGTCAAGGCCAGCGCCAAGCGGGCGGTGGAAGAGACGGCCAGAGATCTCTTGGAGCTGTACTCCATCAGAGAGGTAATGGAAGGCCATGCCTTTGCCCCGGACACCCCGTGGCAAACCGAACTAGATGCCTCCTTCCCGTACGTCGAGACGGAAGACCAGTTGCGCGCCATCAACCAGGTGAAGGGCGACATGGAGAAACCCAGACCGATGGACCGACTCGTGTGCGGCGATGTGGGCTATGGCAAGACCGAGGTGGCCCTGCGGGCAGCTTTCAAGGCGGTGATGGACAACAAGCAGGTCGCCGTGCTCGTCCCGACTACGGTCCTGGCTCAGCAGCACTACCGGACATTCAAGGAGCGCCTCGCACCCTTCCCGGTAGAGGTCGAGATGCTCTCCCGTTTCCGCACCCGCAGCGAACAGGACAGAATCCTCGAACGGCTGCGGCAAGGAACGGTAGACATCATCATCGGCACGCATCGGCTCCTCCAGAAGGATGTGGTCTTCAGCGAGCTGGGCCTGCTTGTCATAGACGAGGAGCAGCGGTTTGGTGTGGCTCACAAGGAACAACTGAAGCGAATGCGACACGAAGTTGATGTACTGACCCTCACTGCGACGCCCATCCCCCGGACGCTGTACCTGTCGCTGACTGGGGCACGGGACATGAACACTATAGACACACCGCCCGAGTATCGCCTCCCCGTCGTGACCCAAGTTGCGGCCTACGACGAGGCGCTCATCCGGCGGGCCATATTGCGGGAACTGGACCGCGGGGGCCAGGTCTTCTTCGTGCACAATCGTGTCCGAGGCATTCGTCAGATGGCCAAACGCTTGAACAAGCTCGTGCCAGAGGCAGATGTCGCGGTGGGGCACGGGCAGATGGACGAAGCTGAACTAGCTCAGGTGATGACCGATTTCGCCGCTGGTAATCACGACGTCCTCCTCTGCACCTCGATCATCGAGAGCGGCATAGACATCCCGAACGCGAACACCCTCATCGTCAATCGAGCGGACCGCTTCGGCTTGGCCCAGCTGTATCAGCTACGCGGGCGAGTAGGACGGAGCACACTGCGGGCCTACGCCTATTTCTTGTATGATGGAGACACCCCCTTGCGTGAAGACGCGCGCAAGCGATTACAAACCATCAAGGAGGCCAGTGAACTCGGTGCCGGTTTTCGCATCGCGATGCGGGACCTGGAGACAAGGGGCGGTGGCGACGTTCTCGGCACCCGTCAGCACGGCCACATCACTGCAGTGGGGTTCGATCTCTACTGCCGATTGTTGGCCAGAGCGATTCAGGAGGCAAGAGACCACGAACGGGCAGAAGGCTCCGATCACGAGGAGGCGGTCTCGCCTGCCCTCACGCCACCTCCAGATCCCACAGGTCCTACCATTTCCCTGCCCTTGGATGCCCTCCTGCCGGAGGAGTACGTGAAAGAGCACACCCTCCGCCTGGGCATTTACCGGCGCATGGCGGCCCTCTCCAATCTCAAGCAGGTGGAGCAGATGAGGCAGGAGTTGGAAGACCGTTTTGGGCCTCTACCTCAGGAGGCGGAGAATCTGATCTACCTGTTGGGCGTGAAGGTCCTCGCTACTCAGGCTCACGTGGCAACGGTGTCCACCGAGCGAAACAAGATAACGATCGGGCTTGGCAGCCTGGGGGAGATGAAGCGGCGGCGCTCTGAGGGGCGTTTACCCACCGGGGTCGAGACTGTGGACGATCGCCTCCTGCTGCCCACCGCGCTGGGGGAGAAAGGCTGGAGAGCGGAACTGGAGAGGACTCTGAAGGACATGGCCGCTTGATTCCATGCTCGGACTGCCCGCAGCGTGACAGGTCGCACGACCCCAGCGACAGGAATGGCCCAGCCGCAAGGTCGACATCACATCGCCCCTGCTACCTCCAAGGCCCATCACGACATCAGGCCACAGCCCACCGCGGAGGCTCCAGATTACTCCATCCTTTGAGCGGCCTGACTGCCCTTCTCGGTGAGGCTCCAAGCCTGTCCCCGGCTGCCGATGGCGCAGACTCCGGACACGGAGCAGGCTTCGCATTTTCCCTGACAGCTATCCCCTAGCGCTCTCAGGTATCCCATGCGGGCCAGATCTTCTATCATCTGTTGCAGCAATTCCTCGCCCACGCCCAGAGTGTTGGCCAGGTCTCCGTGACTATAGGTGCCACCCTGGGCCAGCGTTCGTAATAGCAGCTCTAGCATCCTTCTCTCCGAGGCCTCATCCCCATCCAAGGACTACCGCCAACTGGTAGACCAAGATCCCTGCCCCAAGAGACACCACCAGCAAGAAGAGCACATTGAACAGCGTCCACTTCCAGGAGTCTGTTTCGCTCCGCACTGTGGCCACAGTTGCGACGCAGGGGATGAAAAGCATCTGCACTACCAGGAAACTCAAGGCGGCCGCCGAGGTCATCAGAGTAGGCAGCATCTCCGCCAGACTTGCCTCTCCGCCCGCTCCGAAGAGTACACCCAGAGAGGCGATGGCGTTCTCTTTGGCGATGAAGCTCGTGAAGAGGGCCACCATCATCTGCCAGCTCAAGCCCATCAGCGCACCCACGGGCGCCAGAAGTTGCCCCATCCTGGCCAGGTAACTGGTCTGTATCTCTCCAGTGGGCAGGGCCGACAGCGCCCAGAGCACGACTGACACGACAAGGATAACCGTCCCAGCTCGCTTGAAGAAGGCGAGAGAACGCTGCCATACCAGCATGGCGATGGTGCGCCAGTTGGGCACGTGATACAGAGGCAATTCCATGATGAACGCAGACCGCTCGCCCCCAAACGCGACCCTATTGATCACTATCCCCGACACTACCAACACGATCAGGCTCAGGCCCACCAGGCTCCAAGCCACAAGGGGTGCAGCGGGGCCGAAAAAGAGAGGTGTCATGAAGGCCAGAATCATCATTCTGGCCGTACAGGGCATAAGAGGCGCCAGCATGATGGTGAGGAGTCGTCCTTGACGGGACTCGATCACTCGCGCGCCCATCACGGCGGGCACGTTGCATCCGAAGCCAAGGAACAAAGGCAGAAAGCTCTTCCCATGCAGACCCATCAAGTGCATGAAACGGTCCATCACGTATCCGGCTCGGGCCATGTACCCCACGTCTTCCAACAGACCCATGAAGGCAAAGAAGATCAGCAGGATGGGTATGAACGTGAGCACGGTTCCTACCCCACCGATGATGCCGTCCACCAGCAGCCCCACTAGCCAGGCGGGAGCGCCCGCGAGCGCTCCGGTCACGAAGCGCGCGCTGGCCTCAACCACGTACGTTTCCAGCAGACCCTGCAACGGCGCTCCGACGGAGTAGGTCAACCCGAACACCAATCCCAGGATGCCGGCCAGGACAATCAACCCCCACAAAGGATGCGTAGCCCAGCGGTCAAGCTTCTCCGTGAGCGTCACCTGGCCCACTCGAGGCCGTACCAGAGCGGCGCGGGTCATCCGCCCGATCCAGTCGTACCTCCCGCTGGCTACGGCCACTATGGCATCCTCGTGCTCCATCAGAATAGCATACACCCTTTTCCACATGTCCTCCGGCAGTCTCTCCTCCATCATGCGCATGATCTCGGCGTCGCCCTCCAGAAGCTTGAGGGACACCCAATCTACCGGATAGGGCTTCGGCACGTCGGAGGCAATGAGGCCCTTGATCTCCTGAAGCACAGCGCGATGATCATCCCTGATCTCCGGCCTCTTGGGCTCATACTCTGCTCCATCGCGAGCCAGACGATCAATGGCCTCCACCAATTCGTGGATTCCCTGGTTCTTGGTAGCGATCATGGGGACCACTGGCACGCCCAATGCTGCCTGAAGGACATCGGGCTCAATTTCCATCAGGTTCTGCTCTGCCACATCCATCATGTTGAGCGCTACGATGACGGGTGACGGCAGCGGCAGCAGTTCAGCCACCAGATAGAGATTGCGCTCCATGGCCGACGCATCTATCACAGCCACCACGACGTCAGGCCGTTCTCTTATGATGTGGTCACGCGCAATCAGTTCCTCTGCGGAGTTTGCAGTCAGACTGTAGGTCCCTGGCAAGTCCACGATCTTGACTCTGACACCATTGTGGGAATAGACACCTTCCTTCCGCTCTACTGTCTTGCCGGGCCAGTTGCCCACGTGCTGACTCAGCCCGGTCAACAGGTTGAACACGGTGGATTTGCCCACGTTGGGCTGGCCCGCCAAAGCGACGGCAATAGTCCTCTCCTCAGTCATGCGTACAGCCTGGATCCTTTCAAGTTGTTGTTACTCGTTTTCTGGTCTCTTGACCCAGATCTTGCCTGCCTCGCCTCGGCCGAGGGCGATCCGAGTGTCACGGACGCTGACTATCACGGGACCATGCCCGTAGTTCTGTATCATGGTCACACGGGTGTTGGGCGTGAAGCCCAAAGCCGACAAGCGACTCACTAGGGTGTGCCCGGCCTCAAAATCGTGGACCATGCCTGTCTCCCCTTGCTTGAGAGCGCTCAAGCGCAGGAGGCCCAACTCCGCCTCCCATGCCACATACGCTCTGTCGTGCTCCCTTATCTTGTTCACGATATAGTCCGCGTACTTCCCAGCGTGTAAAGGCTGGTCCGTCCCGATGATCTGCACGCCGGGGTGCTGCTCTTGCAGCGCGGCTACCACTTCCCTCAAGTCAGAATTGGCAGATACAGTGGGCACAACGATCACCCGTCCTGCCCCCTGAGCGATCACCTTGTCTACCGCCTCACGTACCGATGGTTCGCCAAACCGCTGGTACCCCACCTCGACTATGTCATATCTTCCTTGCTCCCTCACCAGCTTCGCCAGTTGCTGCTCACCGGAAACGGCAGTGCCCTTCTCACCCTGGGGCTCCGCACGTCTCCCCCTCTTGCCACGGCGCTCGCTCCCTCTGGGCATTGTCCCATCAGCAACCACCAACACAACTCCAGTCTGCTCCACCCCTGAACTGTCCACTCTGTTCACTAGTTTTTTAGCCCTCTCCGCTTATTGCAAATACTTCTCATTCCCACTCATTATAGCGCATTCCCTCCGATTTGTCAAGTAGTCGACCCTGAAGAGCCTCACCAAAGACCTGCCTGGGTTCTCTGGGGCTGCCTCACTGGCTTTGTCAGCGCCCACAGGATTCGGACTGTCCAAGTCCTGCTTGCGGGTGAGTTGAGCCTGTGCAGTCGCATCCTCTGGACTCGGAGGCTGACAGGAATCCCCCACACGCATCGGCCATCCGCCGTATTCCGCGACCAGCCACCTGCCTTTTCTGCTCCGCGCTCACATCACCGATTCGTGATCACGCTCCAGCCTTGTACAGGAATCGTGCGAGACCATGCCTCATACAGAGACAAGTGCCGTGATGAGTGACAGAAGCGTCGACCATTCCTGTATGACACGTGCACGCGCAAACGCGTGGTGCAGCGCGCCGCATGTCGCGGGTTGACAAGTAGCTACCTAGGGGATATACTAATGTCCAGAGCCCCTGTGGCGGAATTGGAATACGCGGCAGGTTGAGGGCCTGTGCCCGCGAGGGCGTGCTGGTTCGAGTCCAGTCAGGGGCATGAGAGCATGTGATCATACGATGAGAGGGCTACTCCCGGCTAGCCCTCTCAGTCTGTCGGACCTCCTGCCCAAGCTGGCACCTTTCACCGTCAGGCACTGAGTTCTGCCACCATCAGTTGAGCCCGGCAGGATCTCCACAACCCCAGCAGCCCTCTCACCTTTTGTGGGCGCCCCAAAGCTGTGTTATAATCTCCCCGCCGTCCCTGACGGACGATGAAGCGGGGTGCTCGCCCCGTACACCGGCCCTGCACCCCGGGCCTGGGGAGAGAATGCGCAGGTTCCTCAAAGCCCCCAAGTTTGACTGGGGCTATCTGATTGTGTTGGGCTTTTCACTGCCCGTGCTCTGGCCGCTGATCGGGCCAAGCTATCTGAGCTCCCACGATGGCCTGCACCACCTCTTCCGGTTGGTGGATTTGGACTGGTGCATCCGCGGTGGGATTCTCTACCCCCGTTGGCTGCCCAACTTGGGATTTGGCTACGGGTACCCCGTTCTGAACTACTATGCTCCACTGAGCTACTACGTGGCGGAGCTGTTCCACATCCTCGGAGCTGGGTACATTGCTTCCATCAAGCTGACCTACGCTGTTGGATTCCTCGGTTCAGGACTGGCCATGTATCTCTTCGCGAAGGAGCACATGGGCCGCATTCCTGCCATCCTCGCCGGCCTGGTGTACGTCTACCTCCCCTACCATCTGGCAGATGGATACGTGCGCGGAGCACTGGCGGAATTCCTCTCCTTTCCCTTCTTTCCACTAATTCTGTGGTGCTTCTACAAGCTTGTCACCCTGAAGAGGCCACAGTACGTCGCGTGGAGCGCCCTCTCCCTGGGCGGCCTTATCCTCACCCACAATCTAATGGCCCTGGTCTTCGCCCCCCTCCTAGTGGCGTACGTCGGGTTCGTATGGTTCAGAGAAAGGGATCCGAAAGCACTGGGCTATGTGAGCTTGGCCCTGCTTCTGGCTATCGGCCTGGCCGCCTTCTACTGGTTGCCCGGTTTCGCAGAAGCGAAGTGGGTGCGGCTCGGTCAGGTCGGCCCCGAAGCGACTGACTACGTCCGAAGGCTGATACCCATGTCGGATTTCTTCTCACCCTTCCTCCTCTATCGGTATTTTCCCGAGCACGGGGTCTCACTGGAACACCCCATGAGTTGGCTTCAGTTTGGTCTGCTGTGTCTTTCTCTCGCCGTTCCGCTCCGCCTACGACATCCTTCGTGGGCTTCCATGCGCAGGCATATCATCTTCTTCCAATGCGCGGCCTTCGTCTCGCTCTTCATGCTCTTCGTCTACTCCCGACCCTTCTGGGACCACATACCCTTGCTTCCTTTTCTCCAGTACCCCTTCCGTTTCCTGACCTTGACCACCTTCACCAGCGCCTTCGCCATAGGCTCCCTCCCGCTCCTTCTAGTCGATGGAGCCAAAGACAAGGCCACAGCACCGCTGTCTCTCCGAGGACGCTCCGGATGGGCTGTCCCGGGGGTCGTGATCATCGTGGTAGCCTTGATGATCACGGCGCTGCCGGGATTGCCCATCGAACCAATGTACCTCCCGGAACACGAGGAGCCACTGACGGAGGGAACGGTGAATTTCGCAACCATGGCCGAGTATGACTACTTGACCGGTCTATGGACCAGGTTGTGGGGCGGCCCGTGGCTTCTCGAATACCTCCCCGTGTGGGTCGAGGAGGATCGAGGAGAGATCTTCCTTCCGTCGGACGAGGTTCCACTTGTGGTTCAAGACTTGCCACCTGATGATGTGCCTCAGATCACCCTGGGTTATCAAGGACCCCTGTCCAGAGAATTGACGGTACGGACGACCCAGCCGATGAAGCTCTCCTTTCACAGCTTCTATTTCCCGAATTGGCGAACCTACGTGGACGGGCGCAGCGAGACGGCTTATCCCTCGGGGAGGTTGGGGTTGCTCTCCGTGGATCTGCCCGCTGGGGAACATCACTTATTCGTGCGGTTTGAGGACACCCTTGTGGAACGGGTAGGGACCATCTTCTTTCTGGTGAGCCTCTCGGCGGTGCTGGCGATTCTACTTCTCGCCCGGCAGTGGAGGGCACTTCTTGCTGCGGCGGTCGGCGTTCTGCTGGTGTGCAGTCTGGCAACGTTGCACGTCCGTTCCTCCCCCTCCGTTCAACACCCCGTACACCTGGAGGCCAATCTGGGTGACCAGATCAAGCTGCTGGGCTACCACGTAGACCAAAGCTCCTACCGGGCCGGTGACACAATCAACGTGACCCTCTACTGGCTAGCCTTGCAGGAGATGGACGAGAACTACAAGGTCTTCGTCCATCTCACCGATGAGGGTGAAACACGCTTGATTTCTCAAAGCGATCGTTGGCCAGTCTACAACTTCTCGCCAACCACTCGTTGGGAGCGGGGAGAGATGGTCTGGGACAGACACGAGATTCAGATACCGCCCGACGTTGCACCGGGGACCTATCGCCTCGCGACAGGGGCGTACCTATTGGAAACGATGCGGAATCTAGAAGTCCTGGATGACAACGCAAAGGTACAAGGCACGAGGGTGCGGTTGCTGGCTATAGACGTGACGCCTTGAAATCATCAATTGGTGTCGAGACTGCGCAGGCCGGGAGAAGCCGATGCCGCAGGTCCATGCCGCAGTGCGGGGTGCTGGCATGTGCGGCACACAGATGTAGCCAGCGGTAGTCTGACTCCCGACTAGGGTGTACGCTGCCCATCAGGAGTGAAAGAAGTGACACGGCTATCAACCGCGAAGGAGAAAGTCAATAGGGCTCTCGCCAAGCTAGGCGAAGCAGCAGGGTTCCACGTCGGCTACGCAGTCGTCGCGGTGCTTTGCCTACCTGCTATCTGGCCTCTAGTTGGTCCAACCTTCCTCGCCTCCACCGATGGCATGTATCATCTCTACCGCCTCGTGGACCTGGATTTCTGCGTCCGTGGCGGCGTTTTCTATCCTCGTTGGCTGCCCAATCTCGGGTTCGGGTACGGATACCCGGTGCTCAACTACTATGCCCCATTGACCTACTATCTTGCGGAGCTATTCCATCTTCTGGGAGCGGGATATGTTGCTTCCATTAAGCTGATCTTCATCAGCGGCTTTTTCCTCTCAGCGCTCTCCATGTATCTCTATGCTAGGGACATCATCGGAGCCCGCCCTGCAGTCGTCGCTGGAGCAGCTTATGTCTATCTACCCTACCATCTCGACGATTGCTATGTCAAAGGGGCGATGGCGGAGTTCTTCGCTTTCGTCTTCCTTCCTGTCGTCCTCTGGGCCTTCCACAGATTGATCATGCGGAGAGAGAGAAAGTACTTGGTCTTCGCGGCAGTGAGCTACGCCGCCCTTGTCCTCACGCACAATTTGTCGGCTCTCCTGTTCAGTCCTTTGCTCGTGGCCTACGTTTGCCTTCTGTTCAGTTTGACACGAGACGTCAAGTTTCTCGGGTACGCCTTGCTGGCGATTCTGATAGCCCTGGGCTTGACTGCGTTCTACTGGTTTCCTGGCTTCCAAGAGTCCTCGTGGGTGCTCTTGGGAAAGGTGGGAGCAACGAGCACGGACTATGAGCACCTATTGGTCCCGCTGTCAGAGTTGGTCTCCCCATTCTTCATCTATCGCTACTATCCTGACCAGGGAGACGCGGTGGGATACCCCCTGACTTTCACCCAATTGGGCCTGGCTGTCTTGTCTGTTCTTGTACTCGTCCGTCTGTGGCGTACCCTCGAAGTGTCCACACGGTATCACCTGCTCTTTTTCGTGGGGGCTAGCCTCCTTGCCTTGTTTATGATGCTCTCCTATTCCTCCTTCGTTTGGCGGGTTGTCACCCTACTCGCCTATTTACAGTATCCCAGGCGGTTCCTGGTTCTCGTTGCGATGACCAGCTCGCTATTGATCGGTTCGGCGTTACTCCTCTTCGAAGCACCCGATCGTGAGTGGCGCATCACCAGCAAGAAGACGTGGCTCGGACCCCTCCAAGTCATCGCAGGATTGGCGATCGTGCTGATCGTGATGATCACCAACCTAGGCTACCTGCCGGCCGAGCCAACCTATTTGCCCGGGCGCACCGAGCCCCTCACCGAAGAAGGGGTTAGTCTCGCCGGCTCGTTCGAGTTTGACTACTTGATCGCCGCAATGGTCCGGCTGTGGGGCTTCACTTGGGGGCTAGAATACTTGCCCTCTTGGGTAGAAGCACCCAGGGAGGACTTCTTCCTCCCGCTGCAAAGCCCTCCTACCACGCCCCAGGCATTGACACCAGATGACATCCCGCACGTTGTCTTGGGCAGGCAGGCTCCTCTCAGCAAGGCCCTACAAATAGACACGACCTCCGAAATGAGATTATCCTTCCACATCTTCTACTTCCCGGGTTGGCAGTTCTCTGCGAAAGGTCAGGAGCTGTACACGTTTGCCTCAGGCCCACTCGGCCTGGTCACAACTGATTTGGAACCCGGGGAACACGAAGTGCTGCTCTCTTTCGAGAGCACGCCTGCGCGATCGATGGGTTCAGTCGTTTCCTTCGCCAGCTTGAGCACTCTGGTCGTCTTGACCCTCCTGTTCGTTCAGCAGAGGAAGCTCTTCCTCATACCCTTGAGTGTCTTGATACTCCTTATCCCCTTGCTATGGTGGCATGTCCATTCTTCCCCCTCCGTTCAGCACCCCGTGCCCCTAGAGGCAAACCTGGGTGATCAGTTCAAGTTGCTGGGCTACCACATAGACCAAAGCTCCTACCGGGCCGGTGACACAATCAACGTGACCCTCTACTGGCTAGCCTTGCAGGAGATGGACGAGAACTACAAGGTCTTCGTCCATCTCACGGACGAGGGAGAGACACGCTTGATCGCTCAGAGCGATCGCTGGCCTGTCTACAACTTCTCACCCACCACTCGATGGGAAGCGGGCGAGATAGTGTGGGACAGGCACGAGATTCAGATACCGCCCGACGTTGCACCGGGGACCTATCGCCTCGCGACGGGGGCGTACCTATTGGAAACGATGCGGAATCTAGAAGTCCTGGATGACAACGGCAATCCCGAAGGAGTCAGGATACCTCTGACTGCCGTGGACATCCTGCCCTGAAACGCCACTCTCCAAGTCACCAGCATGGGAAATCGGAGAAACACGTGACACACATACAGTACGGCGACAGAGGCCCAATCGCTGGCTCGCGCCGTGCGAGAATCATGTCTCGTCGACTGCGCAATGAGATGTGCAGAAAGCCTCTCGCCACAGGGTGACCGGTCCCGGGGAAGGTTGATGAGGAAGATAGCAAGGGTAGACATCGCCGCCGTCTTGATTCTCGTTTGCCTCGCCGCCTTCTTCCGATTCCACCGCTTGCAGGAGGTGCCGATAGGCCTGTGGCGCGACGAGGCAGCCAACGGCCTTGAGGCGCTGCGCGTACTGGATGGCCTCCACGGCGTCTTCTTCGGGACGCGGGAGCCCATGTTCATCTATCTGGTTGCAGTCTCGGTCGCCCTCCTGGGCAGAAACCCAGTCGCCATCCGTGTCGTCGCAGCCATCGTCGGAACCGCTACCATCCCCGTCACCTATCTTTTGGTCAAAGAACTGCTCGTGTCCACCCGTCTCAGCGCACGCCTTGTGGCCTGCCTGACCAGCCTCTGGCTGGCAACGTCGTACTGGCACCTCAATTTCAGCCGGCTGGGTTTTCGCGGTATCCTCTTGCCGCTCTTGGCCACCTTGTCCTTCTACTTCTTGTGGCGCGGGTGGAATGAGCTGACAGGAGTTCGTCAACACAGGCCTTCCAAGCCGACCCTCACAGTGGTCTGGTTTGTCATCGCCGGCCTTTGCCTGGGCCTTACGTTTTACACCTACACACCCAGTCGCTTCCTTCCATTTGCCTTGCTCCCCTTCCTTGGTTCAGCAACAGCACCGTGGTGGCGGAGGCAGCAAGCCCGTACCGATAGCCACACCCCCGTCCTTCCATCCCTGTCTCCTCTTATTGCTCTTGCAGCACTTGGCTTGAGCTGTCTCTTGGTTCTCGCTCCCCTTGGCGTGCACTTCCTGAGTGACCCTGCAAGCTTCTTCGCCAGATCTGGGGTGTCCGTGTTTGGTGCAGACCTCGACGAGCCGGTGGCAGTCGTCCTTGCGAAGAATACGGTCCAGCAACTAGCGATGTTTGGCTTTTCGGCGGACCCCAACACACGACACGATCCGGCGGGTCGCCCCGCCTTCGATCTCGTTACCCTCGCTCTTTTCCTCATGGGCGTCGTCGTCTGCATCCGTCACTGGAGGAAGATCCCGTATCTCTTCATCCTCTTGTGGTTCTCCGTCATGCTCCTGCCCGCCATCCTCACTTTCCCTGAGTTGCCCCACTACCTCCGGGCCATAGGAGCGTTACCCGTGGCTTACATCTTCCCTGCCCTTGCAGTTGAGCGGATGTGGCACTGGTCGACCACCAAGCGCACTTCTCTCAAGCTGCGGCCCGCGTTCGCTGGACTGCTGGCCATCTACTTCGCTCTCGCAGCTTTCTTCACCTATCGTGACTACTTCTCTCCAGCCGTCGAGGGGATCGAGTTAGTGAAGGCCTTTGACCCTCGTTTTGTTGAGGTGGCCGCGATCATGAACGAGATCGATCAACCAAACTCCGTGTGGCTCATCCCTCTTGGCCCCAACGGCGAGCAACGTATGGCGTACTTCGTGATAGATTTCCTCTACCAGGGAGAAGCCCCCCACCACTATGTGCGCGTAGACGAAACGACCGCGGCTCAGGAGTTGAAGGAGGCCTGCCTGGGAAAGGAACGAGCCATCATGCTCAACACGACAGCGAGCCATCTGTCTCAGCCATGGTTTGAGCTGTACGCCGACTCGAAGGGCCTGATTCCGTTTCTCCTCAACGAACATGCCCATTATTCGGGAACCCTTCACTTTGAAGGATTGGACTTGCTGGTTTACCAGCTCCCAGCCAGGGTCGAGTTCTCCATACCTGAGGAGGGACACCCCACAAGTAGCTGGGACGCTGGGCAAGAGGAGATAGACTATTACTCCTTCTCTGGGTTGGCTAATCTTGTCTCAGAGCGATACAATATCTCGATAGCGTTGCTTGGCCGGGACGGCGGAACGGACCCGATGCCAGGGCACACGATTGTCGCCGTGCAACTGAATCTGCAGTCAGATGGCTCCTGGCACATGAAGTCTTCGCTGCCCTCTCGCACAGCACGGAATGACAATCGCCTAGCAGACGCTGAACCGTGGGTTGCAAGTGAGCACAATGCGTGAGTCCGCCGGAGCGAACATGCCTTTCTCGAGGAAGGAGCTGCTGGCCCTGATTCTCATCATGCTGGCGGCTTCTTTCTTCAGACTATACGGGCTTGATGAGATTCCACCAGGCTTGGCTGGCGACACTGCGTACAAGGGCGTTGCCGCCCAGCGCGTCCTTGAGGGAGAGCATCCCATCTTCTTCGAGGAGAGCTGGGGAGGCGTGGAGCCGATGTACATGTATCTCCTGGCCGTCCTCTTCCGTGTCGCCGGCGCAACGTCTCTGGCCATCAAAGCCCTGTCGGCCCTGGTCGGCATCATCACAATACCCGTCTACTACCTACTCGTGAGAGAGTTGCTAGGCTCGAGGACAGTAGCGCTACTGGCAAGCTCCTGGCTCGCCATCTCCTATTGGCACATAAGCTACAGTCGCCTGGGGTGGGAGATAATCCTGGCCCCCCTCTTCGTCATCGTCGCCCTCTACTTCTTCTGGCGTGCGCTGCGATCCGGCCGGTGGAGGGATTTCCTCTGGACAGGGTTGGCCCTCGGCGCGAGCTTGTACACCTATCAAGCTATGAGGTTCTTGCCGATCCTCATTGCACTATATGCGGGATACCGCATCCTCACAGATCCAGGCTTCCGGAAAGCGTATGGCCTCAAACTGACGCTCTCCCTGCTCATCGCCCTGGTGGTCTTCGCCCCCCTCGGCGCATATTTCGCGACCCACTCCGACGCTTTCCTTCGCAGAGCGAATGAGGTCTCGATCTTCAACCCCGATAAAAACCCCGAGGGCCCACTCCGGTCCTTCGCGAGCAGCGCGGTGAGAATACTAGGGATGTACAACGTACGAGGCGATCCCTTATGGCGGCATAACCTGTCTGGGCGACCAGCGTTCGACGTCTTGACGTCGATACTCTTTTTGATCGGCCTCAGCATCAGTATCGCCAAGTTCAGGGACCCTGCCTACTTGCTGCTTCTGTTTTGGCTGGCTGTCATGTCCCTGCCCCCCATCTTGACCCCGCCGAGGGATGTCCCGCACTTCTCCCGCTCTATCGGTGCCCTGCCGGCAGCCTGCATCTTTCCGGCCATCGGCGTTCATGCGGTCTGGGAGTGGGTGAAAGCCCGGCAACCTTCTCCTCGCGTACATCGTATCTTCGGGTTGTCGGTGCTTGCGCTCCTCAGCACCGTTGCCCTTCTCACCTATCGTGACTACTTCGTCATCTGGGCAAACACCGACAGTCTTCGTGACCAGTACTTCGACGGTCAGTTTGTCGACCTAGCTACAGCCATGAATCTGTTGGACGACCCGGAGGGAGTCTGGATACTGCCCATCAGTGCCCTGGCTTCGCCCCACGATGAACCAGGACACCATACTATAGAGTTCATGTATCGAGGTGAGGCTCCATTTCACTTTCTGCGCTTGGAGGAGCAGACAGCCGCAGAGGATCTGTCGGCGCTCTCTCGCGGGCACGCCATTGTGCTCCTCGTGGACTACAGGAACTACGTGATAGAGGAAGCATACAACTTCATTGATGCCGATCCCAAGCGACTGGCACCTTTCCTGCTGGGCAAGTATGGGCAGAAGCTGAAGCATAGGGAATTCGACAGCTTCGACGTTCTGAGCTACGAGTTGCAGGGCCACGCCGACTTCACCCTCGCTGATGCGCTAGAGCCCGTGTCGGCCAACTTCGGCGCCCAGTTGATGCTGACAAGTGCCGAGTACGGCGTGTACGCGACCAGGCAGCCACAAAGCGCAGTCCTGCCCTCGGGCGGCGAGGCCTGGGTGGTCCTGCAATGGCAAGCTCTCGCGGATCTGCCCACTGATTACAAGGTGGCATTGTCCCTCCAAGACGAACGGGGACGTTTGGCGGGCCAAGTTGACAAGATCTTGCTCAGCAACCACATGCGTCTCACTTCGGAGTGGGAGCATGGCCAGGTCGAGATGGACTACTATGTGCTGCCCAGCTTGCCAGCAACAGCCCCAGGCGACTATCATATCGAACTGGCGGTCTACGATCCTGCTACGATGGAGAGGCTAGTACTTCAGGATGACGACGGCAACGTCTTGGGGCACAGCTACACCATCGGGGAGCTGAGAATCGTCGAGCCTGCTGCCCCCCCTGTCGTGGAGCCTTCGCACAGTGTCGCCGACGGAGTGATGGTCCCTGATGTGAGACTGTTGGGATTCGATCTATCAAGAGCAGAAGTCAGCCCGGGCGAGCCAGCGGAGGCAGCCCTATACTGGGAGGCTCTGACCGATGTAACCAACGACTACGTTGTTCACGTGCAACTGAGGGATGATGAGGGCCAGATTTGGGGTCAAGAAGAGAGCAGGCCCGCATACGGTCGCTACCCGACAACCGAGTGGCAGAGCGGCGAGGTTATCAGGGATTGGCATGGTGTCCCCATCCCAGCCGATACGCCCAACGGAGACTATCACCTCTACGTCAGATTGACACAAGATGGACAAGTGAGTAGCGAGGTATCACTGGGGATGATCCGCATCAGCGGACGAGCGCGTTCCTACGAGATCCCCCCCATGGACCATGACATAGGTTGGAGTCTCGGGCAAGGGGTTGTCCTACTGGGGTATGATATGGACGAGACGGTGAGGGTCGGAGAGGCGCTGAAACTCACTCTGTACTGGCAATGCCTCGAACAGATGGATAAGTCATACACAGTGTTCACGCATCTGCTGGACGACGAGGGCGTCATTCAAGCACAGACAGATAGGATACCACTGAGCGGCGAAGCGCCAACGACGAGTTGGCTCGAAAGAGAGATCATCACCGATGAATATGAGATGGTGGTGGACGCACAAGCTCCTGCGGGTGAACAGGTGATGGAGATCGGCATGTATGACCCAGATACCATGCAGCGCTTGCCAGTATATGATGCTCAGGGGGAAGCTCATGGAGATAGAATACTCCTGGGGACCATACGTGTCGATAGGTAGGCCCACCCACTACCCATGGTGAGAGGGAATCCACAACTTTGTTAGACAGTTTGAGGAAAAAGGAGTATCTGGCGCTAGCGCTGATCGTGCTGCTGGCGGTGTTCCTCCGTTTCTACCAACTGGAGTCTATCCCCGTTGGCTTGAGCGGCGATGAAGGAGCCGACGGATTCGGCGCAAGGCGCATCTTGAGTGGTGAGGAACTGCCCATCTTCTTCACGTCTGACTTCGGGGAGGAGCCAATGCACACGTATCTGGTGGCACTCTCCTTCGCAACGTGGGGAATCAGCCTGTGGGCTATTCGCTTCGTCTCCGCCCTAGTGGGAGTACTCACCATACCCGTCGTCTTCTGGCTAGCCAAGGAGCTGTTCCCTGCCGACGAGAGAACCTCTGCTCTGTTCGGACTGGTTTCCGCATTCTGGGTCGCTACGTCCTATTGGCATATCATCTACAGCCGTGCTGGGTTAGAGGTTGTCACCTTGCCTCTCTTCTCCAGCGCCATATGCTACTTACTCTGGCGGGGAATCCGCTCCCAGAGAAGATGGCCCTTCGTGGTATCCGGCCTCCTCCTGGGTACGAGCCTATACTCTTACCGAGGTGCGCGGTTCCTGCCCATCTTCCTGGGCCTCTTCTTCGGCGGCTGGGTGATCAGCAGCCGGGAGTTTCGGCGAAGTCACTTGGTCAATCTGGTGTTAGTGGCCGCGCTGGCAGCCGTAGTGTTTGCCCCGTTGGCCATGTATGGGATGGCTCACCCAGACGTCTTCTTCGCTCGCGAGCTCCACGTCTCCGTGTTCAACCCTGATTGGGGACGAGGGTCTCCCCTCCAGGCCTTTGCCGTGGCACTCGTCAAGACCATGGGTATGTTCAATTTCCAGGGGGACCCTGAGTTTGACCGCAATCCGGGCAGACGACCAGTTCTGGACCCAATTGGCTCGCTGTTCTTTGTCATAGGCTTGGCAATCGCTCTGTGGAGGTGGAAGCGTCCCAATCATCTTTTCGTAGTCCTGTGGCTCCTGATCATGGCCTTGCCTGGGGCCTTCACTGCTGAAGCTCTCCCCCATTTCCATCGGGGCATTGGAGCTCTCCCCGCTGTGTGCTTGTTGTCCACTATTGGAGTCCTTTCCGTCAAAGAGTGGCTGGAGAGTAGGCCTTGGCGAGGAGCCCGTGAGGTCTCTTGGGCACTGCTTTGCCTTGTCTTGATCTCCACCTCTTTTCTTAGCTACAGGGATTACTTTGTTCCTTGGCGGCTACGCCTGCAAAGGGACGAGATTATCGGCAAGACGTACATGGAAGCCGTTGCGGTCATGAACTCAACTCGGATCCCCGATGGTGTCTGGATACTCCCGGCCTCACCTTTGCGGCCACGCAACCTTCCTTACTACGAGGTGGACTTCCTGTACAACGGGCCTGAGCCCGAGCACACTCTCAATGTGGATGAAGAGACAGCCCCTGCAGAGCTGGCCGAGATCTGTCAAGGACACCGGCAAGCAGCGGTGGTGAACTGGAAGCAGTTTGTGATGGAGGAAGCGTACCTCTCGCTGAACTCCGATCCGAAGGGGCTGCTCGACTTCCTATTGAGGAAATACGGGCGGCACTCCGACACAGAGCCATTCGAGAGCTTCGACTTGGTGACATACCAGCTGCCTAGTTCTCCAGACTTCGTCATTGCGGACTCATTTGAGCCACTGAACGTGAACTTCGGAGATGAGCTGCGACTTGTGGGGGCAGCCTTCGGGGGTTCGTCTCAGAGCGCAACCAGTAACCCCGAAGACGTAGAGCGTAGGGTCTTGCCCTCGGGAAAGGAAGGCTGGGTAGTCCTCCGGTGGGAGGCGCAGCGAACTCCTAGCAAGAATTACAAGGTGGCAGTCTACTTGCTGGATAGCCAGGGACGACCCGTAGGGCAGGTAGACAAGCTGCTCCTGAGCGGCCGCCTACAGCCCACATCCGGCTGGGCGGCTGATCAGGCCGAGATGGACTACTACACCCTGCCCTGTGCACCGGCTACCCCGCCCGGTCAGTACACCATCCAGGTGGTGGTGTACGACGCGGAGACCATGGAGAGGTTGAACGTGTTTGATGAACCCGCGGGGGTAACGCAGACCAGTGTGGCTGTGGGAACCCTGGAGGTGGTGAAGCCTCTGGGTCCGCCGCAAGTTGCACCGATGATGCAACCGGCACCTGCGGAGAGGGACATCGCCCCGGGAATCCAGCTACTGGGCTACGATCTGCCGGTTACAGTTGCGGGCCCTGGACAGACTGTGAGCGTCGCTCTCTATTGGAGGGCGACAGAGGATGTGGCTGAGGACTACGTGCTTTCTTTGCAGTTGAAGGACACTGAGGGCCAAGTCTGGCTCGAGCAGATCGGTCGTCCCGTGGACGACACTTATCCGACAACGGAGTGGGACGAGGGTGAGGTACTGAAAGATTGGCACGATTTGGCTTTGCCCGCCGACATCCCGCAAGGAGAGTATCTGGTCTTCGTTCGCGTCTTGGACGGAGAAGAGTTGCTTGGTGAGGCAGCTTTGGGCCACATCGACGTGCGAGGTCGAGCGCGGCAGTTCACCATTCCTGAGATACAGCACCCGGGGGAGGCCAGACTTGGAGAAGCGATACGGTTCCTGGGGTACGACTCGAGTAGTGATCAAGTGATGGCCGGAGGAACAGTGCAGTTAACGCTGTACTGGCAAGCCTTGCAAGAGATGGAGATCTCATACACGGTGTTCACTCACCTATTAGATACGGAGGACCGCATGTGGGGCCAGATGGACAGCATTCCTGGCCGGGGCGAGGCGCCGACCACGAGTTGGCTAGAAGGAGAGGTCACCACGGACCAGCATGAGATCGTGGTAGATCCGGAGGCTCCGCCCGGTGAATGCGTCGTAGAGGTCGGCATGTACGACGCCAGCACCGGGCAACGTCTGCCCATCTACAGCGGCGGTCAACGTGTGGAAGGCGACCGCCTCCTGCTGACCACGGTTCAGGTGCTTCCCTGAGGGTGAGTGCTACGTGGAGATAGCGTGATCAAGAACGAGCTGAAGAGCAGAACCATCTACGTTCTGGCGCTGATCTCGGTCGTCGGGCTCTTTCTTGCATATCAAGTGAATCCGCGCTTCGCAGTCGATTTGGGAGAGAGCGGGGATACACCATACGTTCGCGATTTCCATGACCCAGAGTCCACCGACGACTTGTCCTACCGGTGGAGTGCGGGAAGGTCATCCATCCTTTTCCCAGGCATCGGCGCGTACACCCCCGCCCTCATGCGGCTCAGATTGAACGGCTCACGCCCAGCCGGTCTGCCTCTGCCTCTAGTGCGCATAACCGCCAATGGGCGAGAACTCGCTTCGTTCACCGCTACCGATCAGTTCGAGACCTACAAGCTCGCCCTTGACAAGCAGACGATGGGATTCTCGGGAAGCCTGGAGGTGCAAATCGACTCCGAGACCTTCGTGCCGGATGAGGTAATGGGAGGAGGTGACCTCAGACAGCTGGGCGTGCTAGTTGATTCTGTTTCGCTCGAATTGCGGCCCGGCCCCATCCCCATTGTGCTGCCGCCTCCTCGACACCTCCTCTGTCTGGCTCTGACTGTCCTTCTTGGCTTTCTGCTAGCACGCCAGTTGGGGGTGTTCCGAGAACTCTCATGTGTTGCATGGGTGCTTCTGCTGGCAAGCGTTCTGCTACTGGTAGTCCAGGGGCGACTCTGGATAGGCCAACACTCGCTCTGGCTGCTTGCTTTCTTGGGTATCGCCAATGTTGTCACTATCGTGGCCCGCCCGGCCAGACGTCTGGTTGCGGGAGATCGCGAGATTCCTAAGTCTGACATGGCAGATGTCCACCTCCTTCTGGGAGTCGCCCTCATGCTTGCTCTGGGTCACTACACGCGAGTTGCCCTCGTACGGCCCATCCGGGAGCACAGAGCAACCGATTTCTTCATTAACTACACTGCGGCAACCGTCCTTGCCCAGGGCGGCAACATCTACGATGCCGACGCCCTGCGAGCCGCGGACGAGCTTAAGACGAAGCCCTTCACCACCTTCGACTTTGGATCGCTTTTCGTGACGTACATCACACCCCCGTTTCACGCCGTCCTGCTGTTGCCGTTGGTTCCACTGGGCTACGAGAGGGCAAGGATCGCTCTCCTTCTGCTCAACAACGTTCTTCTGTTCTCGTCCCTGGCCCTCATTGTGATCGCCAGAGATGGGAAGTCCCCCCGCCTGCCTCAATGGACGCTTGCTCTTCTGTTGGTGCTTGCGTTTCAGCCGATCTACATCTCTCTGGAGCTTGGACAGGTGGACTTCGTCATCCTCTTCCTCATCGCCTTGTCCTATGGGGCCTACAAGAGGGGAAGCAAGCTGATTGTGGGTCCCTGCTTGGCCCTGGCGGCCATGATCAAGCTTGCCCCGGCAATGCTGGTCCTGTATTTCCTGTGGAAGAGGGAGTTCTTGATAGTGATCTCAGCGATGGCTACCCTGGTTCTGGCGGGTGTAGTGTCAGTAGTGATAGCCGGGCACGCGTCCGTACTGATTTTCGTCACCGGTA
>Ga0209979_1001853_pt1 | contig 21706 bp, 9 predicted proteins | sample AnhtaG_FD_183114 | JGI IMG/M metagenome (GOLD analysis project Ga0209979, IMG submission 183114) | Deep subsurface microbial communities from Anholt, Denmark to uncover new lineages of life (NeLLi) - Anholt_01485 metaG (SPAdes) (version 2) | ecosystem: Environmental > Aquatic > Marine > Oceanic >...
AAAGAATAAGAGCTCCCTGAAAACAGAAAGAGGGAAAAAGCTAAAACCACAGAGAGGTGAAACCAGCGCCCTCTGCTGCTTCGCGCTATCGAGATAAACATTATTTACCTTCTTAGCTCCTTTGGGGCCTAGACTTATTTAACATGAGGCAACAAAAATTCAAAAAGCCTGGCTTGCTCCCACTACTTATAATAACCAGAGTTGACATTTTGTCAACGACAATCCCGTAGGGACAACGTATAAGATAGTGCATGCTTTCCGGGCAGAATAGATGGTTTCATACAGGTCTTTTTGTCAGCCACAAGGTTGATTTTTACCTCTGGCTGGATTAGTATGAAATTGCAAGTGAGGTCGGACGAAACTATATTGGGCAGAGCATGTTTCTCAAAGCAAAAATATCACCTCCCTTTCTCCTTCTGCTTCTGACACTTTTAGTTTCACCGCTGGCCCAGGCTCAGAAGAGTGAGGAGGAGCCGATCGAGCTTCTACACGCCGGCTCATTGGAGTTCAACAACGACCCTGAGAATACCATTATCGTTCTGACCGACAGCGTTCTCCTCCGGCAGGGTGAGGCCACCTTGAAAGGAGACCGGGCGGTCTGGTATAAGACTGCCGGCCAGGTGGTGGTGCAGGGGAACGCCGAGCTTCAAGACGAAGAGCAGATATTAACCTGTGATCGCTTGACCTATATCAAGAGAATCAAAAAGGCGATGGCCAGAGGGAATGTGGTCGCCGTCGATCCCGAAGAGGAGACGATCATAACCTCCGGCTATGCCGAATACGACCGCAAGAAGAAACTGGTAGTCGCCACCATCTCTCCCCACGCGGTTTTCAAGGCCCACTCCCCGGAAAGCTTGACTGTCGACGCTCTGAGAATGGAATACTACACCGGGGAGAAAAGGGCGGTGGCGGTTGATTCCGTCACGATCCAGAGGGGTAAACTGAGTGCCAACTGCGGTCATGCGGAGCTCTTTGCCAAAGAGGATAGGATCGTTTTGAGCCAATCCCCGGTGGCATGGCAGGAGGACAACCAGCTCACCGGGGAGAGAATGGAGATTGTCATCGAAGAGGAAGAGGTGCGTCAGGTCATCGTTACCGGAAACCCCAGGGCCACCCGCTGGGAGCCGACCGATTCGGCCAGGACCGACTTCGCCGAGAGCTACCTCACCGGGCAGAGGATAGATTTCTTCTTAGAAGATGAGGAGGTCAAAAAAGTCCAGGCTCTGGGCAACGCCAGAAGTTTCTATCAGCCCGCCCCGAAGGACTCGAGCAAAACCGGCAAAAACGAGGTCTCCGGCGATACCCTAAACCTCTATCTCTCGGAGGGCAAGGCCCAGAAGGTGGAGGTCATCGGTGGAGCTCGGGGAACTTACTTCGCGCCGAAAGAGAGGGCAGTATCGGATACCCTCCAGGCGCAGCCGCTCGATACCATCTATTATTCTGCCTCCGAGATCCTTTACACTTTCGACGACAGCACCATCACCTTGAAGACCAATTCCCAGCTGAAACATAAGCAGATGTCTCTGACCGCGGATCTGATCACCTACAACACCTCCGCCAAACTCTTGAAGGCCCGGGGGAGCCTGGAGGAAGAAGAGGGGGAAGAGGTGGTCAAGAATGCACCGGTCCTGAAGGAGGGGACCGATGAAATCGTCGGGCTGGAGATGGTCTACAATATCGAGACCAAGAGGGGGAAGATCAAAGCCGGGGACACCGAGTTCGAGGGGGGCTTCTACCACGGGGAACAGATCAGCAAGATCACGAATGAGATCCTCTTCGTCAAGGAGGGGGAGTTCACCTCCTGCGACTTAAATGAACCTCACTTTCATTTTTACGGCAAGAGGATGAAGGTCATTCACCGCGATAAGGTCATCGCCCGGCCGGTGATACTGTATATCGGGGATTTGCCGGTGGCCGCCATCCCCTACTATGTCTTCCCCATCAAAAGAGGTCGGCACTCCGGATTCACCACCTTCGAGCTGGGGAATTTCGAGGTGGGGGAACGTTTCATAAGAAACTTGGGATACTACTGGGCGGCCTCGGAATACTGGGATCTTCAGGGGAGTATGGATTTCTACGAGAAGTCTCATCTTTCCTTCAACCTCGACGGACGCTATGCGGTGCGTTACAAACTGGCGGGGAGCGTGTCGGGTTCTTATGTCTATGAGTCTCGCTGGCAAGATCTTCAACGCCGCAAAAGGAAGCGCTGGAGCCTCCGGTTGGCGCACAGTCAGGATATCACCCCCACCATGAAGCTATCCGGCAGCGGAAATTTCATCAGCGATAAAAGCTACTACGAGGACGTCAGCTACAATCCGGAGGAGATCCGCAACCGCAGCCTCCACTCCCAGCTTTCGCTCAGCAAGAGGTGGGAGGGAGCAAACCTGACTTTGGCCTTGGACCAGAGCTGGAACTTAGACACCGAGACCCGAACTCAGAAACTCCCCTCGGTGACTTTCACAAAGCTGCAACGACCTTTAATCCCCTACCGGGAACCGACAAAAAAGGACGAAGAGAGACCGAAGCGGTGGTATCACTCCATCTACTACTCCCTCAGCTCTTCGGGTGTGAACTATTTTTCCAAGCGCAAGTCCGGCGACATCTTTCTCTGGAGGAGGTATCAGGTGGCCGACCATCACTTGAGAATCTCCAGCCCTCAGAGCCTGGGCAACTACCTCACCCTGACCCCGAATCTCAGCTATCAGGAGACCTGGTATTACATCCTGCCCACCAACGACAGCGAAAACTATAATTTCAAGACCGAGGAGTTTATCCGCAGGGGGAGCTATCGCTTTTCGCTGGCGGCCAAGACCGACCTCTACGGAACTTTCAGCACGAAGTTGGGGCCCCTGCGAGCCTTGAGGCACGTCATGACCCCCTCGGTGAGCTACAGCTGGCAACCGGAGTACAAGAAGGGGAGCGGATACAAAACCTACACCGGCAAAGGGGTCTCCACCTCCAAAGTGAAACGCCTGTCACTTTCGCTTGCCAACCTCTTCCAGATGAAGACCGAAACCGGAGGCCAGGAGAGAAAGACGGATCTGTTTAGCGCCAACTTCTCCACCAGCTACGATTATTTGGCACAGGCCCGCAAGTGGGGGAATCTCAGATCCAGCGTCCGCTCCCGAGCCTTACCCAATATCGAGATAACTATCGGTGCCACTCACAGCTTCTATCCAAGAGACAGCGATGAGCTGAGGTTGCTTGAGCCCCGGCTTTTGAGCTTCAGTGCCTCCACCACAATATCTTTGAGGGGGAGAGGAGAAGCGGAGCTACGTGGACGTGAAGAGGAGCTTCCGGTGGCGGGTGCGGAGGCGGTCTTCGGACCGGAAAGGGAGAGAGGAGGTGCGAAAGGCCTCTCCTGGAATCTGAGGCTCTCCCATCGCTACAGCGAAAGCCGAGCCGGAGTGACTAGATCGATCACCCGCTGGTTTGACTTAAGCGGAGAGCTTTCCCCCACCACCAAATGGAGGGTGGCATACACCAGTCGTTACAACGTGGAGGCAAAAAGAATCGTGGAGCAACAGTTCCAGGTGCACCGCGACCTTCACTGCTGGGAGTTTAGCTTCTTCTGGATTCCCACCGGGGTGCGCCGCGGATACTACATCCGCATCAACATCAGAGCCATCCCGGAGGTGAAAATCGAGAAAAGCGAGGGGGGCATTAAGGGAGGTCACCTGCGATAGCCGCCGCGATTCCGTCTCACGTCCCTCTCCCGGAGACCTCGCCAGTTCTGGGCTAAGAGAATTTTTTTTCACTGTGACCTAAAAAAGTCTTGACAAACGTGGGCTGGTGGCATATAGTATCCGAAAAATCGGCGTGGATAATGGCCGCAAACCGCAAACCCTAAATAAGCCCGAGGGGGTGAGCAAGTGACAAAAGAGGAACTGATTGCCAAGTGTGCTAAAGAGGCCAACATCACCAAGGCCCAAGCCACAAGAGCCTTAAGCTCCATGCTGGACGGAGTGACCCGCTCCCTTAAGAAGGGACAGAAAGTCTCCTTCGTCGGTTTTGGGACATTCGAGGTTACACGCAGAAAGGCTCGCATGGGAAGAAACCCGCAGACCGGACAGGCCATCAAGATTCCGGCCAGCAGGGTCGCCAAGTTCCGCCCGGGCAAAGCCCTGAAAGAAGCTGTGAAGAGGTAACCACCGGAGGGTTTTGTCCTTTGAAAGGCAGAGCAATGTCTCTGCCTTTTTTTATTCCCCTATAGAAAGAGCTCAGACAAAAGAAATTGACATCTCCCCTTCCGGGGCTTAGTTTCTTTGAGGTTTCGATAAGCTGTGTCCGAGGCCTCCTTTGGGAAAGGTAAACCTCAAAAGAATCTCCAAGATATTTCTCATTCTGATTCTCTCTCTGTTTGTGCTGGCACTCATCGTCGCCATCGGCTTGAGGACGCTTTACTTCACTGACCACAAGATCAAACAGATCTCCACCGAAACTCTCTCCGGGAAGCTCCACCGTCTGATTCAAATTGATTCTCTCGATATTTCCATTCTCTCCGGGGTCCGGCTGAAAGGCTTGCAGATTCACGATCCCCCGGACTGCGGCGGAGAAGTCTTTCTCCGCCTGAAGGGCCTGAAGCTGAAATACCGCCTCCTGTCTCTGTTAAAGAAACAACTGGAGATTGAGGCGATAGTCATCGACAAACCGGAGATTTACCTCCGGCAGCTATCCGACACCCTATGGAACTTCTCCGACCTTGTGCAACCGAAAAAGCAGGAATCGCCCGCTGCGTCGGAGAGAGCCGAATCGGATTCGCCGCTCCTCCTTGTTCTGAGGAACTTAGAGTTGAAGCAGGCCTCCGTTCACCTCTCCGGACCGGGGGAGCTTGAACTCTCTGGAATCAATTTCGACATTGAATCGCTCTTCTTCCGCTCGCCCGAGGATTTCTCTTTGAAAGCCCGTTTTCAAATCTCGCCCGGAGATGGTAAGAATCTCTCAGTGACCTCCGTCTCGACTATTCCAGAATTGAAGCTTTCCGGCAACTTGCGAGTTTCTCTCTCCGGAGAGATATCTTCGGTGGTGCCCTCCACTGGAGAGGTGGAGTTCAGCTTGAAGGACTCAGAGATCTACTTCGGGAGGACCTTTCCAGCCTTGTCCCTGAGCGCGGGATTGAAATACGTATATGACATGGGTGCAGATTCGCTGCAGCTCGAAGAGATCTATTTCGAGCTGAACGAAAACAGACTGCTGCAGGCCGAGGTCACTTTGACTTCGCTAGTAGCTCAACCTCAGTTTCGGTTTGCCTCCAGATCGAACGGCTTGAATTTGGGTAACTTCTCGCACGTTATACACGAATTCCTCCCCGCTCTCCGCATCGAAGGTGAAACTTACTGGGAGAATATCTGGGCTGAAGGTAACCAGGAGAAAATCAACGCCGGATTAACCTTCGGTTTGAGAAATGTCTGCGCCCAGGATAGCACCACCGGTTTGGCGATCGACGGTCTGGACTTTCAAGCCAAGCTTGAAGCTGGAATAGTCCTGTTGAGCACTGATGTTGAAGTTAAACTCGACGGGGATTTCTCGCTGAGAGAGGTAAACTATCCCCTGGATGATTCCCTCACCATAACCGTTGCTGGCATCGGCGGGCGATTCGGAGTTGAACTTGACAGCTTAGAGAGGCAAATGCCGAGGGTGAAGGAAGCCACTTTCGAGGCGGCCGTAAACGAAATCTTCGGAGGCAGAGCATCCCTCTCTGCAATCTCACGACTCCCGGGCCCGGTTTTGTCAGGTACTGCCTCCCTTGAGCAGATACAGTTTGACCAACTTCCCCAGTCTCCGATTTCAGGCTCTGGAGGTCTTAAGCTTGATTTCTCTGCGGCAGATTTTGGCGACATCGTTTGTACCTTCACCCTGTCCATAGACTCCCTCAAATATCACCTGGAGGCGGACAGCATCGTCTTAGAGCCGCTGAAATTCTCCGGAGATGCCAGACTCTCCGTGAAGGAAGACCTCTCCGGGATCGAACTTGAGCATCTGAGTTTGATGAGCGCCGGTCTTTTAGATCTTTCCGCCTCTGGAGGCATCTACAACTTCGGTCGCGATTCCTTGACAGCCAACTTGGAGGCGAAGATTAAGCACAATCGTTTGTCGGATTTCCTGCCGTTAGAGTTGAATCGCTCCCTGGGGGGACTGCAGTTTGCCGGGGAGACAGAGATAAAAACCACAATCCGGGGCCGACTGCCGGCTTCCAGTCGCACCCAGATTGACATCAACACCATCTTAGAGCTGACTGACTTCGGGATGATGTTGCCGGCATTCGAAAGCGAACTGCGGGGATTGGGAGGAGAGCTCATTTTAGCCTTCCAGGGAGACCGCGTCGAGCTCGAAGGTCTGTTCCGCTTAGACCGGATTGAGAATTACAACTACCTCACCAGTCCAGTCAGCGATTGCTTTCTCTCCCTGAAAGCCTCGGTGACGAACCTGCCCCGGGGGGATGAGCCTGCCCCGACCGAGATGAGTCTATTCTTAGAGAACCTTCAGTTCGATTGTCTCTCCCTCAAATTCGGTCTGGCGCTAAACGGGATGGTGTCGGACTTGAGCAGCTCCCCGAAGTTGAGGTTGGCGGGCAGCTTCGATTTCCGTTCCACCGAGGAGATGACCCTCTTCGGAGAGATGAAGGCCAGAGGGGGATTGAGCCTCCGGATGAACTTGAGCATGAGGGATTCTTTAGTCACCCTTTATGGCAGCGCCGATTTTCAATACCTGAATCTGGAGATGCCGCCTCTGGTATCCATCGAAAATATGAACGGACACATCCCCTTTCACCAGGAGCTCGACCTTCGAGATATGTCTTTAGTTCAGGAGACCAAGGAGGTCAGCGCCATCTACGCCTCCAGTCCTTTCAACTACGAACGACTGAGGGCATACAACCTCCAGAGAGGGGAAAACATCTCCAACTTCAAGATCGACAAGATCACCGCCATGCGTTTCAGCGCCCAGAACTTAGAGATGGACGTCACTTTCGGCAACAGCGCCCTGCACATACCCCGGCTGGTGGGCAACCTCTATGACGGCAACCTCTACGGCAACCTGCTGGTGGACTTGAAATCCTTGAAGTTGGGGGGCCGGAAGCTCGACTTGGAGGGGGTGGAGTATCGCGCCTACCTCCAATTCTCCAGCGTCAACTTCTCGGAGATGACCGGTCTTGCGGAAGAGATTATAACCGAGGAGAAAAGCCTCACCGGGGACATCTACCTGCGAGGTCGGGGCATTATTCCCACCGGCGATCTGGAGGCGGAGCTCAACATCACCCAGGTGAGCGCCGAGGTGTTGAGTCGCATCTTCGATTTTCTGGATCCGGAAGGGACCGACCCCAGCCTCGAGATGACCAAGACTTTCTTAGATCAGAAGTTCAAAGTCATTGGCATAATCCCCATAAGATTTCGACCCCGATGGTTTTCCTGTTCGGTCAGGCACGGCAACATCTACCCCTCCCTTCACGCCGACGTTTATGCCCCGGTGCCGTTCATAAAGCAGCTCATCCGCCTGCCGATGCCGATTCGATACGATCGCATACCCCTCTCCGTGGTTCTCTCTCAAATGGGCGCTGGGAAGGAGGAGGAATATTAAAGGAGGCAAAATGTCGAAAAGATATTACTACAACAACGGTTCTTTACTGCTTCTACTCTCGATAGTTCTCGCTCTTTGCTGCAGCATAAAGCCTCCGGAGGTCACCATAACTGGGGAGAAGACCGCTTTGGAGAGACAGCTTCTGGGGGAACACAAGAAGCTGCCGGAGGAGATCTGGTCAATTGGAGCGGTGAGCACCAGCTCCCTGGTGCCCCCGACTGAATCCGACAGCCTCCAGAGGTCAATCTTCGGTGAGGCGGAAACAACTCTCGTGAGAAGCTACTCCCCCGAGAGGTTGCGCTACCTCCGGGCTGAAGCCTCCAGGATTTTCAACAGGGACGATGTTGATGACTTCAAGGGGCAGGGGATAGTCGGGGAGAACAGCCGCGGCTATCTGGAGGTGGTCGATTCCACCGTGTTGCGAGCCGACTCCTCCCTGGCAGCTTTGGTTGATCGGGTGGTCTTCGAGGAGAACCAGAGCAGAAGAGTCCTCGTGGAGTGGTATATAAGCCTGCGGCAGGATCTAACCGAGGAGGATCTGCCCCGGGTGGAAGCCTCCTTCGCCCAGCGCAATCGGGAATCGGCCAAGCCCGGGGAGCTCATCCAGGACCAAGACGGGAGCTGGAGACGGAAGTGACCTTGCCAATTGCGGGAATCTTGAAAACTCATAGACTCAAGGTCTTTTCGGTCTCTGTGCTCCTTCTTCTGGTCCTCCCCTCCCTGGCTCAAAGTGGCGAGGATTGGGAGATCTTCATCCCCCGCCAAGTGACGACTCACCCCTCTGATGATTACGATCCGGCGGTGAGTCCCGACGGGAGATGGCTAGTCTTCACCTCCGACCGCAACGGCAATGAAGACATATTCTTAAAATCGAGCACCGGCGGAGTCGACTCCTTAGTCACCGATCACACCGCCGCCGACTATCATGCCTCCTTATCGGCGGACAACAAAACGATTGCATACGTCTCTCGACGGGACGACGCCCGCGGCGATATCTATCTCCAGCAGAGGGGTTCAAAAGAGCCGGAACGCCTGACCACCTACAGAGGTTACGACGACCAACCAAGATTTTCCCCCGACGGGGAGACTATTCTGTTTCTGTCCGACCGCGAGACCGGGCTGTCGAACCTGTGGCTGATAACTCTGGAGGGGGAACTGACCGGGCCTCTCACCACCGAGGGAGCCGTCAACCCCTGCTGGTCTCCGAACGGTGAGGAGATCGCCTTTATATCCCTCTCTCCGGAGCCGGAGAAAAACAACCGACTATCTTTATTGTCTCTCCCGGACAGGTCAGTATCGATTCTGGATACCGGGCCCGGCGTGGATGCCTTTCCCAGCTTTCTTGCGAGCGGCAAAGGGATCGTCTTCACCAAATTTGGAATGGACACCAACGGGGACGGCGAGCTCAACACCGAGGATACCCCTTACATTTGTAAGATCAATCTGGAAACCAAAACTGTTGGGCAATTGACCTTCAGCGAACACTGGGAATATATGCCGGCCTGCTCCTACACCGGAGGCGAGCTATTCTATCTCTCCAACAAGGGCGGCAACTTCGACCTCTACGCGCTTCCAACCGCGGGCGTCTTCCCAAAGGCTTCAAGCGCTCAAGAGCAGCTACAACTGGCCCGGTGGGCGGAGAAAAACCTTCTCGGAAGAGAGGCTCCCTATCTGACGATCCTGGCCTACCAGTCCGTCGCCGGATTCTTTCCTGACAAAGATAGTAGCTGTGCCCAAGCGGGACTGAGACTGGGGCACCTTTACAAGAGATTGGGTTACTCCAAGAGGGCCGAAGAGGTCTGGAGAAGAACCATCGAATGCTATCCTGAGGAGACAACTTCGGCGGGGTTTTGTGAAATACAACTGGTCAACTCCACCGCCGAATCCTTCTGGCACTTAGACAGAAGGAAGTCCCTGCGGGAGGCCTTGACCGGACTTGACCGGATCGAAAATTCCCACTCGGACAATCGCACCGTCTGCGCGGCAGCGCTCAAGACCAGCGGGGATTGGCTCCGGGACTACGGAGACTTAGAGGCGGCTGTGGGGAGATACCGAGAGGTGGCCAGCCTCTTCCGGGAAGAGGTCGACATCGCCGCTGAAGCCGAATTCCGACGGGCCCAAACCCGCCTGCAGGCGGAGATTGGAGATCCCTTCGGGGAGGTCGAGAACTACCTCGCAGTGGTGGACCGCTACCAGGAAAGATCCCTCTGGGCCGATTCAGCCCGGGTCGCCATCATCAGACTTTTCGAGCAACAAGAATTCGAGAAGAAATTGGCCTCCCTAAACAAGCTCTTCCACACCTATCGGGAGCGAAAGCCCCTGGCGGCCCTGACCCTTCTGGAGATGGCAAGAACTTTCGTCAAGGAGGCAAGACCCTCCCTGGGGGTTGACATTTACCAGCGTCTGATCAACTCCTATCCCGAAGAGGAGAAAACCCTCCAGGTCGCAAAATTCGAGCTGGCCAAACTTCACCTGAACCTCTCTCAGGTTCCAGAGGCTACCAGACTGCTTTCAGAGTTATATCAGCATTTCGAGAAGATCGAGAGCGCCTCTCTGAGATACCAAGTGGAAAAAGAACTCTCGGGCTCCCTCGTGTCGGAGGCCGAAACCCTCTTCTCCAACTCCAACTATCTGGAGGCCCAAAAAAGCTTCGAGAAGATGATTCACCAGAATTACAATAACATCAAGGCTCACTGGGGATGGATAAGGAGTTGTGCTGCCACCGGAGATCTGAAGAGTTGTGAGACAACTTATCGGGAGAGGTTGAAAGACGAGCCCGGCAATGACGTCGCCCGCTACGGTCTGGGATTGACCCTGGTCTTTCAGTTTCAACAGAAAGGAAAAATCTCAGATTTGAAATCGGCCCGCCGGGAGCTAAAGCAGGTTTTAGACAACGACTACGGCTTCGTCGAGGCCTATCTCACCCTGGGGTGGGTCTATTGCCAGCTGCAAGCCCGCGGAGAGGCCGATGAACAGGAGAGCCTTTACGAGGCCACCATCGATCTGGCCACCATGGGGATCACCCTGAATGACGAAGCTGAGGAGCCCTCCTTAGAGGCCGACCTGCACTTAAATGCGGCCGATGGCTTCTTTCAGATCGGGCAACACCCTTTAGCGCTGCATCACTATCTGGAGAAACTAAGAATCGACCCCCGCCTCCCCGACCGGGAGACTCGAAGAGCAGTGGTCAGGAATTTGGCCAGAGCCGCCCGGAACACCGATTGGTTTGACCTCTCCGCCAAGAGCTACCAGGAAGTTCTGGAGACCGCCGAGGGGCTCCAGGATTCGGAGTTGAAATTGGAGATCTACGAGGAGTTAGGTCTGGTTTACCATCTGGCGGGCGAATTTGAGCTCTCGAATGAGTTCTTTTCGAAAGCCTTAGAATACCGCCAGACCTCCGGACCGATGAAGAAGCTCGCCCTCCTTCACCAGGCGATGGCGTTCAATTATCAAAAGCTGGAGGAGACCGAAAAGGCCATCGAGCATACTACTATCGCCGATTCGCTCTTCTTTCTGGTTCCGAAGGGCGAGGACCTCAAAAAGGAGAACGCCCTCAGGGTGAAGACTCCCCTTTTCAGCTTCAATCTCCCCTTCGTGCGTCTGGAGGAGATCAAACTTGGTGGTTCCCTCTACCCTCGGGGGTTGTCTCTGGCGGCGGAGGCGTGGCTCTCCAGCAGTATAGAGAGCGCCGCCGAAGATCTCTCTCAGGATTTCTGGGGTTCTATTGCAGCCCTGAAAGAGAAATTGGCCCGGGTTCGGAAGGAAAAGGAGGGCGGACCCGAAGCGGTGGTGCTCAACAATCTCGGTTATCAATACGTTCTCATAGGGGAGTATGACTCCTCCCTGACCTACTTCTTCACTTCCTGGGAGGTTGCAAAAAAGACAAAGCTCCTCTCCGGCATGGTCATAAACACCCTCAACTACTCCGACCTGGCACTTTTTCTGCTCCAGAGGGAAATTGACAATCCACCTTCGACCACCGCCTCACTCGAGGACCCAGCAGAAAAGATAGAGACAATTCTGAACCAGACTCTGAAAGAGTTGGGCGCAGGTCTCTCCAGACCCCGGCCTCTCCTTTTGGCAAACTTGGGAGGGCTAAGCTATCTCAAAGCCCTTGTTAAAATCAGAGCGGGGTCGAGGCCGAACCTGGAAGCGGATTTCAAATCATTTCTTGACAGCTCACCTCCGGGCCTGAACGAACTCTTGACCTCGGAGGGATACTACCTCCAAGCTCTGAATTACGCTAAAGAACTTAAGTACTGGCCGGCGGTGGGGCAGATCTCTTACAACCTTGGGGTTATTCATCAGCTCCTGGGCAGATTCGATGCCGCCAAGCTTGAGCTTACAGAATCGCTACAGATCGGTTCCCGCTTTTATCTCAGTTCGCTCGTATGGGAATCGGAGCAGGCACTGGCACTGGTAGAATGGGAACGGAACTCCCCTACAGATTCAGTAGAGACCCACTTCCTCAAAGGCTTGGAGGTTTTAGAAAACTCTCCGACACAGCAGAAAAAAGTCCTGGGACGACCCTCCCTGTGGGAGAGGAAAAGCGGTTTCTATCGGGACTATATCAGATTTGAAATCTCAAGAGGCGACTATCCTGAAGCTTTCACCCTTTTAGAGAGAGAGAGGGCCAGATCTGTTATCGATCTTTTGGCAACATACGACTTCGCGGAACTAAAAAAAGAGCGCCACAAGATTTACCTGCGCGATGCCCGCTATCTTCAGGCGCAGATTCACAGAACCGGAAGTAGAATCCTAAGGGAGGAGCTTAAAGGTAGCTCCGCCGACCCCGAGAAGCTCGCCTCCTTGAAGGGGGAGCTCTCCGAGTGGGAGAGCGAATTCGAAAAGCTGAAGGCTAAAATAAGGGACGAAGGCCCAGAGCTGAGCTCCATGATTTTGGTGGAACCGGCAACAATCGAGAAGCTCCAGCAGGTTCTCTCCAATGACGTGGCGCTCATCAATTACGCGGTTCTATCCGAGGGCGTGGGAATCTGGGTTGTCACCTCCAGTGACCTCTATTTCAGATTCGTTCCCGTAGAGGAGATGAGATTGTCAACATTGGTCGAAACCTATTATCAGCTTTTGAGGTCACCACCTGCCGAGGAGACCGAGCTTGAAATCCAAAGGCAGGCTCGACAACTCTACTCTCTGCTCATTGAGCCAGTTGAGGAATTCATTGGAGACAAAAACGAACTGGTCATCGTTCCCGACCGGCACTTGAGCTACCTCCCCTTCTCCAGCCTGCTCTCCTCTGACGGCTACCTATTTGAGCTTTTCAATCTCACGAGCTGCCCCTCAGCGAATTTCTCCTATCAGAGCTACCAGCGTCTCTCTGCCAACCAGAGGGGGATGTATCTATTGCCCCTTCTGTCGGGGACCGATGAAGAGGTCGCCACTTTGAAGGAGACTCTTCCCGAGGTCACCATCGATTCACCCCTCCCCCGGCCGCAGGATTTGAGGCGGGAACTCGGCGATTTCGGAAGACTGCACCTCTGCGGCGGACTCGATTTCGATCTCGGTTACCCCCTCAAATCCAAACTCAGCTATATAGGGGAGGGCGACTCCACCTACACCATTCATCTTCACGACATCTATTCCTGGGATCTGGGAGCGAGCTTACTCTCAATCAGCGACAATGATTTCGAGTTCGATTATCACCTCCCCGGGAGAGCGAATCTAACTTTAGCCACAAGCTTCGGCTATGCCGGTATCCCTTCCATCGTCACCGGCCTCTGGGCGGTCAAACCGGAGGTGCGCGGGGAGTTCTTCAGCCTTTTCTATGAGGCATTGGGGAAGTATGATATCAGCTCCTCCTTGGGGGAGGCACAACTCCGCCTCCGGGAGAAATACCCTCAACCGCATTTCTGGGCCTCCTTTCAGAATATCGGCTTCGGAGGCTTGGATCCGAAAGAGGCAAAAAGCGTCGCCTCCAGGAGTCTGGGAAAGCTCCTCGCCAAAGCCCAGGGATATGCCTCCCGGGCAGAGTGGCTCCTGTCCGCTAAGAGCTACCGCGGGGCTCTCAACTTGGCCTACCAACTGCAACTTCCTCCTGACAAACTCCAGAGGCTCTTAAACGGCCTGGTCCTTTCCTACTTCCGCGGCGGCGATTTTGGGAGTGCCTTCAAGTGGCAGGAGAAGTTGCTGGAGATGGGTTACCAATCGGAGGACAAAAGCCTGGTGGAGAAATCACTTCTGAGCTTGAGAAGGATTAGCTACCAGGCTGGCGATTACCAGAAGGCGAGCTTCTACGAGAGCGAATACAGAAAATGGAAGATAAGGCCGGGGCAGTTGCAACAAAAGGCGATCTCGCTGCGAAACCAGGCCAACTTCGCCGACCTCTCCGGAGATTACAACGCCGCAAGGATATTGGCCGATAGTGCTGCCGCCCTCTTTCAGTCTGTTGACGACAGTCTCAATCTGGCGGAGACTTATCTCCTCTTAGGTCGCACAAACATCAATTCCGGCGATTTCAAGTTTGCGGTGGAGAATCTATCCTCGGCGGTGAGCCTCTCTCAGAACAGAAAAGCGGAGCTGGAGGCCAAATCTTCCCAGCTTCTTGGTTTTGCCCTCACCAAGGTGGGAAATTTCCAGGAGGCCTTAAGCTCCGAACGGAGGTGTCTGGACCTTCTATCCGGAGGTGATGACTCCCGGGAGCTTGCCCGCACGTATCAATACCTGGCCACCATCTACTGGCATACAGGTGATTACGAGAATGCCAGAAGCTGCCAGAAGCGTGCCTGGAACGGTTATCATCAGCTCGAGGATGGACGGGGCCGGCTGGAGGTCTTGAATCTCCGCGCCCTTATAGAACGTTACACCGGGGACACCCAAGGGAGCCTCAATAGCAACCGCTGGGGGGTGGCATTGGCAGAGAGCCTGGGATTGGCCTCCCACAAGGCCACCTTTCTCACCAACCTCGGCAACCTCTTCAACCAGAAGAAAAATTTCAAGGAATCCCTTCTTCATTACAGGCTGGCCCATAATCTCGACCGGGAACTGCAAGATGAAACCGCCATCCTTCTGGATTTGAGGAATATCGGACTTGCCTATCAAGGGTTGGGGGAGATGGATTCCGCGGCGGTCTATTACCAGAGAGCATTGAAGGAATCGGAAACCCAGAAAAACTCACAGATGCAACTGAAGCTGATCTATAATCTGGGGCAGGCAAACCTCCTCCGGGGAGAGGAAAAGGAGGCGGAGGAGCTCTTCGGTCGCTCTCTGGAATTATCGGAGGGGATAAAGCTTGACGAGATCTTGTGGCGCAGCTATTTCAGGCTGGGAGAGCTAGAGAGAAAACGGAAGCGATTTGATGAGGCTGAGGACTATTTCAGGAAGGCTTTCGAGGTCATAACTCTATCGCTCCCGCAAGATCCGTTGGAGGTCTACAAGGGAGGCTATCTTGAGACCAGCTCCGATCTCTATCAAGCCTTGATGGCAACTCTGGTCGAATCCGGAAAGACCATGGAGGCCTTAGAGTATGCGGAGCGCATGAGGAATCGCAATTTCGCCGACCGTCTGGCTCAGAGGAGGATAGATTTCCAAAAAGAGAACTGCAAGCTCGCCTTTGAGCACTTGCAGGTCCTAAAGCAGAAGGTCTTTCAGGAAAGAGGAGCTTTATCTTCGCTGCTTGCGGGCAGAGACTTGACAGACTTATCCCCCGGGAGTCTGGACTCTGCGGTCGAGAGAATCAAACTGGCGGAGTCGAACTATCACGCCTTTTTCGATTCGCTGATGACGACCGATCCCGGCTTCGCTCTCTTTTTCTCGGGAGGCGGGCTAACACCGGAGGTTCTCAGAGAGAAGCTAAGAGAGGATTCGGCCCTGCTCTATTATTTCTCCACCCCGCAAATCTTATACTGCTGGAGTGTCACCACGAAGGACGTTAGGCTCCTGCAAGTCCCGATTGGCGAGAAAGAGTTGAAGGAAAAAATTGAACTTTTCCGGGGACAGATCCGTTCCCTGTCGGAGGTGGAGGTCTCCGCAAAGGAACTGTACAACCTCTTGATCAAGCCGTTAGAACCGGAGATCGCCTCCAAGAAGCGATTATCGATCATTCCCGGGGGAAGCTTATTCTATCTCCCATTCGGGCTTTTGATCGATGAAGGCGGCGAGTATCTTACCCGGCGGTGGAAGCTTCTCTACCTCCCTTCCCTCTCTTATCTTCTGATGGAGCCTGCTTCGAAGGAGACCTATTCGCAGAGGATGGTCTACCTTGCAGATTCCAAACCTAATCCCCTGGGGATTGACGAGGGCCGGGGGCTATCGCTCACTTTCGGCAATGACGATGTGAGCAGGATTTCGGCGCTGCAGGGATTTGAGCCTGCTGTCAGTCAGGGAAAATACCTACACCTCGCCACCCCCGGGAAACTCAAGCCCGAAAGGCCGTTTGAGTCTGGGTTGAATGTCGCCGGTTCTGAGATGGCCCTTCTCGAATTCGCGGGATTGTCGATGGAGAGTGACATTTTCAGTTGGCTGAATGTCGACCTCCCTCATCTATTAAGCTCAGATGGCTTAGAGGTGGAATTGCTCTGGAGGCTTCTGCTCTCTTTCCATTGTGAAAGAGCGCTTTTGTCCCAGTGGTCTCCGGAACTGATGGTGAGAGCGATCTTCTTGAAGAGATTCTATCGTTCATTTCTGAGCGGCGAGGAGATTGCCACTGCCCTGATCTTGGCTCAGAGAAAAGTCTGGGAATCATACAATCCCCATCCCAATTTCTGGGGAGGTTATTATCTGTTGGGAGAACCTTGACCGAGAAACGCCTCAACCTGTGGGTCGGGTTGTCTCAACCCGACATCAAGCCGCATCGGTATCGGATTCTCACTCACCCGAGAGAGCATGTAGCGGAAGGCCTCAGCCTTCCATTTATCCGTCACCACGAATCAAACCCCAGGTTGAGACAACCTGGCCTACGAGTGGATGTATCTGTGGTGTCAGGAATTGCTTCCTGACACCTTTTCCGTCAGGTGGAAACACCTGACGGCACTTGAAAAACTCCGGGGCAGGAATGCCCCGGCTATTCAGGGGAAAGGGACAGGAGTTCAACTCCCCATACGGGTCGAACGACTGCCCCAGCTAGAGAGTATTCCCTGTCTACTGTTTGCTGTTTGCTTGATGAATTATGGAAACCTAAGACTTTCCGCTGCAGTCGAATAGCCGAGCAAAACCACTAAACAGCTAGAGTGGAAAAAAAACAGCTGGGGTGGGGGTTGTACCCCACCCCTTGACGGGCAGGGGTACAACCCCTGCCCGAGCTGGGAGAATCCCCTGTCCACTGTTTGCTGTTTCTGGAAACTTGAAGGTTATATGACTGGTAGGAGTTTCCGCTCCAAACAAATCCGTAGGGGTCGGAATTTATCCGACCCTGTTGGTTCACGGTTCACAGATTAACCCACCTGTGTTGGTATCGGACGCCCCGTCCGATACCCAGAAGGTCACGGATGAGGGCATCCGTGACCAACAGCGATTACCGTTTATGTCGATGAAACCCCAGGTTGAGACAACCTAGACTACGAGTGGGTGTTAGACTGTTTTCCTCAACGGGCACTTCCCTTCGATCCCGAGATAACGGGAATAAAATCCTTAAAGCGGCGTCGATATTCACAGCCCAGCTTGAACCTGAAACCCAATCCTGGTATATTCGTATTCATAATTAAAAGAACTCAGTCATATTCCCTAACGAGGTTCAATATGTTCAAAAAGATAATTGTCGCGCTGATTGTGTTAGGTGTAATTGCGGTGGCGGTATTCTTCTTCGTCTCCTCCAGAAAGGGGGATGAGAATAGCATCACCACCGTGAAGCTCGACCGAGGCGATATCGTCGATAAAGCTTTGGCGATCGGCAGAATTGAACCGAGAAACGAGATTGCGGTCAAGTCCAAGATCTCCGGCATCGTCAAGAAGCGGTTCGTCGAGGTCGGCGACCGCGTCAAACTTGGAAGTCCCTTACTCGACATCAGCCCCGACCCCACCCCCCTGGAATTCGCGGAGGCCAAGCGGACCGCCGAGCTGGCCCAGGTGGCACACGAAAATGCAGAGAAGAACTATGAGAGGTCAAAAGAGCTTTTAGACAAGAGACATATTTCAGAGAAAGAGTACGACGATGCCCGCCAGGACTACGATGAGACCCGCCTGCGCTTGAGGTTGGCGGAGGAGAAACTCTCCCTGATCCAGGATGGCCACGCCACCATAGCCGACAAGAAAGTAAGCTCCGTGATTCGCTCCCCGATAAGCGGGACTGTCTTGGAGAAGATGGTGGACGAGGGGGATCCGGTGGTGCCCTTGACCTCCTTTCAGGCGGGGACGGAGCTTCTGATCTTAGCGGAGATGACGGATCTGATCTTCAAAGGGACCGTGGATGAGATCGACGTCGGCAAGCTGCATCCCGGGATGACGGCGAAGATAAAGGTTGGGGCCCTCCCGGGGGAACCGGTGGAGGGGGTGCTTGAACGGATTTCGCCCAAAGCCAGAGAGGAGGAGAACACCACCGTCTTCGACGTCGAAATCGAAATCACCAAGAGAGGAGAGAAGATGCTGCGAGCCGGTTACTCCGCCAATGCCGAGCTGGTGATTAACGAGAAAAAAGAGGTCCTTTTAGCTCCCGAGAGGCTGGTGCATTTCAGAAGCGACACCGCCTGGGTGGAGATTCAGGATTCGCTCGGTCAGATAGACACCGTCTACGTTGAGACCGGACTCTCCGATGGACTGAACGTCGAGATCACCGCCGGACTGGAGGAAGGAGCCCTTCTGGTAGAACGTCCCCCGCGGGAGATAGAGTAATGCAGCTCTGGCTTTTCCTAAGACAGATCTTCCGGGATATGCGCTCCCAGAAACTGCGCACCCTTCTGACCATATTCGGGATTGTCTGGGGAACGACGGCGATAATTCTGCTTTTGGCCTTCGGTCAGGGTTTATACCGTTCCCAGGTGAAAGCGATGCACGGTTTGGGGGAATACATCGTCATTATGTGGGGAGGCAAAACCGCCAAGACCTTCCAGGGTCTTCCCAAGGGGCGCCGGATCGGCCTCCGGGAAGAGGATACCGAGCTCTTGCGCTCCCAGATAAAACAGATCGCCTACATAAGCCCGGAGAGGACTCGCTGGAACGCCGCCGTCAGCTATGGCAAGAACGTCTACGTCGTCCAGGTGGTGGGGACTAATCCGGAGTTTGCGCTCTTGCGCAGTATCGTCGCCGATAGAGGGGGAAGATTCATAAACCACCTCGATATGGAGAATAAAGAGCGGGCGATATTCTTAGGCAACGACCTCAAGGAGGACCTCTTCGGGGAAGAGGAGGCTATCGGCAAGATCGTGCTGGTTGATCGGGTTCCCTTCACGATTGTGGGGGTCTTGAAGAAAAAGGAGCAGGACTCCAGCTACAGCGGTAGAGATGAGAACAAGGGCTTCATACCTTACACCACCTACGCTTCCATGTATCCGGCCAAGTATTTGAACAATATGGTCTTCAAAGCCGAATCTCCACACCTCACCGAACACGTCAAAAAGAGAGTTTACGAGGTGCTGGGGAAGAAATATAAGTTCGATCCCGAGGATGACGAGGCTTTATCGATGTGGGACACCAGCGAGATGGAAGCCTTCTTCAACGCCTTCTTCGGGGGTTTCCAGCTATTCCTGGGAATCCTAGGAGCTCTGACTCTGATCGTCGGCGGGATCGGGGTATCGAACATCATGAACGTGGTGGTGGAGGAGAGAACCCGCGAGATCGGAATCAAGATGGCTCTGGGCGCCAAGAAACGGTTTGTCCTGTGGCAGTTTATCTTTGAGACCCTGGTGATTACCGCTATCGGGGGGGGGATAGGATTTGTGATCTCTTACGGCATCATCCAAGCATTTCCGGTTTTCAAGGCCGAGGAGTATGTTGGCACCCCTGAGATCTCAGTTATGGTGGCGGTGGCAGTGACCTGCCTTTTAGGCTTGATAGGTCTTTTCTCGGGATTCTTCCCGGCTCGAAGGGCCGCCAATCTCAATCCGGTGGAGGCCTTGAGACCTTGAGGTGAGAGATGAAGATTCTTCTTTTGGCCAAGCTCTTCGCAAGCGACTTCACCAAGCAGAAGAAAAAGATCACCCTCACGGTCTTGGCCTTGACCTGGGGAACGGTGGCGATTGTGATGCTTTTAGCCTTCGGGGAGGGGATGACCCGGCAGCTCCGAAAGGCTCGCAGCGGCTTGGGAGGCCCCATTGTGATCCTGTGGGGAGGCGAGACCACCATACCCTATGAGGGTCTCAGGCGCGGCCGGGAGATCCGCTTCATGGACGAAGACGTAGAGCTATTGAAAAAGAGCATTCCCGAGATAGAGATGATCAGCGGAGAATACTCCCGCTGGGGAAGGACTTTGGAATACAAAGACAAGACCATCTCCGAACATCTCACCGGGGTCTATCCCTCCTTTGAAAAGATGCGAGCCCACATTCCCCAAAAGGGAGGACGCTTCCTAAACGAGCTGGACATGAAGAACAGAAGGAGGATGATCTTCTTGGGACACGAGTTGAAGGAGAAACTCTTCGGCCAGGAAGAGGCCGTCGGCAAGACCCTGCTTTTGGACAATATCCCCTTCACCGTCATCGGGGTGATGGTCGACAAGATGCAGATGGGAATGTACCACGGTCCTGACGTCAACACCGCCACCATCCCGGCGACCACCTTTAAGGCAATCTATACCCAGAGGTGGCCCTATCTCTCCAACATCGTCTATCAACCCAGAGACCCGAAAAGGGTGAAGCACGTTGAAAGGGAAGTCTTTCGGGTACTTGGGAAGAAGTATAAATTCGACCCCGAAGATGACAGAGCCCTCTGGTTCTGGGATGTCATCGAGGGAAGGAAGATTTTTGACAAGATCCTTTTGGGGATCCAAGTCTTTCTGGGGATAATGGGGGGATTGACCCTCATGATCGCCGGAGTGGGGGTGGCAAACATCATGTATGTGACCGTGAGACGCCGCACCAGGGAGATCGGGATCAAGCTGGCCTTAGGCGCCAGAAGGGGCTACATCATGTGGCAGTTTCTTTTAGAGGCGATCGTCATTTCGGCCTTCGGTGGCGCCATGGGGATGACCACCTCATTCACTATTACCAAAATCCTGGAGAAAATACCGGTGAAGGAGGAGGGTCTGCAGTGGCTGGGCAAACCGGTCATCTCCGCGGAGATAGCCCTGCTCACCGCCGTAGCTTTGGGGATCGTGGGAGTGGCATCCGGCTATTTCCCCTCTCTGAGAGCCTCCAGATTGGACCCCGTGGAGTCGCTGAGATACGAGTAAGCTTAGTTTTGGGTGGACTCTTATGATAAGAATGAAGAGCATATGGAGAGTTTACGACACCGGCAAGGTGAAGGTGGAGGCCCTGCGGAACATCGACGTTTTCATCCAGCCCAACGAGTTCATATCCATAATGGGACCCTCCGGCTCCGGCAAATCCACCCTGATGAACATCATCGGCTGTCTGGATGTCCCCACCGACGGTAACTATGCCTTAGAGGGGAAAGAGGTCAGCAAGCTGCATCCTAATCAATTGGCCGAGATCCGCAATCGGAAGATGGGTTTCGTCTTTCAGAATTTCAACCTCTTAAACTACGCCAGCGTTTACGAGAATGTGGAGCTGCCTCTGATCTTTGCGGGACTCTCCTTCCGAAAGAGGCGCAAGAGAGTGGAGGAGATGTTGGATAGGGTGGGTCTTGTGGAGAGACGCAATCATCTCCCCTCGGAGCTCTCCGGTGGAGAGATGCAGAGGATCGCGATCGCCCGCGCGCTGATAAATAATCCCTCCATCATCCTTGCCGACGAGCCCACCGGCAACTTAGACTCTGTGACCGGGAAGGAGATCATCAACATATTCGAGGAGTTGTGGAAGCAGGGTAATACCGTGGTGATGATCACCCACGATCCGGAAATATCTCGGAGAACCAAAAGGATTATCAAGCTCAAGGACGGGATGATCGAGAACGACGAAAAAAACCATCACAATCATCAGTAAATAGTCAATAGTCCCCACGCTACCGTAAGTGTGGTGTTGCATGCCCACAAACAGCTAGGGTGGGGGGTGTTTCCCGTGGTGTCAGGAATTTCTTCCTGACACCTTTCCGTGAGGTCCTCATACGACCTGTCCGATACCCAGAAGGT
>Ga0209979_1001854_pt1 | contig 21706 bp, 11 predicted proteins | sample AnhtaG_FD_183114 | JGI IMG/M metagenome (GOLD analysis project Ga0209979, IMG submission 183114) | Deep subsurface microbial communities from Anholt, Denmark to uncover new lineages of life (NeLLi) - Anholt_01485 metaG (SPAdes) (version 2) | ecosystem: Environmental > Aquatic > Marine > Oceanic...
ATGGTAAATTAAGAGATAAGGTGGAAACTACCGTTGGAATATCAGATGAGGAGATGAAAGAGATAGCATTAAAATCACAAAAAGTCCAAAAATTTATTAAAGACAAAGAGATAACAAAAACTATAATTGTTCCAAATAAATTAATAAATATAGTTACTAAGTAATAATAAAATTTATATATAATAACTGAATAATAACTTAACAAATTTAATTATTAACTATTTACTCATTATAGAAAGCAGGATATAAAAAATTCATTTGAATAGGTTCAATAATGAGAAACTCTAATAAAAACATAACCTCTACTAATTATCGTTTTAATAAGAAGATATCAAGGAAGAGAAATCTAAGACTTTGGTGGCAAAAATATCAGTGGCAATTTATCGGAATATTTGCTTTTCTAACACTAATTTTAGGTTATATTGGATTTATGGATTATTTTAATTCTATTGGTGAGTATAGATCTCCATTAAGTTATCTTTACCTTTCTCTTCAACTTTTTATATTAGAATCTGGTGCAATATCAGAACAATTAAACTGGGAGTTACAATTAGCAAGGTTTCTAGCTCCTGCTATTGGAGCATATGCAGCTTTGCAAGCACTATCTTTAATTTTTCAGGAACAACTTGAGATGGTTCGTTTAAGATTTTTAAGAAGCCATATTGTTATCTGTGGATTATGCCGAAGAGGCAGACTTTTTACCGAGAGATTTCTTGAACAAGGTTATCCTGTTGTAGTGATTGAACTGGATGAGAATAACAATATGATTAAACACTGCAGGGATTATGGAGCCATAGTACTAATAGGTAATGCAACTGATAAAAAAATACTTTTGAAAGCAGGAGTTGATAAGGCAAAATATCTTATCTCAGTTTGTGGTAATGATGGTACGAATGCTGAAGTAGCGGTAAATGCTCGTGAAATTTCAAGTAAGAACAAGGATAAAATACTCACATGTTTTGCTCATATCTTTAATCCCCAACTCTGCCATCTACTTAGAGAAAGGGAAATTGAAACTGGTCAAACAAATTTTTTTAGATTAGAATTTTTTAATATATTTGATATTGGAGCACGCTCTTTACTAATTGATTATCCACCTTTTTCTGAAGATGATAAATTTGAGAAATCTCAACCCCATCTGCTAATAGTTGGTGTTGGAAGAATGGGAGAAAGTTTGGTCTTTCATGCAGCAACTAAATGGGAAAAAATATATTCAAAATTTAATAAAAAACTTCGTATTACAGTAATTGATAAAATAGCTAAGTGTAAGAAAGAATTGCTGTATTTGCAGTATCCTAAATTGGAAAGGATTTGTGAACTTATATCTCTACAAATTGATGTAAATTCCCCAGATTTTCATTGTGCAGATTTTCTTTTTGATGAAAATAATAAGTGCGATATTACTAAAATTTATATTTGTCTTGATAATGATTCCCTTGCTTTATCCACAGCGCTCACATTAAATCAACTTATCAGAAATCAAAATATCCCTATAGTTGTAAGAATGATTAGAGATACTGGATTAGCTACTTTGTTAAGAGTGGAAGAGAAAAATAAAAGTCATTTTAAGAATATTTACGCCTTTGGATTGTTAGAGAGAACATGCCAACCAAATTTAATTCTCAGAGAAACTAAAGAACTTCCTACTGAAATTATGATTTAATAAAATGAAAGTTAATTATCATAGAGAATCAAAAAAATAATCATTTCTTAATATTTAATATTAAGGAAAACAAGAAAACGAATAAAGTAAGTACAAAAGAGATATTAAATATTTATTTTAAAAACCAGCGATAAAGGGAGGTTTTGTTTGAATTTTATTAAGAAAATATTGCCAACAATTTTGGTATTTTCAGTTTTATTCTCTTTAATTATTACACTAACCAGTTGTCCTTCTGAAGGTAGCAAAGAATTACTAAAAAAAGCTGAAGATTTAATAAAACCAAAAGAGAAAGAAACTAAAGAGGAAGTGGAGGAAAAGATACAAAAGACGGAAGAAGAGACTACTGAAGATAAAATAGAGAAAACAAAAGAGGATGAAAAAACAGAAGAAATTGTAGAGTTAAAAAAACCCTCAATTAAAATTGTATCAGTTGCAGGTTATAACGTTGAAACAGATACCCATTATGAGTTAAAAAATAATACATTTATAGTAAATATCACTTCTATTGGTATAGCACTTATACTGGAAAATATTGATATTAAAGAAGATACTATTACAGTTAGTACTTATTTAAACGGAATACTTGATGATGTACTTCCTATCAATGATCTGTTAAATTATGATAAAGGATTTTATTCCTTTGGAGTTAGTCGCATAGATGGTTATAAAGAAGGTAATCACAAATTAATTTTTAAAGTAAATGGACAAGAGGTTGAAACTGTTGAAATTTCTGTTGAGCCTATTGAAGAAGAAATAGCAGAAGAAAAAACAGAGGAGGAGACAACCAAGGAAGAAAAGAAGGTAGTATTAACAGCTTCAACTATTAAATTAGAAATAGTTGAGGGTCCCGCATATTCTCAAGCTGGTGATAATGTTTGTTACTATAGAGTAAAAGCAAATGTCACTGGTAATCCCTATCCAACTATATCTTTTAATAAAGATGATAGTAATGGAGCATGGGGTAAAAATATAGCACAGGTAAATCTATATAAAAGTGGAGAATCTTTTACATTAGAAGCTACTGCTACAAACTCACAAACTACAGCTAAGGATTCAATAAAATTATCATATACATGTCAAAAGCATATTCCAATTTTAGTAATAAACGATACAGGTGGGAACTTGTCCATAAGTCTTAGTGGACCTGCTAATTATAATTTTAATATATCACCTGGACAAAAAAACATCTATGTAATTCCTGGTACTTATAATTACACAGCTAAAGGATGCGGAGGTGCAGTGGAAACTGGGACAGAGAACCTATCTAGTTCTGGGCATGAATGGAAATGGTGGTGTCAATAAGATATCGATACCATTCTACCCCGATAATTGATAGGCATTATTAGCGGATGGTATGATAAAATAATATTACTTCGGAAATTTGATTTGGAATGGAAATTTTAAATATAAAAAAGGAGGAGAATAAAAATGACAGTAGCTATGTGTTCAAAATGTAATAAATTAATTTCTATATCAAATATACCAGGTGGTAATCCAATATCAAAAGCTAATCCCGATTTATGGGCAATGGTATATGGAAGATGTGATATGTGCGGGAAATTTTATTGTGATAAGTGTTTAGAAGAAAATATGAGCAAATGCCCTGGATGTGGTCATAATATCGAGATAAAGAGGCTATAAAATAAACTTTTAATTCTTATTTTTATATATTTAAATATTTTAATAGAACCATTCTAATTATAGGCTTTATAAGTCAAAAATAACCCACTAACTTAAGTCATCGAACTCCACATATAAAAATTTGATCCAAAATTGTCAAAGTTTAATATAGATAGATTGTTTAGATTGGTTTTTAATAATAAAGAATAGATAAAATTAAATTTATAGTAATATTGAATGAATAAAGTTATAATAAAATTAACCTTTAATTATAAGAAGCAGTGTTATATTTTTTAGGAAATAGTAATTTAGAAAATAATAGAATTAGTAAATATTTTCATAAAAATTACTAATGAGATTCTTAACTGTATTTACACTCGTACAAATTTGAAGTGCTCAGAATAATGAAATAATATTATTTTTTTAAAGAATAAAAAATTGTTAACTTAACTTTTTAACAATATATATTAAGTATCAAATATTAATCAATTACAATAATGACATCTTTATAAAAAGGATAAATGAATGGCCAATCAGCTCCCAAGATTCTGCATAAGATGTGGAGAGAAAATAGAAGACTACTCTAATAAAACTCTATGTAATAAATGTATAAAAGAATTAAAACTCGAAGATACTTTACCTGATTCTAAAACAATTCCTCAAAAAGAGAAACCAATAAAAAAATTTCCTAAAAATGATGTAGAAAAAATAACAATACCCATAGATAAAAGAGAGCTCAAAGATAAAGAGAAAATAGTTTCCAAGATTTGGAAAAAAGGTGACATAATCTTAGATCTATATGAAGTAAAGGGCTCTCTTGGAGAAGGTGGCATGGGTGAGGTTCATAAAGTATATCATAAGGGATGGAAAATAGATTTAGCTGTAAAAAGACCAAAAGAGGAAGCATTAGATAGAGCTGGTGGAAAAGAAGAATTTATTGATGAAGCAGAAACATGGATAGACTTAGGTCTACATCCTAATATAGTAAGTTGCTATTATGTTAGAAAACTTGGAGGCATTCCACTAATCTTTATAGAATACATGGAAGGTGGTAGTTTAACTGATTGGATTAGACAAGGAAAGCTTACAGAACTAAAAGATATATTAGATATAGCTATACAGTTTGCATGGGGACTTAACTATGCTCATGAACAACAAATATATGAAGATGAAAAGTTAGTACATAAAGACGTTAAACCTGCTAATGTACTTTTAACAAAAGATGGGCTTGTAAAGATAACAGACTTTGGACTTTCTAAAGCAAGAGGTGGAATGACACCAGAGTACTGTTCTCCAGAGCAAGCCTTACAAGCATTAGGTAGTAATATAAAACTAACATTAAAGACAGACATATATAGCTTTGCAGTATCAATGCTAGAAATGTTTATTGGAGAAAGAACATGGGAATATGGTGAAGCAGCTCCATCTGTATTAGAAGGATATATAGAAGGAACTATTCCTAAAAAATATAATAACTTACCTAATATGCCAGAAGAGTTAATAACTTTACTTAAAAGATGTTTTCAGAAAGACCCACAGGCTAGACCAAAAGACATGTTAAAGATATCAGATGAATTAATTAGTATATATGAGAAAGAAACTAATGAAAAATATTTTAGAGAAAAACCTGAAGAAGTAAAGCTTCGTGCTGATAGCTTAAATAACAGAGCACTTACATTACTTGATTTAGGAAAGATAAAAGAAGCTGAAAATATATGGAAAAAGGCACTTGAAATAGATTCTCATCATCCTGAAGCAACATATAATCTAGGACTTTTACAGTGGAGAAATGCAAGAAAAACAGACATTGAACTTGTAAGAAAGTTAGAAGTCGTAAAAATAAATAGAAAAACTAATTGGCGTCCATATTATCTTCTTGGAATAATTCATTTAGAGAGAGGGGATAAGAATTCAGCAGAAAAAATGTTAAATAAAGCAAAAGAATTAGCACCAGGAGTATCTGACATTGAATTTGCTTTAATAGATTTGGCAAAAATTAAAAATGCTTGTTATCTAAGGTCTTTTGAAGGACATAAAAAATATGTTAATGATATAGCTATAGCTCCAAGTGGTAAACGTTTTGTATCTGCAAGTAGTGATAATACATTAAAGCTTTGGGATATAAATAGTGGAACATGTCTAAGAACATTTGTAGGACATAAAGATAGTATATATGCAGTAGCAATTACTTTTGATAGAAAATATGTTGTCTCTGGTAGTGATGATAAAACATTAAAACTTTGGGATATAAATACTGGGAAGTGTTTGAGAACATTTGAAGAGCATAAAGGATGGGTTAATTGTGTAGTTATCACAGCGGACGGAAAGTATATTGTCTCTGGTAGTAATGATAAAACACTAAAATTATGGGATATAAATACTGGGAAGTGTTTGAGAACATTTGAAGGGCATGGAGATTGGATTAGGGGAGTTGATGTTACATCAGATGGAAAATATGTTGTTTCTGGTAGTAATGATAAAACAATAAAATTATGGGATCTAAATAGTGGAAAGTGTTTGCGCACATTTTTAGGGCACAAGGAAGGTGTTAATGCAGTAGCTATCACCATAGATAGTAGAAATATTATATCTGGTAGTTTTGATAATACGTTAAAGTTATGGGATTTAAATAGTGGAAAATGTATACGAACATTCGTAGGGCATAAAATTGCAGTGCAAGATCTCGCCATCACTCCAGATGAGAGATTTATTATATCTGGCAGTTTGGATGATACATTAAGACTATGGGATCTAAATAGTGGTGAATGCCTTCGCACATTTGAAGGGCATAAAGATGATATACGCGCTGTTGCAATAACCCAAGATGGGAAATATATGGTATCTAGTAGCAAGAATAACAAGTTATGGTCATGGAGATTAGAGGGAATAGGAGAAATTAAAAGCATATGGGCTTTAAACAGACCAATTAGTGCGATTGAAGCTGAGGATATTATTAAAGAAATAAGGGAAATAATAGACAGCGCTAAAGAAAATATTACTACAGGTAGAATTCAGGAGGCAGCAGAAGAGCTTCACAGAACATTCGAGGTAAAAGAGCATGAGAGATACCCTGAAATCTTAAATTTATTAAATGAGATAGGTATTAAAGCAGGAAAGAGAACAGAATTAATCTATGTGCGATGTAAACATACATTCGAAGGGCATGAGCGTAGAGTAAATTCTATTGATATTTCCTCGGATGGAAAATATGTAATCTCTAGTAGTAGTGACATGACACTGAAGTTGTGGGATTTAAAAAGTGGGAAGTTTTTACGTACATTTATGGGATGTAAAAAAGCTATTAAAGCTGTTACTATCAGTCCAGATGGGAAATATATTATCTCTGGTGATAATGATATGAAATTAAAACGTTGGGATTTAAACAGTAAAATATGCCTTCATACTTTTGAAGGGCACGAAGGAATGATAAAGGATGTAGATATTAGTCCAGATGGACATTATGCTATCTCAGGTAGTGATGATAATACACTAAAACTATGGGATTTACAAAGCTGTAAATGCATTCAAACTTTTAAAGGACATAAAGGGAGTGTGGAATCTGTAGCAATCACTCCAGAAGGTGAATATGTTATCTCTGGTAGTGATGATAATACACTAAAACTATGGGATTTACAAAGCGGTGGGTGTTTGAGTACATTTGAAGGGCATGAGTTTAGTGTAAGCGCAATCTCTATAACTCCAGATGGACATTATGCTATCTCTGGTAGTGATGATAATACACTAAAACTATGGGATTTAAAAAGTGGGAAGTGTTTACGTACATTTATCGGTCATGGAGATTGGATTAGGGGAGTTGATGTTACATCAGATGGAAAATATGTTGTTTCTGGTAGTAATGATAAAACAATAAAATTATGGGATATAAATGATGGTAAATGTCTGAGAACTTTTAAGGGACATAAACGTAATATAAATGATGTATCTGTAACCTCAGATGGTAGATACATATTATCTGGTAGTAGTGATAAAACAATAAAAGTCTGGCAATTAGACTGGGACTATGAGTTTCCTGAAAAAGCTAATTGGGATGAAGGAGCAAAGCCATATCTTAAAATATGGCTCAATTTACATACACCTTATAGTCCTGATGCTATTAAAAAAGAAGGAAAACCTAACTATACAGAAGAAGACTTCAAACAGTTACTTTACACATTAGCTTGTGCAGGATATGGTTGGCTTAGAGAAGAGGGAGTAAGAAAGAAACTTGAAGAGATGGCACTGAAGTGGAAGGCACCACAAGATTGGTATGAATCTACCCTGCCCCCTCCACCATCTATTACAGAATATGAAAGGAAAGTAAAAGAAATAGAGAGAAGAATAGAAGATAGAAGGAAGGCTAAAGATATTCCTGGAAAAGCTAGAGCATATCATGACCTTGGGTTGCTTCATCTTGATAATAAGAAATATTCTGAAGCAAAATCTGTATTTGAAAGAGTATTAGACATTTATGAAGAGTTAGATGACAAGAAATGGATGGGTACATGCTATGTTAATCTTGGTATAGTTAATATGCATAAAGGAAATTATAACCAAGCAGAGAAATTGTGTAAAAAAGGTTTAATTCTTGCAGAAGAAACTGACTATAGGCTTTTAATCACCTTATGTTATCATAACTTAGGTGTACTATATGACAAACATTTAAATCAACCAGAAGATGCTCTGGAAATGTATGAAATCTGCCTTAGACTGTATAAGGAACAAATAAAGCCTATTCCTGAATGGTTACCAGCAGCAATTCAAAGACTAAGAAAAAAGATATAATGTTTCAAATCTCTTATAGAGATGAATAAATATATTAGTAATTATTTAAATAAAGTATTGAAAGCCTGTTTATTAAATTAAATATTAATATCTATTTCTTAAGGAAAGGAAAAAGACAAATGAGTGAATTATTGATAGGAATCAAATCTGTTTGGACTTTTCTGATTATAGCAATAAAATCAATTTGGGGTATATTCTACTTAATCTTTCTATTATTATTGGGCTGGCTTTGGAATAAGAAGTGGGGTTTACTATTAGTATCAGGTGTGTTGTTAATTGGCGTGTTCTTAATGGGAATACAGTATCCGTATATCTTAGATGTAATAAATAATATATTCTCATCCAGTCCAATTAATATTATGCAGGCTATGTTAATTTTCTCAGCAGCAAAACTTGGATCAATTGGGTGGGGCATTTTATTGAGTAGTTTACTTATGATATTTTTGTTATATCCTGCTTATTATGTAACATATTGGGCTAATCGTTTAATGAGAAATGTACCTTTGGTTAAACGTATACTTGGAACAAGATTTGCTCAGGAATATCTTGTTACTAAAGGCTTTAATGCTATTCAATTATCTATATCTTCAATATTTACATTAGTTATAGGATTAGGTTTTCCAATTAGTTTATGGATTGCACTTCGTAGGCTTGCAGGAATGAGCACAAAAATACCCCTTTCTTTTTTCATAATTCCTAATTTAACTATACCAAGCTTTAAACCTGTCTTTCAAATATCTTATTTTTTGCTACCTCTAATAATGGGTGGGTTAAATATAATACTCATTAGTAATCAGAAAAAATATAATATAACTGCATTGACAACAAAATATCAAAATCCTTACAGTTCAATCATTGGATCTTTAATTTTAGCTTTATTTATTCCTGCTGGAGTAGTACTCTACTCAATTGGTCTGAGTATTGGGCAGATTATCATTATACCTAGGATTTTCTCAAAAAAGAGAGAAGTTACAGAGGTACAACCATCTCCAAAGATTACACCTAGGATTAAACCATACCCCAAACTTAAAAGAAAGCCATCTCCTTGGTTTAAGCCAAAACCTAAACCTAGGATTAAACCGCACTACAAACCTTTTGCATCTAAACCAAAACCTACAACACCTTATATAAGAGAAGTTATAAGATTACAGAAATTAATAGATAATAATAGGAGGGTTTTTAATACTAATGGAGTAGCTAGAGCATGTCATGACCTTGGGATGCTTCATCTTAATAATAAGAAATATTCTGAAGCAAAATCTGTATTTGAAAAAGTATTAGCCATTTATGAAAAGATAGGTGACAAGAGATGGATGGGTACATGCTATGTTAATCTTGGTATAGTTAATATGTATCAGGGAAATTATAATCAAGCAGAAATATTATATAAAAAAGGTCTGACTCTTTCAGAAGAAACTAACTATGGATATTTAAAAACCTTATGCTATCACAACTTAGGTGTGTTATATGACAGATATCTAAATAAACACCAAGATGCTCTAAAGATGTATAAAACTTGCCTTGAACTATATAAGGAACAAAAAAAGCCTATTCCTGTATGGTTAGAACCAGCAATTCAAAGATTAAGTAGAAAAATACCACCACCTCCAGAACCTAAACCAGTTTTAGCTGGTACCCCACTTTATAAATCACTCAATCCAGTTGCTGACATTATCTTTAATAATATTAATGATTATTATGTGCTTGATGAAAAAAGTAATATTTTATATATTAAAAATGGAAGGCAGGCAAATAAACTTAAACTCAATCTTTCATACCCAGTTGGCTTAGAAGAACTGTCAGATGGTAAGATAATTGCCATAAGCAGAGAGGGTAAAATTTTAATTTTAGGACAAGTACTACGTCTCGGAGACTTTATTGGTGAAAGAGGAGAGACAAGATTTACAATAAGTGATGAATTTAACACAACTACTTCTATTAATTGCTTCTCATTAAATCCATATAAGACTATGTTAGCTTATGCCTCTTCTTTAGAAAGCGTAGTTTATGGAATATTTATAGCTGCACATAATGAACAGATTTTTACTACAGACTTAGAAAATCCTACTAATGTAAGTTTTTCAAATGATGGACGTTATGTAGCAATTGCATGTCAGTCAGGAACAATTCATTTATTAGATATTGCGTCACGTAAGATCATAAACTCTTTCATACCTGAAATATTTGAGGCAAGCTCTATAGAGCATTTAAGTGTTGGTAGTGAAGATACTTGGATAGCTACATATGAAAATAATTATCTGGCAAGTTGGACAATGGATGGTCAGATTTTAAGTAATAAAAAACTTACAAGTTCTGCAACTTCAATTGCAGTTGACACTAAAACTGGAATTATTGCTTTAGGTAACACAAAAGGATATATTCGTATTCTATCTTCTGATTTTAAAGAAACTTTATTTTCCAAGAAAGTTCATAATAGTAAGGTAAACAAAATATTATTACTTAACAGTGCAAGGACCATGGTAAGTGCAGGAAATGATGGTTCTATAAGAATGGTTAGAAGATGAAAACTTTTAAAAATAAAAAAACAGTTAAAATACTTATTGGAGCTAAAACTGATCCTGGTATGGTTCGTAAACATAATGAAGATAATTACTTGATAGATGAAAAAATAAATTTGTTCTTATTAGCTGATGGTATGGGTGGTCATCTTGCAGGGGAAACAGCTAGTAAAATAACCATAAATTCAACACATAAGAATGTAGTTAGGCTAATTAAAGAAGAAAAAATGACTCCAGATATAATACTAAAAGAAGCAATTTATTATGCTCATAAAGCAATTAGGAATAAAGCAAGCGGGGATATCTCCTTTCATGGTATGGGAAGTACAATTGTTGCAGCATACCTTACATCAAAATTGGACACTTTATGGGTTGCACATGTTGGAGATAGTAGAGCTTATATTTTTCATAATGGTGAGTTAGAACTTCTTACTGAAGATCACACAATCTTTAATCAAGTTAGACTTGCAAGCTTATTACCAGAAGATCCTTCTGAATGGCCATCTAAAAATATATTAAGTCAAGCTCTTGGAGCAAGTCAAATAATTGTACCAGATGTAAATAAGTTTAATATAAGTAAAAATAATAGCATTATACTTTGTTCAGATGGTGTCACAAATATGCTTGATGATAAAATATTATCAGAATATTTAAATATGTCATTTCACCCTCAGATAATTTGTGATGAAATCATTGATTCTGCAAATACTAAAGGAGCTAAAGATAATATAACAGTTATTATTATTAAATTACATGAAGGGGATATTAATATTCATATTAAACCTGAAAATTTCTATAAAACTAAGGGGGTATAACAATCATGGAAGTAAAAATGAATGTTTTAAATGGTTTTGATGCAGGTAAGAAATTCGAAAAAAGCATAGATGAACCTACTAATATTCTAGTAGGTCGTAAGCATCCGACTTCTAAAGCTAATTGGCAGTTTAATCATGATGATTATTATTTTTCTCGTGTTCATTTTACTTTAGAGATCAGCCCTCCAAACTGTTTATTAAGAGACCCATGTAGTCTTAATGGGACTTATCTACGTAAACCTGGTCAAGAAGAAGAAAAAGTTGAAGAAGTTTTACTTAAGGATGGAGATAAAATAAGAGTTGGAAATTCAACCGTAGGTGTTAAGATTACTACACCAATTAAAGAAGAAGAAAAAATCCATAAACCTTATGCTGAAACTTTTCCCCAGGAGAAAAAACAAGGGCAAAAAGAAGAAGAATTAATGTGTATTCGTTGCAGTAATCCACTTGAAGACCCACCATCATTAATTGGTAAAAGTCTTCGCAACTTAGACTTCATGTGTCCTAAATGTAGAAAAGAAATTGGAAGTATTCGTGAAAAGGAGGATGCTAAATTAGCTTCTAAAAGATATTATTGTATGAAATGCCCAACAGATATATCTGATATAGCAAACAGGGATGGCAGAGCAGCAGAGTTAGCTGATGTTGCCTTATATCTATGTAAAGATTGTGCTTTAAAGGAGATGGAAAAAGGGAGAGAGAAGGAAAAGAAAGAGAGAGAGAAAGCAGAGAGAGACAGAGAGAGAGCAAAGAAAGAGAAAAAAGATCTTCCAGATCTTCCTAAAAATATGGTTGGTAAAAATATTATTGGATATTTAATTCTTAATAAACTTGGTGAAGGTGGAATGGGTATAGTATACAAAGCAAGACATGAAGAAACTAGTAGAATTGTAGCCTTAAAACAGATGAAGAAAATAGAAAATGTTGACAACAGAGCATTATTACGTTTCCAAAGAGAGATGAGTATTATGCAAAATCTAAAACATGCTAACATTGTTCAACTATATGAAGCAGGTCATTATGAAGATAACCCCATTTTTATGTCAGAGTTTGTGAAAGATGGTAATCTACTCCAATTTGTATCAGATGGAGGTAAGCCACTCTTATCTCCATCTGAAGCAGTAAATATAATTGCTGACTCTTTAATAGGACTGTATTATTTTCATGGTATAGAACAAGAAGATACTAAAAAAAAATATGTGCATAGAGATATCAAACCTGAGAATATATTATTAGAACGTAGTAATGGAACATATATTCCAAAGTTAGCGGATTTTGGATTGTCTAGATGTTATGGAGAGCGTGGAGGTACTATTACAAGAGCTGGGGAATTTGCAGGAACACATATGTATATGCCACCTGAGCAAATTAATGGAATGAAATTTTGTAAACCCCCAACAGATATTTTTGCTATGGGTGTAACCTTATATTATCTACTAACTGGACAAAGTCCACTAGAAGATTTTCCACCACACTGGAAATTTAATAAATTAACAATAATAGAAGCTCTAAAATTATTTACAAAAAGTCCTATAAACATGATGCTATATGACCCAATTATACCAATTTATGAAAGAAGAAGAGACTTACCAAGAGAGCTTTGCAATGTAGTTGATAAATCTATTGAAAAAAAGGCTATTAACCGTTATCAAACAGCAAATAGCTTTAGAACTGCTCTACTTAAAACAATTGGGAATTAATAATTAGAATTTTCTATTTTGTTGAAGAAGTTTATAACAAAAAGAGATTGCATTCTTCACTTGACTATATGCAACCAGATGAATTTGAAAATATGTTTAAGAATAAGAGAAATAAGGAATATGAATCTCATCAGTTAGTGTTAATTTAATTAATTCGTGTCCAACTTTTGGGGTTCACACCATCACATCATTCTTTAATATAATTATTTAGAAACATCTAATTATATTAAACCATTAATAAATTAGTAACAAAACAATTAGTTTATTAAATAAGGATTTAATAAAATGAGTGGAAAAAGCTTAGATAGTTTCTGCATAAGATGTGGGAATAAATTAGACCCTTCCTCTAAAGACCTATTCTGTAATGATTGTAAAAAAGAATTAAAGATAGAAAAGAAAGATGTTATACCAACTTCTGAAACTATTCCCCAAGAAGATAAAGAAAGCTATACCTTAAAGGATATTAATAAAATACCAATAAAAACTATTTCACAAAATGATATACCAATAAAAACACTCCTTTTAAAAGATATAGGAGCAGTTACAATACCACATATAGAAGACAAAAAGATACTCAAAGCTGCAGAAGATGCTGTCTCTTTAAAATGGAATGAAGGTGACATAATCTTAGACCTCTATGAAGTAAAGGGCTCTCTTGGAGAAGGTGGTATGGGTAAGGTACATAGGATATATCATAAGGGATGGAAAGTAGATTTAGCTGTAAAAATACCTTTAAAGAAAGCATTAGATAGAGCTGGTGGAAAAGATGACTTTATTAAAGAAGCAGAAACATGGATAGATTTAGGTCTACATCCTAATATAGTAACATGCTATTATGTTAGGAAACTTGGAGGCATTCCACTAATCTTTATAGAATACATGGAAGGTGGTAGTTTAACTGATTGGATTAGACAAGGTAAGCTTACTAAACTAAATGATATGTTAGATGTAGCTATACAGTTTGCATGGGGACTTAACTACTCTCACAAACAAGTAATATATAAAGATGAAAAAGAAGAAAAGTTAGTACATAAAGATGTTAAACCTGCTAATGTACTTTTAACAAATGATGGAACTTTAAAGATAACAGACTTTGGTTTAGCTAAGGCAAGAGGATTAACAAGAGAATATTGTTCTCAAGAACAAGCAATAGGGAAAGAACTAACATTAAAGACAGATATATATAGCTTTGCAGTATCAATACTTGAGATGTTTATAGGAGAAAGAAAATGGGAATATGGTGAAGTAGCACCTCTTATATTAGATGAATATATAAAAGGTAATATTGATATTAAATATAATATAGCTAATATGCCAGAAGAGTTAGTAAGTCTGCTTAAAAGATGCTTTCAAGAAGACCCCCAAGATAGACCAAAAGATATGTTAGAGATATCAAATACTCTACAAGATATATATAAAAATGAGATAGGAGGAGAATATTTTAGAAAGATACCTGAAGAAGTTAAGCTTCGTGCAGATAGTCTAAATAATAAGGCACTAAGCCTACTTGATCTTGGAAATCAAAAGGAAGCTATAAAGGTCTTTAATCAAGCATTAGAAACAGAACCTTCTCATCCAAATGCTACTTATAATTTAGGATTACTTTTATGGCGTTCAGGTCAAATAACAGATGACAACTTAGTTGAAAGAATGAAGGAAGTATGTACAACTCATTCTGGTGATTGGTTACCCCTTTATCTTCTTGGACAAGTACACCTTGAGAGAGCAGATTTGAAAGAAGCAGTCAAGGTTCTTAATAAAATCAAAGGAGAAATGCAAGCCAAAAGGAGGTTGTCTCAAAACTTCAGTTTGCTAAAGAAAAATTTAATATCTCAAAGAATCTATTACGAACCTTTGAAGAACATAAAAGCTCTGTAGACTCAGTATGTCTTAGTGAAGATAATAAATATGCATTATCAGGAAGTAATGACTATACATTAAAGCTTTGGGAAATTGAAACTGGTAAGTGCCTTCGAACCTTTGAAGGACATAAAAGCACTGTAAACTCAGTATGTCTTAGCACAGATAATAAATATGCATTATCAGGAAGTATGGATAATACACTAAAGCTTTGGGGAATTAAAACTGGTAAGTGTCTTAGAACCTTTGAAGGACATAAAAGCATTGTATTCTCTGTATGTCTTAGCACAGACAATAGATATGCATTATCAGGAAGTAGAGATAAGACACTAAAACTTTGGGAAATAAAAAGTGGAAAGTGCATTAGGACCTTTGAAGGACATGAAAGAGATGTATACTCAGTATGTTTTAGCAAAGACAATAAATATGCATTGTCAGGAAGTAATGACAATACATTAAAGCTTTGGCAACTTGAATGGGAATTAGAAGAGAATCATCCTGTTGACTGGGATGATAGAGCACTACCCTATCTAAAGAACTTTCTAATTCTACATACACCTTATGCAGGTGTAATCCCAGAAGATACTGAACCAACAGAAGAAGAGATTAATCTAGCTCTAACTCGTAGAGGAAAGCCTAACTATACAAAAGAAGACTTTAAACAGTTGCTTTACACATTAGGTTGTGCTGGATATGGTTGGCTTAGAGAAGAAGGAGTAAGAAAGAAACTAAAAGAGATGGCTAAAAATTGGTAAGACTTACTAGCTTAAATAATAATGTGTAAGAATAAACAAAAATAAATATTTCAAGTAATATAGTTTAAAATAAGAAACAATAAAACTTCTAAGATTATCAAATAAATTACTAAATATAGTTATAAGAGTTATATAATAGTAACAAAGAATATAAAAATTACTTCTGTGTTACAGTTTTTTAAAAAGGAGATTATTTGATGAAGATATTTTCAGGTCTGGGTCTTGTAGTAATCATGGCAGCTAATGAAGCAGTTGCTGTAAGAATGAAGGAGATTGAACCAGAGCACTTTTTTTGTGCATTACTAAAATTTTCTGAGATTGATGAAAATAAAGTACCACCTACAATTACTGATAAAAGACTAATAGATTCTATAGTATCTGAGCGTGACAAAATAAGAGAAATTCTAAAAAGATATGCTATAAATACTACTCAAGTTAGACGCCAATTACGTACAGTTTTAGGATATGGGAATTATCAACATAAAGGTGGAGTAATACATCGTTCTAAAGCTTCACGTGAATTATTTATGAATGCTATTTTGGATGCTCAAAAAAACAGAGAGAAACTTGATTCAGCTCAACTTCTTAAAACACTTCTTACAGAACCAACTCCAGCAATAAAAAAGGTTTTAAAAGATAAGAAACCTATTATAGATAAATTTCAACCTAGAACAATTAAAGAAGAACAATTACCTTCTCAATACTTACAAGATATTTCGCAAAGTGTAAAGGCAACTGGATTAGAAGCTCCGAAAACTCTTTTACCACAGGTGCAAGTTTTAACTCTGGCTGTACAATCTAAAGAAAATGACCCAATATTGTTAATATGCATGCCTGAAGTTCAAGCAGTACCTATTGTCAAATATGTTGCTCAGGAGCTTAAGGATATAAAAAGAATTGCAGAGATTGATTATAATACAATGCTTAAAAATGCAGAAAATAAGGAAAAATTTAAAACTCTTATGATAGATATATTAACTAAATCTTCTAATATAAAAAATTTGATACTATTTGTAGATACAATAAAAAAGGAGAAGGAAACATCTCTTTTATTAAATATATTAAAACCTGATTTGATAAATAATAAACAACAATTCATAGTTGCAGTTAGTGAAGCATCTTATATGAATTTTATTGAAGCTGACTCAACTTTTTATGAGATATTCAAAAATATATGGCTTCACAAACTGAAGGATGATTATGTATTAAAAGAGCTATAGTATATTACTTTTACTTTTAACAGGAGGAAAGAAAGTGTTCACTGATGAAGCACAACAATTATTAGACAATGCCAAGACATACGCAATGATGCAGAAAAAAGATGAACTGACACTTGAAATTTTATTAACTGCAATAAAACAGCATATAGAAGCACGAGTTTTATTAGCTCGTTTTGTTGGATTATCTATCGATAAATTAAGTAGTCAAGATATTGCACTCCAGCCAGATGTTACATTATATATGGCTAAGATATCTACCTCTGAAGAAGTGCAAGCAGTAATTAAACAAGCAAGAGAATTGGCAATGAAGGTACCTGACCGACTTCATCCAGGTCTAATAGGATTGCGACATCTTGTATGTGCTTTGGCAATATCCAGATCTTTCTGTAATTTACTAAATGTTACACCTGTATCTGAGAAAGAAGCTATAGAGTATTTGTCAACCTTATATGATAGTGACGAAGAAGTACAAGAATTAGGTGATCTTACAGAGCATATGCGTATTATGAGAACAGAACTTTTAGGTAAAGTCTTTGGTCAAGACCATGCTGTTCATGCATTTGTTGAGGGGCTTTTCAATGTTGAAGTTATAGCTCATGCCGATACTACACGTAAAAGTCCAAGTGCTATATTCGTCTTTGCTGGTCCACCTGGTGTAGGTAAAAGTTATTTAGCCAAATTAGGAGCATCTTATTTTAAGCATCCATTTAAACAGTTTAATATGAGTTCATACTCAGATCATCAATCACACATTCAGTTAGTTGGCTTTCAACCTAGTTTTCAAGCTGCCAAACCTGGTATATTAACAGAATTTGTGTTCAAAAACCCTGATGCTGTTCTACTTTTTGATGAGATTGAGAAGGCTCATCCTAATGTAATTCAACTTTTTTTACAGATTTTGGATTCAGGTGAAATCGAGGACCAATTCAAAGCTGAAAAGGTAGCATTTCGTGATACTAAAATTATATTCACTACTAATGCTGGCTCTTCCCTATACGATAATCCTAATGAAACAGGTATAAATGCTGCCAATTCGACATTTCACAGACGCACAATACTGGATGCACTTCGTACTGAAAGAAGACCTGATGGTATACCATTTTTTCCACCAGCTATCTGTTCTCGTCTTGCTACTGGTTATCCTGTGTTATTTAATCATCTTGGTGTTAATGAGCTACAGCGCATTGCTTGTACAGAGATTAATAGAGTTAAAGGTTTAATAGAACAACAGTATTACAAATCAATTACATATGATGATGAGTTACCTTTAGCTATGGTATTAAGAGAAGGAGCTAATACAGATGCGAGAACTGTAAGTTCTCAAAGCGGTATTTTTGTAAAAACTGAACTATTCAAATTCTTTAGACTCTATAAAAAGCGACGCCTTGATCAGGTGTTAGATAGTGTAGATACAATACACTTTTGTCTTGACCCAACTGAAATGGAGAATAAAGATATAGCAAGTATATTTAAATCTCCAGAAAAATCCAAAATTTTACTGGTTGCACAAGATGAATTGTCGGAGTTATTTAAAAAGCATGTATCAGGAGTGGAATGGTTAACAGCTAATACGACAAAGGATGCAATCCAAATTATAGCTTCTAATGAGATAGATATGATTCTATTAGATATCTGGCTGGACCGTGATATTAATACTATGACTGAGATTTTATCAGGTACAATCAGACAGTTTGATTATGTACCAGCAGCTGCCCGAGCGTTAGCTGAAGGTCAGGAATTACTACGTGCAGTGCATGAACGGTTACCGACACTTCCAATTTATTTAATATCTATAGCTGAAGAGGATGATAAAGTAGGTACTGTTGATGAGGAACTATTTTTAGCATGTGTTAAGAGTGGTGGCGCACGAGGTATCCTGACCACTTCCTTCACTTCAGATAAGATAGAAGGGTGGCAGGAAAGATGTGATCAATTTATTAAGACTCTTCAAAAAACTGTCCTTCATATATACAGGGAGAAAAAAGCAAGAAATTTAGGACAGGAACGTAAAGTATTAGCATTTGATACAGCTCCATCTGTAGACCAATATAATCGTCAGGTAGCGATCCGCTTACGTAACTTGCATCTTTCAAGAGCAGTAGCAGCTGAGGATTCTACTGAGGTCTTAGAAGATGTAGAACGTCCAACTGTACGCTTCTCAGATGTGTTTGGTGCAAATGCAGCAAAAGAAGCACTACAGTTTGTTGTGGATTGGTTGCGTAATCCCCGCCGTTATGCAGCGTTAGGTGTACGTCCACCAAAAGGGATTCTGTTGACAGGTCCACCAGGTACTGGTAAAACTATGTTAGCTCGAGCATTAGCGGGTGAAAGTGATGTGGCTTTTCTTGTAGCTTCGGGGACTGATTTTGTAACAATATGGCAAGGAAGTGGACCTCAGAACATTCGTAATCTATTCAACCGTGCAAGACGTTATGCTCCTTCAATTGCCTTTATTGATGAATTGGATGCTATTGGAAAAACACGTATGGGAGGTGGAGGAGCAGGTCGTGCTGAGGAAAGTACACTTAATGCATTGCTTACTGAAATGGATGGCTTTGGTAATCCCACAATGAGATCAGTAATATTATTAGCAGCTACCAATTTAGCTGAACATCTGGATAAAGCCTTGCTTCGTCGCTTTGATCGTATAATTGAAGTACCACCACCTGATAGAGAAGCTCGTTCTGGTTATTTAAAACATCAGCTTTTAAACAGGAAATCATCAAAAATCTCTAAGAAAGTTGTTGATAGTATAGCTGTTAGATCCGCTGGTATGACAATTGCTGACTTACGCCATATAGTTAATGAGGCTTCAGTAATGGCAGCACAAAAGGCAAGTCCTTTAACAGATAAAATTTTAGAGGAAGCATTTGAAAAGATAAGAATGGGAGAAGCTAAAAAAACACCTGATAAGGAAACATTGAAACGCATCTCTCATCATGAAGCTGGACATGCTTTAATTGGATGGTTAACAGGAAATATACCAATGCAGGTTACAATTATAGGTAGAGGTAGTGCAGGTGGATATATGGAAAAAGAGATTGAAGAGGAAAAGATAATATATACACAGAATGAATTAGAAGATATGATTTGTTTGTCAATGGGTGGACGTGCTGCGGAATTAATATATTATGGTAATGAAGATGGATTATCTACTGGTGTAGCTAGTGATCTGAAGAATGCTACTATCTGGGCGAAACGTATGATACAGGAATTTGGTATGAGTGATGAAATCGGTCAGATTTTTTATGACTCGCGCTACTTACAGGATGGTCCCTTAGCTGCTAAATTGAGTAACGCTGCTGAACATATCATACGATCACAACTTGACAGAGCTATAAAAATGTTAAAGGAAAATCGTAAAAAGCTTGATAAATTATCTACTCAACTCTTAAAGAAGAATAGAATAATGCGATCCGATCTGGAAAAGATTTTGAGTGCTAAGGGTAAATAATCTCTAACACAAAATATATTTCAGTAAATATCTTACAAATTAATTAATTAGTGAGAAAATAACAATTTATCTCATTTCATTTTCCCTAATCAAACCTCATTATATTTAATCCTATTTTATCTTACCTATTTTTGACAATTTTCGTCTATTTAACCTCCAATACATATTTAAGGGAATAATAGACACTGATTTAAAAATATCATTTCATATAATCCTATTTTATTTTATCAATTTTATAGTTATTTCTTTTAATTTAACCTCATTTGTTGAATTAAATAATAAATATTAATTAATGTAGGGCAAGGCTTTAGCCTTGCTTCCATATTAAGCCTTATAAGAATAAGGTTAAACATTACATATGCAACCCTAAAGGGTTACCCTACATAATTTATAAATATATAACTAATAATAATTACAATCAAAAATAATGATTTAAAATAGCATAAAATAATACATATTTACATAATTATATATTTATGCTATAATTTAATAAATATTGGTTAGAAAAATTATTGGTATTACTCATAACCCCTATCCACTTGTGGGAGAGGGAAGGGAGAGGAGTATTATGTATAAAGTGTTTAATATATGAATTCCAAATTTACTAATATAGCCAAAAATCTCATAAAAGTATAAAAATTAAAAAATCTTAGAAATAATAATTTTTTTATCGAGTTTTTAGATGGAATTAATTAGGAAAAAAGCAAATTACTACTTAGATATAGTAAAGGATGTAGCAAAGTCAAAATTTTATAATTTTAAAAATATGACATATGAGAAATGGCAGATTTTGGCTGTGATTTTTTTGGCAATAGTTATGATTATTACAGGTGTTTATTTGTATTTTAATTCAAAACCAAAACTACTTGTCCCAATAGATAACAGTCAGAATAATCAAAATCTATCATCAATTTATAAAAACCAAAATGAGATTGAAAATAATGGAAGTGAAGAAAATAAATATGATAATAATTTTTCAGGTGAAAATGATGGTGATAGATTAGATAATTTAGAAATTGTTGTTCATATTTGTGGAGAAGTTAAATATCCAGGAGTTTATTATCTTCAGAGCGGACAAAGAATCTATAATGCAATTCAAAAAGCTGGTGGTGTTACAGAAGAGGCTGATATTCATCTTTTAAACTTGGCTCAAATATTATCTGATGAAGCGAGAATATATGTTCCAAAAAAGGGAGAGGTTGTTTCATCAGATAGTTTTTATTCAGACTCAATGTTAAATCAAAAAATAAATATAAATAATGCAGATTCGTCAACCTTGCAGAAATTAGTGGGAATAGGACCCGCATTGGCTCAAAGG